>Ga0335072_10006345_pt1 | contig 17297 bp, 24 predicted proteins | sample Lox_Sample_21_FD_206725 | JGI IMG/M metagenome (GOLD analysis project Ga0335072, IMG submission 206725) | Soil microbial communities from Loxahatchee National Wildlife Refuge, Florida, United States - Lox_Sample_2.1 | ecosystem: Environmental > Terrestrial > Soil > Wetlands | place: USA...
TCCGTCTTCCTTGTAAATGATGAAGATTTCTCTAACAAACTATTCTGCGCATCGACTGCTTCTTTCGTAGGAGAGACGGAACGATTTATCTCCGGATTGGTCTTGTTCCTGGTAAAAATGCTCCGAAGTCCACCTCTTGATTCTCTTTGATTCCGTTTGGCCGCACCTGGGCCCAGAGGCGTCCTTTCAGCATGATCCAAAACCGCCGTGGTCGGCGGTGGCCTTGCTCGGCGACTGAAATTGAATGTTGACTTGATGGTCGAAAGCGAGTCCGTTTCCAGAGGTGTATCATTATTGTTCGACATATTGAAGGACTAGAGATTCGAGAAGCGCTCCTCAAACTCTCAATACATGTGATTATGAGTAGATTAGGATATTAGAGGCAGGAGTTCATTCGGTGCGGAAACGGAAGACTGGATCATAATAAGCTTTCGCAGAACTGGCTAACGGCGATGGCAATGGATGACGGAGGATATGAGAGGCTGATTCAAATGCAATTATCGATTTCCTTCGTGCAGGCCGCGATCCTCGAACTTGTAGACTGTTTTTCAGCAATAGAATAACTGTAAGTAATTATTTAGGGGCCCCCGTTTCGTGCGAATGCTGCGGCTGTTTCGACTATAACGAGTGATTGGTTGCATAAAAGAGAGTTAACATGAAAACGCGATGGATGTTCTGTGTATCGCAGGCCGTTGAAGTTTCATACTTTCATAACGCGGATGGGAGGTAGAGAATGTCGTCCTAAGAAGTTAAGACGAGGTAAAACGAGGCAGAACGCAGAGAAACGAAGGAGTGACAGATCAACGATCAAAAGATATGGCAACGAGAATAAAAAGAATGACGGCAAAAAAGGTCGGAAGGAGCAGAAGAGATAGAACCGGTAGAGCATTTGCGATTGATGTCAGACAAACATGGGCTTGGGGGTGGAGGACGCGAGGGCCACATCCATGAGCAATTAATAGATACATAGTCGCGTCGTGTCGTAAGGTTCCGAGGTGCCAGGGCTGTGATGCACGATCCGGGTTGATGACTTACCTGAGGCGAAAAGGGTTCTAGCAGCAAATAGCATGGTGGGCCCCCCAGTCGCGTTTCCAATCCTGATGCAGGGTGCCTGTGGCTGAAAGTCTGTGTTAGAGAACGACGCCGCCGGGCCTAGGGCCACACCAAAGGGTCTGCTCGGTAGCCTCAACACAGAGAGAAAAGCCATTGTGCATATTTCGCACCTCATAGAATTTGTCCACAAACGCGAATAAGTAGTGACGAATGAGGTGTTTTGGCTGTGCGTGTATTCGTCCATGAATTGCTCCCTCGAAGCAGTTCGTGAAGCCCGTTGGTGCGAGTTTCAAAAGTGCAGCCCATTAAGCGAAATTGAGCTATTACTGGCTGTGTAGCGGTCACAAGAGGTTCTGTACCTGCATTAGGGCGTCTGGACCTCTCGAGGTCAGCGACTCCCCTTTTCCGGTGCCTGCGCAGGCTGTTCTGGCTAATGCTTGACACAGACATATGTACATGTATGCATCTCGCCTCCATTTCAAGCAACGTAGAGAAAGCTATAGCAGGTTGAGTGACAACTGTCCGGCATTATAGCTCTCTATGGAAAGAGATGCTCATTGTAGAGGCTGATCTCACACCCCACCATCCGCTCGCACCGCAGGGGTCAGCTGATAAGGCCAGAAGTGACCGGGTCAGGGGCTGGTCTGTGTGCGGGATTGTGCCAGAAGGGAAATTCAGCGTTAAGGAACGAAACGAAACGCAGATCGCAGACCTCGGAGGTTATCTTCCATCTACAAGATATTCCGATCGCACAAGAGGCACCGTGCGCGGATCTAGGAGACTTCAATACGACGTAGGAAATGAGCACCCCATTCGGCCGAGCGAGTGGCATTCAAAAGTGACATGTATGAAAATCTGTATGGTATAATATTAATAGCATGTCCATAAGAGTGGCTTAGAACGAATTTCAGTTAGAAATACTCCCTTGGCTCTCGGGAAACCATCATACAGTAATGGTATTACGGGACGGCAGGTAAAGGCAGTCAACAACTGAAAACGGCTCGAACATTAATCTCTGTGATGGATCTCACAACACAACCTGAGATGATGCTCGCGACATGGCCGGTCGCAACATGGCGATCGCCGGCCTACAAAGCTCTCATGTCAGTTCGAGACATGCCACTTTTCAGGCAGCCCACAGTCCCGTGACCATTTCGTTTAATGCGGGGACGGACTCATCGGCCACATGCACGCGAACACAATTTGGGGTCCAGCAGCCTAACATTATTTTGTCTTCCGTACAATCACTTCTGATGCATACATCAGCCCATCCCCACACGCCTTCGCCTTCCTATCATCTCGGTCATCCTTGACCACAATCGAATAACGCTTTCCCATCGCCATACGCCACACACCGTCCCATTACCTTACCCTACTCCGCAAGCGGCCAAGCTAATCCTCTGCATATAAGAACAATGGCTCCAGATCTGAACTCCCTTCCTCCGTCAAGATCAACTTCCTCTTCAACATCAGCTTCGCCAGCTATATCTATGGCTAGACCTCTAAATACAACGACGGAAGCTGGGGTAGCTTTGCGCGGTCAAACACCATCGCCCTCTCCAAGATCCGCCTCAATCTCTCTGCAGGCAGCTGCAGCAGTAAATGCTGGCCTACAACATGAAGACTCAAGACGTGAGTGCAGAGCTTAGCACTTCTGTTTTTTCCCGTTTAACGATGCACAGGCTCCTCAAGCGGGTCCATAAGTCGAAATCGGCACTCACCACATACGGGAAGGAGGAGATCGGCGGTCCTTATGAATCTACAACTTAATGACCCAAGTGTTCCCGCGCCAGGGGAGATGATAACTGAGAATCAAGTCAGCTCATACCGAACCTCGAGTCCTCACTCACTTGCCGGCTCTCCAATTATTTCTACCGGAGATCCTCACCATTTTCGCACGCCGAGTCTTGGAGAAATTCATCAAGAGTTGGAACAGGAGCAGGAAGCGCAAGTAGTATGTTATAGTCTCCCTTCAAATTATCCTGGGGCTCTCGCCATAGATTTCATGTAGCTATCTGCGTATCAGAAGGCTCTTTGTGTAAATTGTAACTAACATTCAAAAGAATCGTCTCCTGCAGATGATACGAATTCAACAGCAGCAATTACAACAACTACAAGCTGCAAGTGGACAGTCCCATACGCCAACTGCTATTGATGATTCAACTCCTACATCAGAGCACTCGATGTCTCTTTCTGCCAGCAACCCCTTGCAACCTACAGCTGCAGGAGCCTCTGCTACTCCACGATCACCTAGTACGGCTCTTCATCCCCTTCCCCGAAGCTCTGTCGACCTGGTAAGACCAGATGCTACACATCGGTCACGGACACCAAGCCGTACTGCATCACCTCGTCTCAGATCGGCATCAATTAGTGGCGAGGGTGGAGAAAGCTGGAACCTGGGGGGTCGAGATGAGAGCGCCTTTTATCAGGCTGAGACACAAATGTTGACAAGAGAAAACCAGATGTTGAGAATGAGAATTAGAGAGCTAGGTCAGTAGTTTCCTTAGATTTGCTCCTTTCGTCCTGTCTCTAACACGTGCATGCAGAGCGTCAAATCAGTGAGCTTCATAGCAACTCAGCAATTACCCACGAACCAGCGACTTCCTCGAATCTCAGTCGCTCTCAATCAGTGTCCGAAGAGCAACCAGTAATACCAGGTGGATTTCCCGTCGCTGCAGATGGGTCCAAGGACGAGTAAGAAGATTAATTGATTTTTAGCGTTCGACAGGTGGGAAAGGATGACTGATAGGGTGCATGGCTGGGATAGAAATGAAATTCCCCTCAGGCGTTATGGTGTTATGGGACGTAAAGTAATGATACGATACTTGAAGAGAGCGCCTGAAAAATGGAATGACTGGTCCCACTTTCCCACGACAGATATGTGACACAGCCTTGCTATTGTGGAGCATATTTGTAAAGAATTAGTTATATTCTGATTAAATATATTTAGGCAAATATATTTGTAGCGCCTATCCGGCGATAATAACGCCCTGAACAAATCCAAAGTAAGCGGGGTTCACTAGCAGAGCCTGTATTAATAACCCCGTTGCTATATCCTAACATTGTTAGAGCAGATTATACCGATGAAATAGTACCGAGACTTAGACAGAGGATGTTCCATCACAAATATAGATATCCCATTCCATGAACTCTATCGTCATGTATCTTCATGCTGTCACATCTTGTGTTGGCGTACGTCAACTCTTCCCTATAATACCAATTTGTGATTTATGGCAGCAGCCCATGGGTCATATATCTTTCAAGTCTCAGGGATCACCGTTCTTAGCTCCCCAACGATGAGGTGGGAATGCATCCTCGGCTCTGTAACTTAAAAGTAAAAAGTTTCAAAACATCTGGCCCCGACCGCAGCCTTGTTGGTAGCCTCGCGCCCTCGGATAATCCCTAATTCCGCTTCCGCCAGCCTTTCCTACACCATCTATCTTCTGTCTAGAACCTTAGAAAGAGCCATGATAGGGATCTGACGGATGATCGTCTATTCTTCTTATAGCAGCTATTTCATTTGGTATCAATTGGGAATGACGAAGTAAAGATGGTCACAAGGGCGGTCTTGACGAAACAACTAAGAATATTAACGACGTCACGAAGAGGATTGGCAAGCACTGCACGTTGTAATGTGGATTTCACGCATGCCGTGGGTACCGTTTGTTCCTTGGTCCCAAATGCGACACAAAATCGACCATAATTGAGGCGCTTCAGGCGAGGAATAAAGGCTGATTGGAGACTACGTGTAACAGGTCATTGGCGGCGGGGCTGTTGGTCTTGCAATCGCACGAAAGCTCGCTCAAAGAGATGGCACAAGCACTATTTTAATAGAAAGAAATGGAGCCGTGGGTATGGAAACAAGCAGTCGGAATTCTGAAGTCATCCATGCCGGAATTTATTACGGGGCCGATAGCCTGAAAACAAAGCTATGTATACGGGGAAGAGAGATGATGTATGAACTATGTGAGAAATATGTTATCCCACACAGGAGAACGGGAAAGTGGATAGTCGCGCAAACAGATCAACAATGGGAGGTTTGTTTACTTCCTTTTGTCTCAGATTCTGTACATAAGCCATAGCTTATATACTTTTCAGGAACTGGTGAAACTCCACAAATTCACACAGTCGATTGGCGTCCCTACTCACTTTGTCTCTTTGGACGAGGCAGCAAAGGTAGAGCCTTTCGTACGAGCCACAGTAGGCATACTCGAGTCCCCTACAACAGGAATCATCGACTCCCACGGCTACATGCAATATCTCCTCGGGTCCTTCCTCGAACACAGCGGTGACATCGCCTACCACTCCACCGTAACGTCCATCTCCCCCATCGGCCCCTCCCCGGGAATAACCGGCTACACAATCACAGCCCGCGACGACACCACACGAGAAGAATCCTCCTTCACAGCCTCCACACTCATCAACTCCGCTGGTCTCAGCGCCTGCACCATCTCCAACCTCCTCCTCCCCCCTTCCCGCCACCGCACCCCCTTCTACGCCAAAGGCAACTACTTCTCCTACAACGCCTCCACCCCCAGGGCTACCCGCCTCATCTATCCCGCGCCCGAACCCGGCCTAGGCGGCCTAGGAACCCACCTAACACTCGACATGTCCGGCGCGCTACGCTTCGGCCCCGACGTCGAATGGGTCGATTCGCCCTCCGACCTCTCCGTCTCCACGTCTCGCCTGCGCGAAGCCGTCCAGGAGATTAAGAAGTACATGCCCGGCATCGACGAAGAGCGGCTCATGCCTGACTATGCAGGCATACGGCCGAAATTAGGCAGGACGAGTGCGGTAGCTGCTTCGGGCGGGAAGGGCGCGGGAAAGGGCTCGTTTGTGGATTTCTATATCCGGGAGGAGGACGGATTCAAAGGATTTGTGAACCTTCTGGGGATAGAGAGTCCGGGGTTGACGGCTAGTTTGGCGATTGCGGAGGAGGTGGAGGGCTTGTTGTATCGGTGACGGAGATTAGTCTAGAGGCCTGTCTGTATGAGGCCGGTGGTTGTTTGGGGGGGGGAGAGGCTGTACGTATGGTGAGTAGCATGAGTAAGGGGTACTAGAGATCTATTGGTGCTTGGTGATATACGAAATTTGTGGATGCATGAGGCAGATTTAGAGGGCTTGTTGTATAATACATATTGGTGAGTAGGGGCTCTAGATATGAATAGCTGCTTTGATGACGTGCGTATAGATGAAGCGGAAATTATGTAATAATGATCTGCAATGTGTTGCGGGGTTAATATATGCCCGTCGGGTTTACCTGCATAATTCATCTTAGTGTTGATTCAAATATAGCACCTACATACGGCAGTACATACAGCATTCTATATTCGTTCGGCATAGAAATGTGAGTTGGCAATATTAGCAAGGAGCATTTACATCACATCATACAAATTCATTAACAAATCACAAACCCGGCAGCCTTGATGAATGAAAGTTTCTTCGCACAGTACAAGTGATTGCTTGTCTAAATGTACACGTGATCATCGTTTCAATCATTCATCAGACACTCCACCGTACCATAGAAAGATACGAGTGTGTATCGAGGAGAGGAACCCTCTATCAAAACCGTTTTTGTGTCTCAAAAAAGAACAAATCCCAAAGTTGTAAAAGGCTCGAAAAGCGCACTGCAATAAGGTGTGCAAGTGGCTACGAGAAAAGAAGTAAAAGTAATGTGTGCTCAAGAATCGAAATCGAAATTCACACCATGTCTCATGTCTCTTGATGTCGTTGTCGTGCTAGCGCCGGGCTTGCTTAGACTTTGAGGGGTTTGGCAACGTACTTGTGGGTGTGGGCGGATAGGTGGCGGCGGTGACGAGTGCTGCTGCTCTTGTATACAGAGAGGGCCAAGGAACCGCCACAGATTTGTGTCTCATCGCCCTCGCAGGGCATGTTGCAATCAGATTCAGGCAATTCAGTGCTGCCAACCAGGGCGTTACCGCAGAAGCATTGCCCGCCATACTCAGTACCGGCTAGGCTCCAGCCGCTCGCGCCGCAGTAGGCGATGCATTTCGTTGTGGTGACTTGGTGAACGCCAATGTTGGCGAAAGTGACACCGCTAAGAACTCGGGTACCGCTGAGCGTATCTGACCAGCAGCCATAGTCCGACCATCCTGTAGAGCTTGTGACTGAGTCTGAGGTCACATTGACGTTGAGCGCTCCAGAGTTGTCAGGCGTAGAAGTTGGAAGGGTGGGGTTAGTGGTGGTGGTGATGGTAATGGTAATAGTAGTAATAGAAATAGAATTTTTGGTAGCCTCCGCTGCTGAGCTAGGTTCAGGGTCAGAGCCCATGCTCGAGCTCGAGGCCGAGCCTGAATCAGATGCAGCTGAAGAGCTAGCTGGCGGCGCAGCAACAGTGGTTGTAGGTGTCCCAGAGCCTGATCCTGATCCAGAATAAGAGTCCGATCCGGAGGCTGAGCTTGATTCGGAGGCTGAGCTTGATTCGGAGCCTGAGCTTGATTCGGAGCCTGAGCTTGATCCAGAGCTCGAGTAACCGCTTCCTGGAGCAGAGCCCCAACCTGTAACTGGGTTGTTGCCAGGTAATGCAGTCAACACTGTGGTGTCTGAGATGGTGAAGTCATCTGGAACAGCCGACGGAATGTTGCAAGAGGTACTAGGGTCATTCAAACCTCCAATTAGTCCAGGGCATTTGTCCATTCCATCATCTCCAGCATTACAGTTGTCAATGATCTGTTGCAAGGTTCCTGGGACCCATCCAGATATCTAATGCATCATTAGCAGAGACTTCACTAGATCTAGGTAGTGGTTCACTTACAAAGTCACCATGCAGAGAATAGCCAGTAGGATCGCCATTTGAGAGAACGAATGGCTGTGTGCCTTGACCGGGGGTCCACCTGTCCGCAAACAAAGGAGTGTTCCAGTAAACTTCGTAGAAGAGATGCGGGGTATGGATCCAACCAGATGGGCAGTTGGTCATGCCAGCGGCAGAGGCACCTGCACTACTCGGGAACTGCATGTTGTTCTTGTAGTCGTCAAGGCCAGCTGCTGGGTTATAACAGGACGGAAAGTGAATATCAGCACGAAGAGGAGAGGCATAGCCGTCACAGTTTTGGTCTGGAAATCCGACACCTGCTCCTGCGTTACCTGGATCTTGAATGCCAACACCATGAAGACCATCTGAATTAGGTGGGTACAGGGGGGTGCTGGTGTCGGAACGCGGGCAGGTCCATTGAACGGGTTGAGGTGTACCTTGGGCAAGATCGATAACTATTGTGGAAGTGCCGTTTGGAGGGGAACGATACTCAGGGTTACCAATTACCATACGATGACCTGGCGAAAACTCCATGATCTTATCATCAGTTGCCTCGAAGCTAGTGTAGAGTCAATACCCTAGGTGGAAGGTAATTTTAGTTATGAAAACTCACAAGTAGTAAACATTCATGTAGAACATTGGAACAGGGGTGAATTCGCCAGTCTGAGGGTCTTGGAAAAATAGAGAAGGAGTCCAGTAGTTGCTGTTATCGTTCTTGACAAGTGCTGAGGTACAGCTTGAGCTCAGCAACTGAGTGTCGGTCATGGTTAGGGCAAAGTTGCTTCCACCCTGGATGGTGTGGTGATGGCCTGAAGGGCCCCCAGGGCTAACGATGGGATCCATACGGCCAACGGTCAAAGGACCGTTTCCGTAGAAATGGTTGACGGCAAAGGTTCGTCCAGTTTTTTGTGCCGATGCAGACATGGCCAGCGTGGCTAGCAAAGTTGCGGTGGTGAATAACATCTTGAAGTGAGTTGCCTTGATTGATGCTTGGATAATTTTTGGGGATAAGGGATTTGCTTTGTGAAAGAGTGTAATTCTGGAAATCTGATAAGTCACTAGGACAAAGTCTGAGTCGCTGGGACTGGTGGTGGTGCTATTGGACCGGCCGAAAAGAAGGACTGGTAAACTATGGAGTACCGCGACTCGATAGCAAAGAATGGACAATCTGAATAGATAGAAATTGCCAGCACCGCCGCAAATGAGGGTACAGTGAACAGAAGGAGGGTGAGGGGTGAGGGCGAAAGAAAGTGTGAATACAGGGTGAGCGGTGACTATATGTACTACACAACATACAGGCGGCGTCGGGCGACGCTAAGCCCAAAAAGATCAGACGATAGGTGCAGAACATCGAGGGGTTCCTCGGCGGCCTGAAAAGCAATAGAGTGGAGAAGTTTGTCACTGTAGTCCAGCCATTTCAGCCACTACTGCCGACCGACCTGGCCTGGCATGCTTGGCTAGCTTAGCCAAAGGGCAGAAGAGAGAAAAAGGATCAGCTTGGCGGTACTGAGGTGCTGTAGGGTCGAGGGGGAAGCACCTAAAAAGGAACAGGGCTTCAATCACGGGCTTGTGCACAAGGAGAGAAAGTTTCAAGTCGCTGCATATTGGCACCCCTATGGGACTGGGCAGATCCGACTGGAGGGAAGGTGTTTCGGCAAGCAGATGACGAATTGGAAAGGGGAGTACAGTGGGTAACGGTGGAGCACCAGTGGAGCACGGGTAGGTAAGCTACAGTATAGAGTACAAACAGGGTGATAAAAGGAGTGGGCTGAAAAAACGTTGGGCTTTAGGCTTTCTGTGATGCACGGTGCTGTTGTACCTGCATGGTGGAAATTACTCCAGGAGCTGTGATCCTGTGCTGGTCGTTTCAATTGCCATTGGCGCCTTCCAAATAAGGGCCTTAGCACCCTCGATCCGTCGACGCCACCATCTCCCCCTAGCTATCAGGCGCGCGGAACTGGAACATGGGCGTCACGCTCATCGGGGCTTTTCCAAACGGAGAAAGGTCCGTTTATTCGATGTTCCCATGTTTGACGGATAAAGTAAGAAGCTTTTATGTTTGTTCCTTGTTGATTGCTTACGTTCCTTAATACCATTGGGCTGTTCCACGTGGCTGCATATTGGCGATTCGTTACCAAGGCCGCTCTTTGCAGGGCTATTGCACGTCACTGTGCCTCAATATGGGAGGAGAAAACTTTTTTGAAACGCTGTCACCAGTCGGCCCATTCCGAGAAAGAAATCTGCGGGAATAAAAGGCTGGCGCTAAAGAGGCGCAGTTAAGAGCGTCCTAATTGGCAACACGGGCTATGCTGACCTTTTGTTGTGGAAGGCCAGCGAAATCATATTGCTGAGTATCACAATACAGGCTAATGTGCCTTAATTAATCTTATCAAAATGATCTTGCCTAGGAAGTGATGTTGGATCCGCTTCCGAACTCCAACACATATTAGAGTACCTGTTGCCCTCTACAAGTTATTTCCGGAAAGTTTCAAACACTACGCCCCACAACAGTGACCGAGTGGGCAATCTAGCAACATAACAACAGTATTCCCCAAGTCCCCGTCATCTCACTAAGACCTGTGTCTTATCTGATTGACAGACGAATGACCTGTTAAGTCAAAAGAGTGTTAGATCCGGGAATGCAGTCTAGACACGAGGAAATATACCATATCGCTCTCCTGCCTCCAGCGTCCTGGAAACTGAGTGCAATGTCCTTGCTAGTCAAGGGATCCGTCCATATTATGAGGGTATCTGAAGCCATCCGTCAGTTGGTCCGCCGTCACTGCTGTGTTAACACATATACCATGCTGCTGCTGAAAGTCATGTCTCTCGTCAATTGTGGTTTCTAAAAGAACCCGCTCTGGGGAATCCTCTGCGACAACAGTAGTGGTCTCAGAGAGGAGATTCCCAGTCTTCTTGGCGCTATGCTGTCAGCCTTTTATTGAAATAATGGCATAACCTCGGTGCTAGTAGAGCTGCATTACATATCTCCAAGAAAAAGATATGGAGTCTTACAGAGACAACGGATACCGAGCAGAAGCTCGTGCCTAGGTCGAACCAGTCATTGTTGCGAAGCTCGTAGGCCTTAAGTCTAGTATCATTAGGCACCGCTTGGGCCATAATCCGCAGATAAATACGTCCACGTTTTTAAGACGCTTGTTACCCATGCCAGAGTCTACTCTACGAAATTTAAAACTGCTGAAGGAGGCAAAATGGGTGTCACGGTTAACGTTGTTAGTAATTTTCTTGTTGGCTTTGTTGCTGCTCTCGAAGCTCCGAGAGAGGGGGAAGATGATCGGAATATCAGTGCTACAGGGAGTTTCGTACATTGGCTTACACAGTTCCAGGAGAAAATGAGGAGGAAGGGATATTGTAACGTTAGGAGAAGGCAGACATGAGAGATAGGTGTGTCTGGGCCTCTCTTAGCTTGGTTTCACCTTGCTTCCACAGAGGAGATGATGAACAAGGCTATGGAGGTATTGCTTGCCTCCGTCCAACAGATCTAATGTCACCAAGCTCCTACAGCTCTATACTGTTTCGCGAGCTCGCTGGCATCATATCCACATCTGCGAAGAACCCCGCAGTTGTGTTGAACATCTCAAATCCTGGCTTCTGTCGCTCGAACATCATGCGCGAAGCGACAGGGCTATGGCTACTTTTTATTGAAGGTCTAAAAGTCGTACTGTCACGGACAACCGAGGTGGGTAATAGAACGCTTGTAGCAGGTGCTGAGGGAGGTTTGGAGACGTATAGACAATATCTTAACGACTGCCACCCAGATACGTAAGCGTAGTTCAGCGCTGATATTTTCGTATCCAAAGCGAGCCTTCGCTAACTTCTTCGATAGGGCGGCGCTAATTGTTGATAGTCCAGAGGGTAGCATGGCACAGAAGAGTGTATGGAAAGAACTCTCAGAGAAGCTCGAATTAATCCAGCCTAGCATTTTGAAAAACATATGAAGGGCCATTGGGTGATCAGAAAAGATAGCAACTTAATTGTCGCTACTGATCATTGTTTCGAATGGCTTAGCTGCCTTTCCCAACAAACTTGTGCTTCATACGCTGGTATATAGTAAAGAAAGCTTTTCAACTTTAAAAGTCAGTTCAATTAGTCCGATCGGCGATGTGCTGTACGTCTGCGACACACGGGTTCTATGTACATACATTCAGAACCAATCCACATACATGATGGGCCTCGCGCTCTGCTCTCTGCTCTCTGCTATCTTTGGCCTTCTCTGGTTTGAAGTTGTGAGAGACATTGAGATTTAGCAGGAACAACACGTGTCTAGATTTGAGTCTTTTCACATGACGCTAAAATGCGGGTCTGCCTTTGCCGGGTTCGGGGACTGCCGGAGCTCGGTACAGTATATTTTCAGAATCTCAGGGATCTCAAGTTAGGTATCCACACACCACGGTATCTTATCTTAACTTCCCTCAATCATCAACTTAGCCACCACAACTTGTACACCGGCTAGATGGGATCATGCAGCACCACGAAATACACCGCGTTTTTTGAGAATCTCACCATCGAGCACTTGTTAGGTCTAGAATCTCTTGCCCGAGCTATCATGAAATGCAACCACTATGTACATGAGATTGTCTAAGGTAAGATCCACACAAGCTTCCCCGCAGTCCAAATTGCGTATTTTATTCGGAAAGAAGGATACGATGAGGAGCGTTTTACAAGGATGTCGGGGTAGCCGTAAGGCTGAGCAATCTTGCTATTTGATTCGTGCATAAGTATCAGCTGCGGTCAGGCCAGTACACCACACAATTGGTGTGTCCTGCCTCCACATTCTGAAGCGACACCAACAAGCTACCTCTGATAGGGTTGAAAGACGCGGATACCAGCACTGGCCATACGAAATGATCCACCCGAGGACAGATTTTTGGGTCTATTAAGAGCGCCCACATGCTCCACAGGCTCGTGGCCTGACAGAGAGTTGTGGCGGGAAGGCTCCTTCTAAGTAATGCATCAACTCAGCCCTCTCAGCTGAACAACTACCAATCATAGGCACAAGATAGGATCTCTTGTTTTACCTAGGCTCCAGGCATATTCTTCCAGTGCCGGGTCATATATGCCAAGGTCCAGGGATTCCCATCCTCTTCGCTTTTCTTTGGCTATTCCAAGGTTGTCATCTATTGCATCGTCATCCTCGACCTTTCGAACGACTGCGACTTGTGTCCGTCTTCGCGATCCGGCAATGAGATACATTCGTTTTCAATACTGAGCGATCATATACACGCATAGGTTGCCTTTCACAGACCAAGTCTTGCTCTTCACGTAGTCGTGAGCGCAAGGCACACAATATGGCAAATCATCGTCGACAAATTGGTCAATGCGCAATCATTTCATACCCAAGGCCTTTCTCTTTTTTTGCCTATAATTATGTTTTAGTTATACTTTTATTCTTCGTTCAATTCTCGCGGCAACAGAAAGACCCCATCAAGGACTTCTGCCGTCGCTTTGGTCACCAGTCGACCATCATCAACGAAAATCTGTACATTGATGGGGGACTTGTGGACTGGAATCCTATATCCGAGAATCCTGCAAATTACTCCAGTAAGAACCCTTCCTGACCTACACCTCATCTCATATCGATGCTCTCCTAGTTATTTCGCTGTCCTTACATTGGGTTATGGAGCGTAATAGCCTAAGTGTAGTGCTGACGTATCGTTTCTAGATACTTGGTTGCTGTACAACGATCTAACTTCCAGCGATGGAGGGGAGCCACAGCTCTACGCGAATTTGTCAAAGAATGGGACTATTCCGGACATGGTTGGAGGTATACTATGGGGTGATAACGTCAATAAGCGTTTCTACCTCTTCGGCGGAGAATATTACGAAACGCCTGCGGAGACCTTCAACCTACTGTCTTACGATGTCATAAATAATTATTGGGTCTCATTCGGGGTACCTACAACTGCCACAATCGCTCCTGCATGGGGCGCAGGAGTTGCTATTTCAGAACGTGGAGAAGGGTATTACTATGGGGGATGGAATAGCAATACCACAACTCCGGGATATAGTGGCGACCCTACTACCGTATCGAACATGATTATTTACGAAATGGATAGCAATTCATGGACCACAAATGCGGGCCCGGATTCAATTGGTAGAGCAGAGGGCGTTATGGTGTATCTTCCGGCCAGTGACAGCGGACTCCTGATATACTTTGGCGGAATATCACAAAGTAACAGCACTAACACCACAACGGCCGGTTCTCCGATGGACACAATCTTTATATATGACATTGCAAGCAGTAAGTGGTATACTCAAACTGCAACTGGTGATGTGCCGGAAATGCGGAGACGATTTTGTGCAGGGGCGACATGGGCATCAGATAGATCTTCTTACAACATGTGAGCGCAGACAAATAGAGTTGGTTGACTAGCTATTTACTAATGTTTTATAGTTATCTCTATGGCGGGGCCGGAATAGCGCCAAATACGACTGGCTTCGATGACGTCTATATCCTCACTCTCCCATCCTTCATATGGATAAAGTGGTATCCAACTTCTCCTGGAGTAGGCAATCCCCACAATTCTTTGACATGTAATGTGGTCAATGGAGGACAGATGCTTGTTATTGGTGGAACTTTTCCTTTAACAGATGCTTGCGATTCGCCGGAAGTTTGGGGGACGCACAGTCTTGATCTCGGGAAACAAAACCCTGACGATGCTATGTGGTATGTTTATCGACCGAATATTACCTCTTATGTTGTTCCTCCGGAGATTATTTCCGAAATTGGTGGGAAGTAAGTCAAGTCGCCCTTATACCATCCTCTACTAATTTAACTCCCCATTACTGCCATTGAAACGTCCAGCGTACTAATGTCTTCTAGCTCTCTAGGCGGGGCAACAGTAACAGCACCAGCGACTTGGCTCAACCGCGATCTCCCAGTATATTTCACTCGAAATGCCAGCAACCCGGTCCGCACTCCCACTCGGGTTATAACTTCCACTCCCACGAGCACCACAAGCTCGGCTTCTTCCAGCTCTTCACCAATACTGTCCACTGGAGCAATTGCCGGTATAGCAGTCGGAGGGGCTGCAGTCATTGTATTTATTGCCTTTGGTTGCTTCCTCTGTCTTCGTGGTCGCAGACGCCAAAGTCCTTCACTGCCTCCAAATATCTACTCAAGTAATGCGTCGGCAGCACCATACTCGCCCAGCCCAAAACCGGACTCGATCCACTCACCATCATATCCACCATATCCACAACAAACCTCAAATTTACCGGAACTTCCAGAAACCACGCAATTTCCAGTATACGACGTCGAGCCGAAGTATGATTCGGCACTTGCTCAAGCATATCGAAATGGCTCCATGCAAGAACAGAATCCACAGGCCATGGAAGGTGTATGGGCGCAACGTCAGCATTCGCCACATTCACCCAATCCTTCACAAAATTACTATCCATTACCGACTCAATCTCCCCCTCCATCCGATCTCATCACGCCGGTAAGATCCGAGCCGTCAGAGTTAAGCGCCTCGAGACCAGCTTTCTCGACGTACCCGTCACCCGCAAGCTACAAAACGAGGAGGCCAGTCACTCCAGGCAGCGAACGACATTACCAATATCCAGAGTATTCATGATTAGTGCTTGGGGCCTGGTATTTGGTGTTTTTCTTCTGTAAGGATATAGTTTCATGTTCGCAGGATGAATATTAGTGAAAGGGCTAGATTTCAGGCTCCTGTAGTAATATTCGGAGGCGTAGCTTAGACACTCTCTCAGCCAGTTAGGCTGCGGCAATTGAATTTAACCGGGTCCTCGTAAGCCCACTGAGCTCAGAACCTACCGAGTAGCTAATTTTCTAAACCCAACGACACATAGCCTTAACGTATGTGTTCATAAGTTCACATCAGCCACCGCATTAGGACAGCGCATGCACCCTCGACCCATCTTAGTCTCAAAATGCTAAGACCACAAAACAAGCTCCTCACGACCCCTGCCACACCCCCGTCAGCCTCCTGATGACGTCTGCGGCTCGGCTCGTTCCACTTTCACTTGCCACCTCAGATAGAGTCCCCGCCTATTCTCACCACCTTCTTACTGGGTCCTTACAAGCCTCTATCAATTCCCTCCCGAGCTCAATTTCCTCCCCAACCCACTTTCTCGCGCATAAATTCCAACGTCCCTCTCCCACTCTCTCGGCCTTTTTTCCAATCACCATTCTATCCCGCCCACACACTTCAGATCACTAGAATATGTCACCGCCCAAAGGGGCTCACGCCCCGCCCAAGACATACCTCGTCATCGGCGCCTCCCGCGGCATCGGGCTCGAATTCTGCAGGCAGCTCCTGGCCGCTGACCAGCGGGTCATCGCCACGGCGCGCAAAGCCACCGGCGCGTCGCAGCTCTGGGCTCTTACCGGGACGCCCAATGGCTCGAATTTGAGCATCCTGGAGTGTGATGTTGCGGATGAGGGTAGCGTGGGCAGGTTTGTGGGTTCGCTGGCGGCGGAGATGGGGAAGCCGAAGAGGCTGTCGGGGGGTGCCATGGTGGGGGCGAAGGGAACGGTGGGAAGGGGCATGAGGGGTTGTATTGACGTTTGTGTTGTTAATGCTGGAGTGTTGGTTTATCCGAATCGGGTTATGGAGATGTGAGTTTTCTTTCGTGTGGGAATCTCTTTTTTCTTTTTTTTTTTTTTGGGTCGGTGTTGCTTAATTTTTTTCTGTGTGCTTATGCTAGATAAGTCTTCAATATTTCTCTCTCTCCTCTGTTTATAGCTCCTCTCCAGACTTTTTTTTCTCATCCACTCCTATAGATATATATCACATGACGAATGTAGTCATTTTCTCCTAACATTTTTTCCAAACACAAATATCCAGCCCTCTTTCCCCCCCCTCCCCCCGGGACAAAGCCCCCCTAGGACTCTGCAAAAACCAAAAACACTAACACCCCTTCCCAGAACCTTCGCCGAATTCACCCACCACCTCACAACCAACACCGTCGGGCCCCTCCTCGTCGCCGCCGCCATCCTCAAGCTCTCCACCCCCTCCATCCCAATCCACACCCTCGTCTTCATGTCCTCGGACTCCGGCTCCGCCGCGCGCTTCCGCGCCTTCGAGGACGGCTTCGCCGCCTACGCAGCCAGCAAGGCGGCGCTGAACCAGGGCCTGAGGCATTTGGCAGCTGAGCTGCCGAGGCTGCCGAGCCCGGCGAACGCAGCGAGCGCAGCGAGCGCGGCGGGCATGACGAGCCCCGTGAGTGCGGGCACCACAGTGAGTGGACCGGGCTCGGGACTTTCGTCGAAGCACCCTAATTCCCAGACAGTGGTGCTAGCCCTGCACCCGGGCGAGGTGGCCACCGATATGGCTTCAAATGTAGATTTGGCATGGGAAATCGATGGGATAATCACGCCGGAAGAGTCTGTGAGGGGCATGCTAAAAGTCATAGATGAAAAGGGGAAGGGAGGGAGGGATGAGCGGGGAGGTAAGGCGGTGGGAGTGGCGACCTTTTGGGATTG
>Ga0335072_10006346_pt1 | contig 17293 bp, 12 predicted proteins | sample Lox_Sample_21_FD_206725 | JGI IMG/M metagenome (GOLD analysis project Ga0335072, IMG submission 206725) | Soil microbial communities from Loxahatchee National Wildlife Refuge, Florida, United States - Lox_Sample_2.1 | ecosystem: Environmental > Terrestrial > Soil > Wetlands | place: USA...
CCGTCCGCGAGAGGTACCCCCGCCCCAGGCCAGGGCACCCTTTCGAGCGAGGCGGCCAGCACCTGCGACGCGATCGTCTCGCCGTGCGCGGCCAGGGCGTCAGCGAGCAGGCCGCCCGGCCCGCTCGCCGCGTCCGGCCCGCCCGCGGAATCGGCAGCGGACCAGCGCAGCATGATCTGGTCGGTGACCGCGAGGCCGTCACTCTTGCGGGCCTGCTGCACCCGCCTTATCACCTCCCGGGCCAGTCCCTCGGCCCGCAGCGACGGCGTCACCGCCAGGTCCAGGGCTACCGTCTCCCCGTCCGCGGTGGCTACCTCCCATCCGGAGGCGGGCGACCGCGTCACGATCACCTCATCCGCCGCTATCCGCAGCGTCTGCGCCGAGGCAGCCGCTGGACCCGGAACCGTGATCGTGAACGTTCCGCCGTCCGCCAGGGCTGTCGCCACCGCCGCCGGGTCGGCCGCCCGGATCGCCGCCGCGACCGCTGGGGTGCGCGCGCCGAATCGCTTGCCCAGCACCCGGAACTGCGGCTTCACGCTGTACCTGATGGCCGGCCCGCCAGTGGCCGGGCCGGCCCCCGTTGCCTCCGCCTCCGCTTCCAGCGCCGATAGGTCGTGCACGTTCAGTTCCTCGGCGATCAGGGCGCGCAGGGAGCCGGGCAGCTGGTCGAATCCCGCCGCCCCGACCAGGGCCCGCGACAGCGGCTGCCGGGTTCCCACGCCCCCCGCCGCCCGGGCCGAGCGGCCCAGCTCGACCAGCCGCCGGACCAGTGCCATCTGCGCGGATAGCTCCTGGTCGACCAGTTCAGCGGCAACAGCCGGCCACGCCGTCAAGTGCACAGACGACGGCGCTCCGGCGGGCCGGACCAGGTCCCACGCGTAGTCGGCCAGGAACGGCGCGATCGGCGCCATGAGCTTCGTCACGGTCACCAGCGCCAAGCGCAGCGTCGCCAGCGCCGACGCCCGGTCGGCCAGGGAAGCGCTGTCGTCCCGCGGGCCGGCCCGCAGCCGTCGGCGGGACCGCCGCACGTACCAGTTCGACAGGTCATCGATCAGCCCGGCGATGCGCCGTCCGGCCGCCGCGCTGTCCAGGGCGTCCATCGCCACTGTCACGTCCTGGACGCATGACTGCACCTGCGACAGCAGCCACCGGTCCAGCGCGGGCCGTTCCGCCTGGCCCGGTGCCTCGCCCGCCGGGTCCGTGTGCAGGGTCAGGAACGAGACGGTGTTCCAGTAAGTCGCCAGCACCTTCCGGGTGATCTCGTCCAGCACCCCCGGCCCGATGCGACGCGGCTCCCACGGCGAGCCGGAGGCGGCGAAGAACCACCGCACCGCGTCCGCGCCGTGCGCGTTCAGCACCCCCATGGGCTCCATGACGTTGCCCAGGTGCTTGGACATCTTGCGGCCCTGCTCGTCCACGACGTGGCCGAGGCAGGCCACGCTCTCATAGGCCGAACGGCCGAGCACGAGCGTCCCGACGGCCATCAGCGCGTAGAACCACCCGCGCGTCTGGTCGATCGCCTCACAGATGAACTGCGCGGGATAGGCCGCGGCGAACGACTCCGAACCCCGCCAGGGGGCCCCGAACTGGGCGAACGGCATGGCGCCGGAATCAAACCAGGCGTCGATCACCTCCGGCACCCGCGAGGCGGCCTCGCCGCACGACGGGCAGGGGAACGTCACCGCGTCCACGTACGGACGGTGTGGATCAAGTGATGACAAGTCACGACCAGCGAGCGCTCCTAGCGCGGCGAGCGAAGGAACGCACGTCGTGTGGCCCGTAGCGCATTCCCACAGCGGCAGCGGCGTGCCCCAGTACCGGGTCCGCGACAGCGCCCAGTCCACGTTGCCCCGCAGCCACGCACCATAGCGGCCGTCCCTGATTCCCGGTGGCTGCCAGGTGGTCGCGGCGTTCTCCGCCAGCATCGCCTCCTTGACCGCGGTCGTCCGGATGAACCATGAGGGCACCGCGTAGTACAGCAGCACCGTCCCGCACCGCCAGCAGTGCGGATAGGCGTGCGCATGGGGGGCGGACCGGAACAGGAGCCCTCGCTCCGCTAGGTCGGCCGTCAGTGGCTGGTCCGCGTCCTTGAAGAAGAGCCCGCCGACCAGTGGCAGGCCCTCAGCGAACCGGCCGTCTGGCCGTACCGGGTTCACCACGGGCAGCCCGGCCGCCCGCGCGGCCGCCATGTCATCCGTGCCGAACGCGGGAGCCAGGTGCACCAGGCCCGTCCCGTCTTCCGTTGTCACGAACTCGCCCCCGACGACCAGGTGCGCGTTCGGTATAGGCACTATCCCGAACGGCTCGCGGTAAGTCGCCCCCAGCAGCTGCGCGCCGGTAAAGTCAGCCACGACGTGCCAGCCCTGGCCGAGCACGCGGGCGAAGAGCGATTCAGCCACCACGACCTTGTCGCCGTCCCCCGACCGGCGGGCGATGACATACCTGACCTCGGGGTGCACGGCGACCGCCGTGTTGGCCGGCAGCGTCCACGGCGTCGTCGTCCAGACGAGCAGGTCCGCGCCGAGCAGCTGCTTGCGCAACCGCGGGCCGGCCGTCTCCGGCATCCCCGTCACCCGCAATCGCACGATTACCGCCGGGTCGGTCACCTCGCGGTACACGTCTGGCTGGCCCATCTCGTGGTCGGAAAGCGCCGTGCCGCACCGTGGACAGTACGGGCTAATCCGCAGGTCCCGGACCAGCAGCCCCTTCTCGTAGATCACCGACAGTGCCCACCAGACCGATTCCACGTACGAGCCATCCATCGTCCGGTAAGCGTCCGACAAGTCGATCCAGTAGCCCATCCGCTCGGTGAGCGCGGCGAACGCGTCCACGTGCCGCAGCACCGACTCCCGGCACCGCTCGTTGAACTCGGCGACGCCGTAGGCCTCGATGTCCGGCTTGCCGGAAAGGCCCAGTTCCCTCTCCACGGCCACCTCGACCGGCAGCCCGTGGCAGTCCCAGCCGGCTTTCCGCCTGACGTTGAACCCCTGCATGGTCTTGTACCGGCAGAACATGTCCTTCAGCACCCGCGCCTCGACGTGGTGGATGCCCGGCATGCCGTTGGCGGTCGGTGGCCCCTCGTAGAAGGTCCAGCGGGGCCCGTCCCGCGTCTGCCGCAGTGACGCGTCAAACACTCCGTCCCGGTGCCACCGGGCGAGTATCTCGTGGTCGATGGCCGGCAGGTTGAGCTCGGCGGGCAGCGACCGCATCTGCGGCATTAGGGACCTCCTCGCCCCGGGAATGAGCGCGCGCCCGGTGGAATTGAAGTGTTTCACCGGACGTGCCCGGGGGGTCCACCTGTGTCCCTCAGGCAGGTTCGCGCGCCTGGTATGCTCATGCTTCTTCACTAGGCGTGCTCAGGGGGTTGCAAGGGGTGGTCCCCCTGAGTAATGCTGTATCCTCCGTTGACTGCCCTGAATCGAGAAGCCGCAAGAGTGGGTGAGCCCATACATGACCGCCGCGCCGGAATCCGCCGCCGCTAGCCTCCCGGTCCGGCCGGGCGAGGAACCGTGGACCGAGGACGAGCTGGCACAGGTGCGGACCGAGTTGGAGGCCGAGGCCGCCGAGTTGCGCACCGAGACCGACCACGCCGGCGCCGCGATCGCCGGGCTGCTCGGTGACTCGGTGACCGAGGCCGGCGACGACGAGGCCGACGCGAGCAGCAAGCTCTACGAGCGCGAGCACGAGCTCGCGATCAGTAATAACGCCCGCGATCTGCTCAGCCAGACCGAGCACGCGCTAGCCCGGATCGCCGCGGGCACCTACGGCGTGTGCGAGTCGTGCGGCAAGGCCGTCGGCAAGGCGCGGCTCCTGGCGTTCCCCCGGGCGACGCTGTGCGTCGAGTGCAAGCAGCGGCAGGAACGCCGGTAATGCCCGAGCCGACGCCCCCCGTGCTGGATTCCGCAGCGCCGGAGCCGTCCGGGCCGGGGCGGCTTCGCCGTCCGAAGGTCGCGGTGCTGGCCGGCGTGGCGGTCCTTGTCCTCGCGCTCGACGCGATCTCCAAGGCGCTCGTCGTGGCCAACCTGACGCCCGGCGAGCCGGTGCACGTCATCGGCACCCTCCTGCAGTGGAACCTGATGCGCAACTCCGGCGCGGCCTTTAGCCTCGGCACTGGCTACACGGTGGTCTTCACGCTGCTGGCGATCGGCGTGGTCGCCTACATCATCCGCACCGCCCGCAAGCTGCGCAGCACCGGCTACGCGATCGCGTTCGGCCTGCTGCTCGGCGGCGCGTCCGGCAACCTGGCCGACCGGCTCTTTCGCGCTCCCGGCTTCTTCCGCGGCAACGTCGTCGACTGGATCGACGTCGCGCACTACGACGGGGTGTTCAACCTGGCGGACTCGGCGATCTGCTGCGCCGGCGCGATGTTCGTCATCTTGGCCCTCCTGGGGTATCGCACCGATGGCACCCGTGGCGACCGGGGCGTCCCGGCCGGCCCGGCGCCGGCGGCTCCCGAGTCAGCTGGCGACGCTGCCGACGCCTCCAGCATGGCCGAATCAGCCGGCCCCGAACTAGCCGGCCCGGCGGAAGCCGCTGGTACTGCGGACGCCGGCCACGCCGAGGCGGCCCGGGAGGCCGGGGAAACCGTGGAAGTTGAGCGGTGACCGCAGGGGAGCGATTCGTCGAGGTTCCCGAAGGGCTTGACGGGGAGCGGCTGGACGCGGCGCTGGCCCGCATGTTCGGATTGTCCCGCGCTACCGCCGCCACGTTGATCAGCGAAGGGAACGTGCTGGTCGAGGGCCACCCGGCGGCCAAGTCTGACCGGGTCCTGGCCGGCGTCTCGCTCACCGTGACGCTCCCGGCCCCGCCCGGTGCCGTCGAGGTGGCGGCGCAGCCGGTGCCCGGCATGACGCTGGTCTACGAGGACGAGGACATCGTCGTCATCGATAAGCCACGCGGCGTCGCCGCCCACCCGACCCCCGGCTGGACGGGACCCACCGTCATCGGCGGCCTGATGGCGGCCGGCGTCATGATCGCCACCTCGGGCGCGGCCGAGCGGCAGGGGATCGTGCACCGGCTCGACGCGAACACCACCGGCCTGATGGCGGTGGCCAAGAGCGAGCTGGCCTACAGCGTGCTCAAGCAGGCCTTCCGCGACCGTGCCGTGTCGAAGACCTACCACTGCCTCGTGCAGGGGCACCCGGACCCGCTGCGCGGCACCATCGACGCGCCGATCGGCCGCCACCCGTCTGGCGATGGCCGGTTCGCGGTCGTTGTCGGCGGGCGGCCCAGCGTGACGCACTACGACACGCTCGAGGCGTTCCGCGCCGCCAGCCTGGTCACGGTGGGCCTGGAGACGGGACGCACCCACCAGATCCGCGTGCACATGTCGGCGCTACGCCACCCGTGCTGCGGTGACCTGCTCTACGGCGCGGACCCGGCGCTGTCGGCCAGGCTCGGCCTCACCCGCCAGTGGCTGCACGCCATCCGGCTGTCGTTCGCGCACCCGACCCGCGGCTACGAGGTCAGCTTCGAGAGCGGCTACCCCGAGGACCTGCAGCACTCCCTCGACATCCTGCGCGCGGAGTCCTAACCCAGGCCCGTCTGCGACCTCCTCCCGGGCGCTTACCCGCGCCGCCGGGGCGCGACGTAGTAGCCGATGCCCGGGTACCTGATCAGGAGACCCTCGTCTACCAGCGTCCGCAGCGACTTGGCGGCCGTCTGCCGGGCGCAGCCGTAGGTGGCGGACAACTCGCTGATCGTGGGGGCGGGATCGCCGGGAGCGAGTACGCCGCGGTCGATCTGCGCCCGGATGGCGTCGGCCATCTTCCGGTACTTGCGCGGGTCGGGCAGCGTCTCCTCGTCGAGCATGACTCTTGTTCCCTTCCAGAGTTGAAGCATCTCGGTACTAGTCGAGTGTAGCCGATCAGAGTCAGGAAAGAAGAGCGGAAAGGAGCAAAGCGCGCGCGGGCGACATCGCTGGCCGCCCTGCGGAACGGCACGCTGGCCCGGCGCAAAGCGCGCGCGGCGCGAGCCCGACATCTCTCGGTCAGGCGCCCGCCAGGACTAGGGTAGGTATGTCAGTTTCAGGGGTTCCAGGAGGGTTACGTGGCCGATTCCTTCGTGCATCTGCATGTTCACACTGAGTACAGCATGCTGGATGGTGCCGCGAAGATCGGCAAGCTAGCCGCACGGGCGGCGGAGCTGGAAATGCCCGCCGTGGCGATGACCGACCACGGCAACATGTTCGGCGCCTACGAGTTCCAGAAGGTCGTCTCCGGTGCCGGCCTCACCCCGATCATCGGCATCGAGGCCTACGTCGCGCCGGTCTCCCGGTTCCACCGGGAACCGGTCTACTGGGGCGAGCCGCACCAGCGCAAGACGGACGAGGAGAAGGGCCTGGGCGGTGACATCTCCGCATCTGGCTCCTACCTCCACAAGACCCTGCTCGCGGCCAACGCCGGCGGCCTGCGGAACCTGATGCGGATCAGCTCGCTGGCCTCGCTGGAGGGCCACTACCGCAAGTGGCCCCGGATGGACGACGAGCTGCTTGAGCGGTACCACGAGGGAATCATCGCCACGACGGGCTGCCCCTCAGGCGCGGTGCAGACCCGGCTCCGGCTGGGCCAGTACGACGAGGCTCTCAAGGCCGCCGCCAAGTACCAGGACATCTTCGGCAAGGAGAACTACTTCCTTGAGCTGATGGACCACGGCATCCCGATCGAGACGGCGATCCGCGAGGACCTGCTTCGCATTGGCAAGCACCTGGGCATCCCGCCGCTGGCCACCAACGACAGCCACTACGTCACCGAGGACCAGTCGAGCGCGCACGACGCGCTGCTCTGCGTCGGAACCAACTCACTGGTCAATGACTCGGACCGCTTCCGGTTCTCCGGCGCGGGCTACTACCTGCGCACCGCCGACCAGATGCGAGCGCTCGATCCCTCCGACCACTGGGCGCAGGCCTGCCGCAACACGCTGCTGATCGCCGAGCGGGTCCAGTCGTATGAAGAGGTATTCAAGCACCGCGACCTGGCCGCCAAGTTCCCGGTGCCCGCGGGCGAGACTGAGATGAGCTGGTTGCGCCAGGAGGCCTACCGGGGCGCCCAGCGCCGCTATGGTGCCGTCGTCCCCGACAACGTGCGCGAGCGCATCGAATACGAGCTCGGCGTCATCGAGCAGATGGGCTTCCCCGGCTACTTCCTCGTCGTGGCCGACATCTGCCGTTACGCCAGGGAGAACGGCATCGCGCTCGGCCCTGGCCGCGGCTCGGCGACCGGTTCCATGGTCGCCTACGTCACCGGCATCACCGAGCTCGACCCCATCGAGCACAGCCTGCTGTTCGAGCGGTTCCTGAACCCCGAGCGCATCAGCATGCCCGACGTTGACCTCGACTTCGACGACCGGCGGCGTCCCGACATGATCAGGTACGTCACGGAGAAGTACGGCGAGGACAACGTCTCGCTGATCATCACGTACATGACGATCAAGTCGAAGGCGGCCGTCAAGGACTCCTGTCGCATCCTCGGCTACCCCTTCGGCCTCGGTGACAAGATCACCAAGGCCTTTCCGCCGGCGGTGCAGGGCAAGGAGATCCCGCTGTCCGCCATCCTCGATGAGGGGCACGAACGGTACGCCGAGGCCGGCGAGCTTCGCGCGCTGTACGAGGGCGATCAGGACGTCAAGGAGATCATCGACACGGCGCGCGGCATTGAGGGGCTTATCCGCGGCACCGGCGTGCACGCGGCCGGCGTCATCCTCTCCTCCGAGCCGCTTGTCGACGTGATGCCCATCCATCGCCGCCCGGACGACGGCGCCCGCATCACCGGGTTCAACGGCCCGGACTGCGAGTCCATGGGCTCGCTCAAGATGGACTTCCTCGGCCTGCGGAACCTCACCGTCATCAGCGACGCCGTCGCCAACATCAAGGCGAACCGCGGCATCGACGTGGACACGCTCGGGCTGCCGCTGGATGACCCGATGGCCTACGAGATCCTGCGCAAGGGCCAGACGCTGGGCATCTTCCAGCTCGACTCCACCATGATGAGGGACCTCACCAAGCTGATGGGCCCGACGCGGTTCGAGGACATCTCCGCCGTCTTGGCCCTCGGCCGGCCGGGGCCGATGGAAGCCAAGAGCCACATCAACTACGCACTGCGCAAGAGCGGCCAGCAGCGGGTCGAGCCGGTGCACCCCGAACTGGCGCAGCCCCTGGAGGACATCCTCGGCGAGACCTACCACCTGGTGGTCTACCAAGAGCAGGTCATGGCCATCGCCCGCAAGCTGGCGGGCTACACCCTCGGCGGCGCCGACATCCTGCGCCGGGCGATGGGCAAGAAGAAGAAATCCGAGATGGACAAGCAGTGGGAACTGTTCTCCACCGGCATGGCCGGCAACGGGTACTCGCCCGCGGCCACCCAGGCCATCTGGGACGTCCTGCTGCCCTTTAGCGCCTACGGATTCAACAAGTCCCACACCGCGGGGTACGGGCTGGTCGCCTACTGGACCGCCTACCTCAAGGCCAACTATCAGGCCGAGTACATGGCCGCCCTGCTCACCTCGGTGGGTACTAACAAGGACAAGATGGCCGTCTACCTGGCGGAGACGCGACGGATGGGCGTGAAGGTCCTGCCGCCGGACGTCAACGAGTCGCAGCTGCGGTTCGCGGCCGTCGGGGACGACATCCGCTTCGGCCTCGGCGCCATCCGGAACGTCGGAGAGAACGTCGTTGAGGCGATCATCCGCACCCGCGTCGAAGAGGGCCGCTACGCCAGCTTCCACGACTTCCTGAACAAGGTCCCCCTCGCGGTCTGCAACAAGCGCGTCATCGAGTCCCTGATCGCCGCCGGCTGCTTTGACAGCCTCGGTCACCCGCGCCAGGGCCTGACCGCCATTCACGAGCAGGCCGTGGACAGCGTCCTGGACGTCAAGCGCAAGGAAGCCATCGGGCAAGACTCGCTCTTCGGCGCGGTGGAGGTCGACGCGGGCGGATCATTCGAGGTCGCCATCCCGGACATGGAATGGCCGACGAAGGAGAAGCTGGCCAGGGAACGGGACATGCTCGGCCTGTACGTGTCGAGCCACCCCCTTGACGGGGCGGAAGTGATCCTCGAGCGCAACCGGGACTACAGCATCGCCGAGATCCTCGACGGAAGCGGCAACGGAAGCATCAAGATCGCCGGGATCATCACCAGCGTTACCAAGAAGGTCACCAAGAACGGCGACGTCTGGGCGCTCGTCGGCGTGGAAGATCACGAAGCCGCGGTCGAGGTCGCCTGCTTCCCGCAGACCTACCAGCTGTACGCGCCGGCCCTGGTTGAGGACACCGTCGTCGCCCTGACGGGGAAGATCCGCAAGCAGGAGACGTCCGAAGGCAACGTGACAGTGTCCGTATCGGCCGAGAAGATGGAGATCCTCGACATCTCGGCCGCCCAGCACGGGATGCCCTTCATCTTGTCCCTGCCGGTGACCAAGTGCGTCCCCACCGTGGTGGACCAGCTCAAGGAGGTGCTCCGCACCCACCCCGGCGAGACGGAAGTCCACCTTCGCCTGAAGAACGGGCAGAAGACGACGGTCGTCCGCCTGGACTACAAGCTCCGCGTCACCACCTCCCCGGCCCTGCACGCGGACCTCAAGCAGATCCTCGGTCCTACCTGCATCGCGAGCTAACGAGCGTCAACCCCCCGTCCGAACGAGCCCGCCGTCCCCCGCCCCTGGTCAGGGTTTCGCGACGGCCGGCTCGCCGTACGTCCGCGCGGGCTGGCCGGCCGCCCACTCGCTGAGCAGTCGCCTGGCCTCGTCCGGTGACCCGGCCAGCCCGAACCGGCGGTCGGTGGAGTAGGGGACGGGAGGATGCTCGTGGCTGCGGGCCGGGCTGCCCTCGCTGCACTGCCGGCAGAGCATCCGGATGCTCGCGGTCCAGTCCTCGGCAGCCAGGCCGGCCTCACCGAAGGCGTCCTCCAGCGCTCGTGAGTCGTTGGCGTCAGCGACGGTGACGTCGACTTCCAGCGTCGGGATGCCCGAGGGCCGCCAGAGCTCGATCTCGTCGAACACGCCGTAGACCCGGCCGCCGAACTCGCGCTCTCCGCTTGGCGCGCCGTCGTGCAGGATGATGTCACCCCAGTGGCGGCCGGATGAGGGGGTCGGCACGTTCTTGATGACCACCCGGGCGGGGTCGAGTCGCCGGCCCCACACCACCTCGCCGCTGTTGCCCGGGTCGAGCCGGACCGGCGCGGGGCCGAAGTCGAGGCGGAGCTCGCCCTCTCCGTCCGGCACCTCGATCCCGTAGCGCTGCCAGGCCACGCGGGCGGTGTCCCAGCGCTGCAGTGCGGTGGCGGCGATGCCCAGGTTCCACCAGGCCGGGCTGCCCTCATCGCCCTCGTCGTCACTGAGCCCCTCGCTGATGAGGCGGGCGGCGCGCTCGTTACAGGCCAGCGACTGGGGCCAGTCGCGCCGCCTCTTGTGAATGAGGCCCATGTTGTACCAGGCCGGGCCGTAGTACGGGGCGGCGTCGGCGGCCTGCTGGTAAAAGGCGAGCGCCGCGTCCAGGTCGCCCGCGTCGAGTCGCTCGCCGCCACGCTCATTGAGCTTGATAGCCCGGCGGACCGCGCCCCGGTCGATCGCATTCTTGTCCATCGTGCCCCATCATCGCACGACTGCGCAGCGCCGTGACTGGTCAGCCGGGCGGCATCACCGGAAGGCAGCGAACGCCGCCCGCACCTCGTCAACGAACGTCTCCGGCCGCTCCAGCGCGGCGAAGTGACCGCCTTTGGCGAGCTCGTTCCAGTAAAGAAGGCGCGGGAACTGTGGCTGCGCCCAGCGGCGGGACGGCCGGTAGATCTCCCTGGGGAAGATGGAGCAGCCAGCCGGGACCGGGATCGGAGCCCGCTCGCGCCGGCCGAAGCTCTCCCAGTAGATCCGGGCCGCGGAGGCCCCGGACGCGGGCAGCCAGTAGAGCATGATGTTGTCGAGCATCTCGTCGCGCGCGATGACGGTCGCCGGGTCGCCGTCGTGGTCGCTCCAGGCGTGGAACTTCTCGACGATCCACGCCGCCAGCATCGCGGGGGAGTCGACGAGGCCGTAGCCGACGCTCTGCGGGCGGGTTGACTGCTGCTTGGAGTACCCGGTGCCCTCCTGGGAATGCCGCGCCAGCGCCGCGAGGGCGGCCTGCTCGGCTTCGGTCAGGTCATCCGGCGCCGCGCCGCGCGGCGGGACCACGGGGACCATGGTGAGGTGGATGCCGATCAGGTGATCGGGGTGCCGCAGGCCGAGGTCCATCGTGACCATGGCGCCCCAGTCGCCGCCCTGGGCGCCGAAGCGCGGGTAGCCGAGCCGGGCCATCAGCTGGGCCCAGGCGTCCGCGATGCGCTGCGTTCCCCAGCCGGGCTGGGCGGGCTTGCCGCTGAAGCCGAAGCCGGGCAGCGTCGGGCAGACCACGTGGAAGGCGTCGCGCGGGCTCCCGCCGTGCGCCACCGGGTCGGTGAGCGGGCCGATGACCTTGAAGAACTCCACGACTGACCCCGGCCAGCCGTGCGTCAAGACGAGCGGGGTCGCGTCGGGCAGCGGTGAGCGAACGTGGATGAAATGAATGTCCAGGCCATCGATGCCGGTCATGAACTGCGGAAACTGGTTGAGCCGCCGCTGCGCGGCGGGCCAGTCGTAGTCCTCCAGCCAGTAGCGGCACAATTCGCGGGCATACGACAGCGGGGTGCCCTGCGACCAGTCGTCCACGGTCTGCGGCTCTGGCCACCGGGTTCGCCGCAGGCGGTCATGCAGGTCCTCGATGGCGGCGTCGGCGATGTCGACCTGGAACGGCCTGACGTCCTCGTCCATGAGGCCAGTATCCCCGGGCCGGCGAGCCGCGGGCTAGCGGTCTTCCAGGTTGCGGCGAACCTGCTCCAGCGCGCGGACCAGGGCCGCGACCTCGCCGTCGGTGAAGGTCGCGAGCGCCCGGCGCGCGATGCGGCTGATCTCCGCGTCGATGTCCTTCTCCAGCGCCCGGCCCCGGTCGGTCAGCCAGAGCCTGATCATGCGCCGGTCGCGGGGGTGCGGCTCGCGGCGCAGCAACCCGGCCGCCGCCATCCGCGTGGTCGCCCGGGTCACCGTCGGAGTCGCGAGGTTCAGCCGCCTGGCCAGCTCGCCGGGGGACAGCCCGTCCTCCTGCCACAGGCAGCGCAGCACGTACTGCTGCCCCTCGTGCACGCCATGGCGGGTGAAGGCGGTGGCCGAGGCGAGCGCGAGCGCGTGCTTCGTCGCCCAGAACGCGGTCTGGAAGTCAGTCGCCTCATCGGCGGCCGCCGCGTCGGGCGGGCCTGTGCTGCTGGGATCGGACATGATGCGCTAAGCGTACGTGGCGGCCGGCCGGCTCGCGCCTTGCCCCGGCAGCCGATTCGTTAGCCGGCTATCATCATAGGTAGTTACCCGGCTAACGAATGGGAGTCTAGCGGTGAAGATCGGCATAGTGCTCGGCGACTTTTCCTGGCCGGTGCCGGTCGCCGCGCTGGGCCAGCAGGTCTCGCGGGTCGCGCGAAGCGCCGACGAGGCCGGGATCGACAGCCTGTGGTGCATGGACCACTTCTTCCAGATCCGGATGACCGGCAACCCGCCGGAGTCGCCGATGGCTGAGGCCTACGCGCTGCTCGGGGTGCTGGCCGGGCAGACGGAGCGGATCCGCCTCGGGACGCTGGTCACCAGCGTCGCTTACCGGCACCCCGGGGTCCTGGTCAAGACGGTCACCACGCTAGACGTGCTCAGCGGCGGCCGGATCAACTTCGGCGTGGGCCCGGGCGCCCCGTTTGACCCGCCGGCCCAGGGGCCGGGGACCGCGTTCGAGGGCGAGGGCCTCGGCATCCCGTTCCCGCCGCTGCGCGACAGGTTCGAGATGCTGGAGGAACTGCTGCGGGTGGCCCGCCAGATGTGGGACGGCGACGAGTCGCCGTTCGCGGGGCGCTATTACCAGATGGCCCGGCCGCTTAACTCGCCCGGCCCGGTGCAGCGCCCGCATCCGCCGATCCTCGTGGCGGGCGGCGGCGAGAAGAAGACCCTGCGGCTGGTCGCCCGGTACGCCGACGCGTGCCACCTGCCTGGCTATGCCGTCACGGCGGGCGGCCGCGACCTCGGCGGCGACCTCGGGCGCAAGCTGGACGTCCTGCGAGCGCATTGCGCGGCGGCCGGGCGTGACGACGCCGAGATTGAGAAGACCGTCGGCGTCGGCTTTTACCTCGGCGCGGACCGGGCGGCCGGCCGTCGTGACTTCCTCGCCACGCTGCGGGGCCTGGCGTCCCTCGGCTTCGGCCACGCCATCGTCTCGCCGCGTGGCCCGTGGACCGGCGACAACCTCCCGGCCCTGACCGAGATCCTCGCCGACATCCACGCGATCGACCCGGCGCCCTAGGGCCAGGCCGTGGCTAGGAAGCAAGCGGCCTGAGCTCGGCCGCCCGCGCCTGCAGGTCACTCAAGGCCGCCGCGGCATGGCGGGAGAACGGCTCGGCAGTGTCCGCCCGCATCCAGCGCTCAACGGCCACGGTGAAGGCCAGCATCCCCACGTCCGCCCCCAGCCGGGCGGTCAGCTCGTCGGTTCCCCGGTCACGCAGGGCAGCGGTGATCGACCTGGCGATCCGGGCGTGCTTGAGCAGTCCCCGCTCCTGCAGTTCGCTGTTCGCCGCGACCACGAGCACGCGCTGGGCGGCCTTTGCCCGCTGCGGCGGGGTCATCGCGACGTCGGCGGCCACGAACGCCGCCTGCAGGCACCCGGTGAGCGTCGCATCCGGTGCGGCGGCCCGGATGGCGCCGGCGAACAACCCGGCCAGCACGTCCTCCCCGCCAAACAGCACCTCCCGCTTTTCGGCGAAGTGCCGGAAGAACGTGGCGCGGTTCAGGCCGGCCCGGTCCGCGATCTGCGCGACGGTCGTTTCCTCGTACCCGTTCCGCGCGAACAGCTCCAGCGCGGCGGCCTCCAGGCGCTCGCGGGCGTCCGGTGCCCATCTGCTCACCGTCACATCCTAAGCGAGGCGACCGGATCGCATCACCTGACTCGCTGACCGGCGATGCGACTTAGTCGCATAATCGTGTTAGAGTTGATGCGACCGGATCGCATGACATCCGGCCGCGGTGCCCCGCCAGCACGACCAGGGAGGTTTTTCATGCGCATCTTCGTCACCGGCGCTTCCGGCTGGATCGGCTCGGCCGTCGTCCCCGAGCTCATCAGGGCCGGCCACCAGGTCCTCGGGCTCGCCCGCTCGGACGCCTCCGCCACGGCCATCGCCGGGCTAGGCGCCGAGGTGCTGCGCGGCGACCTGAACGACACCGATGTCCTGCGGGCCGGGACCTTGGCCAGCGACGGCGTGATCCACCTGGCCTTCGTCGTGCCCAGCGTGACCGAAGCGGCGACGCGAACCGACGCCAGGGCCATCGAGACGTTCGCCGCCAGCCTCGCCGGCACCGGCAAGCCCCTGGTGATCTCCGGGGCGACGCTCGTCCGGCCCGGACGGCCCGCGACTGAACGCGACGAGCTCATCGCCGCCGGGCCCATCGCGGCCCGCATCACCAACATGCGGGCCGCGCTCGCGGCCGCCGACCGGGGCGTCCGCAGTTGCCTGGTCATGCTGCCCCGCTCGGTGCACGGCCAGGGGGAGCGTCACGGCTTCGTCCCCCAGCTCATCGCGATGGCCCGGGCCACGGGCGTGTGCGGCTACATCGGCGACGGGAGCAACCGCTGGCCCGCCGTCCACGTGAAGGACGCCGCGAGCCTCTACCGGCTGGCCATCGAGCAGGCTCCGGCCGGCGCGGTGCTCAACGCCGTCGGCGACGAAGGCGTGCCCGTCCGCGAGATCGCCGAGGCCATCGGCCGGCAGCTGAACCTGCCCGCCCGGTCCCGGCCCGCCGGGGACTATGCGGGGATGCTGGTGCCCCTGCTCACCACCGACATGCCTGCCTCCAGCGCCATCACGCAGGAGCTCCTGGGCTGGAAGCCCAGCCACCCCGGCCTCATCGAGGACATCGAGCAGGGTCACTACTTCACCTGACTGGCCCCGGACGCCGCGGCCCGGAAAGTCAGCGGGTGGTGATTTGATGGGGCCCATGGACACGGGGGTTGCGGACACGGGGCTGCGGGAAGCCGCCGAGCGGCACCTGCGGGCGCTCGCCGGCGAGCACGCGCGGCTGCGGGAGGACCAGTGGATGGCGATCAGCGCCCTGGTCGCCGACCGCCGCCGGGCGCTGGTCGTGCAGCGGACCGGGTGGGGCAAGTCAGCGGTGTACTTCATCGCGACGGCGCTGCTGCGCGAGGCCGGGGCCGGCCCGACCGTGATCGTGTCGCCGTTGCTCGCCCTGATGCGAAACCAGGTGGACGCGGCCGCGCGGGCCGGCATCCACGCGCGGACGATCAACTCGGCCAATACCGAGGAATGGGAGCAGGTCTACAAGGAGGTCGCCGCGGGCGATGTGGACGTGCTGCTCGTCAGCCCGGAGCGGCTGAACAACCCCGGCTTCCGCGACCAGGTGCTGCCCCGCCTCACCGAGGCGGCCGGGCTCATCGTGATCGACGAGGCGCACTGCATCTCCGACTGGGGGCACGACTTCCGGCCCGACTACCGCCGCATCCGGACGCTGCTCGGCACGCTCCCGCCGGGCATCCCCGTGCTGGCGACCACGGCGACCGCGAACGCCCGCGTCACCCAGGACGTCGCCGAGCAACTCGGCGTGGGCCTGGATGGCGCGGGGTCACCGGGCGGGCCGCGGGCGGCCTGGTCCCCGGTAGTCCTGCGCGGGGCACTGGACCGGGAGTCGCTGCGCCTCGCCGTCATCAGCCTCCCGGCGGCGCACCAGCGGCTCGGCTGGCTGGCGGCCCAGCTGGCCGGCGGCAACCTGCCGGGTTCAGGGATCGTGTACGCGCTGACCGTCGCGGCGGCGCACGAGACGGCGGCCTTCCTGCGCGAGCAGGGCATCGAGGTCAGCGCCTACAGCGGCCGCGATGACCAGGCCCGGCGGCTGCAGGCCGAGGAGGACCTGCTGGGCAACCGGGTCAAGGCGCTCGTCGCGACCAGCGCCCTGGGCATGGGCTTCGATAAGCCCGACCTGGGCTTCGTCGTCCACCTCGGCGCGCCCCCGTCGCCGGTGGCCTACTACCAGCAGATCGGCCGGGCCGGACGCGGCGTCGAGCGCGCCGAGGTGATCCTGCTGCCCGGCCGGGAGGACCGCGACATCTGGGCGTATTTCGCGTCGCTCGCGTTCCCGCCGGAGGCCCAGGTCAGGGTGACCCTCGCCGCCCTGGAAGAGGCCGCCCGCCCGCTGTCCACCGCCGCCCTGGAGACCAGGGTCGACTTGTCTCGTGGCCGCCTGGAGTCCATGCTCAAGGTCCTTGACGTCGACGGCGCGATCCGCCGGGTGCCCGGCGGCTGGGAGTCCACCGGGCAGCCGTGGGCCTACGACGGCGAGCGGTACGCCCGCGTCGCCGCCACCCGGGCCCGCGAGCAGCAGGCGATGCTCGACTACGTCACGACGGACGGCTGCCGCATGGAATACCTCCGCCGGGAGCTGGACGACCCGGTGTTCGACAAGACAGGGGCCGCCCGCTGCGGGCGGTGCGACAACTGCACGGGCCGCCACTGGGCCGCCGACGTGCCCGAGCCCAGCGCGCAGGCGGCTCGGGCACGGCTGCAGCGGCCCGGCATCGACGTCGAGCCGCGCAAGATGTGGCCGAGCGGCATGACCGCCCTGGGCGTCGCCGGCGCGAACGGCAAGATCCCCGCCGGCCTGCTCGCCGAGCCCGGCCGGGCGCTGGGCAGGCTCACCGACATCGGCTGGGGCACCACGTTGCGCGGGCTGCTCGCCCGGGACGCTCCCGATGAGCCGGTCCCCAGCCAGGTCGTGGAGGCGGTCATCAAGGTCCTGGCCGCCTGGGACTGGGCGCAGCGGCCGGCGGGCGTCATCACGCTGCCGTCCCGGACGAGGCCCGTGCTGATCGCCACCCTGGGGGAGCGGATCGCCCGCGTGGGACGCCTGCCCTACTGGGGATCACTGGCCTACGCCAGCCCCGACGGCCCGGGGCCGGCCCGGCACAACAGCGCCCAGCGCCTTGCGGCGCTGTGGTCTGCCCTGACCGTCCCGGGCGCGGTCCGCGAGGCCATGGATGACGGCGGGCCAGGCCCGGTCCTGCTGATCGACGACCGCATTGACACCGGCTGGACGATGACCGTCGCGGCCCGCCTGCTGCGCGAGGCCGGCGCCCCCGCGGTCCTCCCGCTGGCCCTCGCCGTCACCAGCTAAGCTGCCCCCCCCCACCCCCACCCCCACCCCCAAGCGGGCCCCCCCCCCCCCCCCACCCCCCCCCCGACCCCCCCCCCCCCCCCCCCCC
>Ga0335072_10006347_pt1 | contig 17292 bp, 15 predicted proteins | sample Lox_Sample_21_FD_206725 | JGI IMG/M metagenome (GOLD analysis project Ga0335072, IMG submission 206725) | Soil microbial communities from Loxahatchee National Wildlife Refuge, Florida, United States - Lox_Sample_2.1 | ecosystem: Environmental > Terrestrial > Soil > Wetlands | place: USA...
TGCGCCGGAACCCTGCTCCGAACGCCAGCTCGAGGAACTCGATCGCCTCATCGAACCATGGCTCGACGACTACGAGCGCAAGTCGCGGGCCGGAAGGAAGTAGCCGAGAACTCGGCACTCTTGAGAAGGGTAGCTGGACCGACACCGATGAGAATAATCAGGCCAACCGTGACAATGCCGAGCGCGCTTACAATCTGATTATGAAGGAGAAGGAGAAGCTACTCGGGTTCGAAACTCCGCTGAAGTTCATCTTCTCCCATTCTGCGCTGCGGGAAGGCTGGGATAACCCGAACGTCTTACAGATTTGCAGTTTTTCCAATCGAGAGACTGATCGATGGCGTAGGCAGACGATTGGTCGCGGGCTGCGTCTCTGCGTCAACCAGAGCGGGGAGCGGGTTCGTGGCTTCGAAGTCAACACCCTGACCGTCACCGCGACCGAGAGCTTCGAGCAGTTCGCCGATAAGCTGCAAAAGGAGATTGAGGACGAGACAGGCATCCGCTTCGGCATGGTAGAGGACCATCAGTTTGCGGGAGTGCTTGTCCAGACCGAGGATGGACAGGCCAAGCCAATGGGCTACGCCGAGTCTCAAGAGCTTTGGGGTTATCTGAAGGAAACAGGCTTGATCGACGCGAAGGGCCGCGTGCAGGACAGCCTCAAGAAAGCGCTGAAGGATGGCGCGCTCCCGGTACCGCCGAAGTTCGCCCCATTGCTTCCGCAGATTACCGACATTTTGCGCAAAGCGGCGGGCAGGCTGGAAATCAGGAATGCCGACGAGCGCCGGCCTGTTCCACTGCGGAAGGAGGTCTATCTGAGTCCTGAATTCAAGGAACTCTGGGATCGGATCAAGTACAAGACAACCTACCGCGTGCAGTTTGACAACGAGAAGCTGGTTGGAACGTGCATTGAGGCGATTCGGAAGGCACCTCCGGTCGCCAGGACGACGCTGCAATGGCGAAGGGCAAATATCGCCATCGGAAAAGCCGGAGTGGAAGCGACGGAGCGCGACGGCGCGGCCACCGTGACGCTGGAGGAGGGCGATATCGAGCTACCGGACCTGCTAACCGATTTGCAGGACCGGACCCAGCTCACCCGTCGCACAATTCACCGGATTTTGCGGGAGTGTGACCGGCTCGACGACTTCAAGCGCAATCCACAGCAATTCATCGAGACCGTCGCGTCCGCGATCAACCACGCGAAGCGGCTTGCCGTCGTAGATGGGATCAAATATCAGCGCATTGGTGACGAGCACTACTATGCCCAGGAGCTGTTCCAGACCGAGGAGCTGACGGGTTATCTCAGAAACATGCTGACCACGGCACAGAAGTCTGTCTATGAGCAGGTGGTATATGACTCAGACATCGAGCGGGGCTTTGCCGATCAGCTCGAAAAGAACAATGCAGTCAAGATGTACGCGAAGCTGCCCGGCTGGTTCAAAGTTCCAACGCCGCTTGGCACCTACAACCCTGACTGGGCAGTGCTGATTGAGGAAGATGAACAGGAACGCCTCTACCTTGTGGTCGAGACGAAGGGTACCCTGTTCGCTGACGCGCTACGCAGCAACGAGGCTGCCAAGATCGAATGTGGTGAGGTTCACTTCAAAGCCCTTGCTGTAGGAATAAACCCGGCGCGCTTTGTAAAAGCGAAAACGTTCGACGACGTGCTAACGGGCATTTGAGCCAGGCAGCCGCATGTCGATCCGTTCAATGGCCGCCTCCGCCCGAGTTAGTCGCGTCGGCGCCAGCGCCACCTTGCGTCAACGTTGTCGTGCTGCTCCGCCGACCAATGAATTCATCAACCCCTCGCGCTGTGTGATAGATGCCGACCACGCCGAGCAGCGAAGCAAAGCTCCAATCGATGATGCGCGAGTTGATATGTTCCGCACTCGGGTGAAGGTACACGGCAACAATCATCGACATGCAGAACACGATCACGGCGCAAGCTTGAATGCGTCGGTCGCCGAAGTGCTCCGGCTCCCAGAACCACTCGACCAAGAGCGCAAGCTTTCGAGCTGTAGGCCAGTCGCTCACGGGTGCCTCCGAGTCATGTGGGTGAATCGCTCAACACGATGGGCGCCGACGTTGCTGCCAGAGGGCAATTCAAGCTCCACGCGCTGCCGAGATCGCCGCCGATATCCCATCCGGCCGGCATCGCGAGCGACGCCAGGTTGTCGTACACGGCGTTGCCGCGCCCCATGTCACCCGTGTAGTTGGGCGTGCCGCTCGGGCTGAAAGAGCCATACGGATAGAACAGCAGGCAGCTCGCGCTCGGGTTCGTCAGGGGCGAGGCGAGTGTCAGGCTCAGATGCGTCGCATCGACACGCACACAGGCCGTCGCGGGCCGCAGCGTGCCGGGCGATGCGACCGACCCGCCATCCATCACGACGAACCCCTGTCCGCTTGCCGCCAGCAGCGGCACGATCAGGTCGTTCCCCGCGTCATGCACGATCGTCAACACCACGGTCGAGTTGTTCTGCCGATAGGCATGCGTGATGTGCGGTCCGCCGACGACCGGGATGCCGGTCGGCATCGTCGCGAAGGCATCGCCACGGCCGAGCGGTTGCAGCGCCCGTGCGACAATCGGTGCGGCAAGGCGGGCGAATCGTTGATTGTCAGTCGTGTCGCGGTGTTGATTGTCGCCGCCGGTCTGGATGCCCGTGGCCGGATCCCACGCGGCACCGCGGTCGTTGCTGTCCGCCGTCATCGGGTTGCCGATGACCACACCCTGAGTCGGATCCGCGGCCAGTTGCGCGATGACCTCGCGGTGCATCTGCACGCCGTCGGTGTTGCCGTAGGGGATCGCGTTCCACCAGATCAGCGGCATGTTCGTCGCCGTGGCGCCCGGTATCATGCCGCGCTCAAGCGCCATGAATCGCTGCGCCGCCGCCGTGAACAACGCCTTTTCCGAGTAGGACCGATAGCTATCGGTTTCGCTCCAAAGCCACACCATCGCGGAACATTCGGCCAGGTCCGCCGCCGACTGTGCCGCCATGAAGGACTGCACCCCAAGCCCGTCGGCACCGAGTGACCAGGTCGAAGGCTGCGACCCATCATTCGGGTCGTTGATGAACGAGCCAGGGTAGATCACCGCGCCCACGCCGGGCATGTTGTAGATGCCGTGGCCCGGCACCATCGTCCAACTCGATACCCCGTGCGCGGCGAACACGTTGTAGGCCAGCGCGCCAAGGTACCAGGCGACGCCCTGTGCCAGCAGATACCCGGCGCCATCGGCCAGCGTGTAATTGACCGCGTTCGACTGGCCGGTGAACAGCAGCGTGACGCCCTTGCGCGCGCCACGTTGCCAGCGCGTCGCGCACGCAAGCAGTGTCGTGATCTCACCTGACGCGAGCGCGCGCGGCCAGCATGCCGCTTCGTGGAACCAACATTGCGCGCCGCCCTGACTGATGCCGGAGTGCAGGAACAGCAGCGAACCGGACGCGACAGACCCGAGGGGATTGGCGACCGAGGTTGCGGCCTGTGCGCCGTCCAGCCAGACATCGACACCGACGCTGGGCGTGTTGCGGATGATGACCGAATGAGTGTGCCGCCGCTCCAACGCCGGCGCGAGCACCGCCTGGCCGGCGCCAGGGAACAGGGTCAGGCTGGTGGCATCCATCTGTAGAATGCTGGCGCCGCCGATCGTCAGCAGCGAAACCGGTCCCGACTGACCCTGCCGCAGGTTCGGCCGGGACCAGACCAGATACCAGGTCCAGGCCGATGCCGAGCCGAGGTTTGCCGATGCGAGGCTCAGGCCGGAGTCTGGATCAAGCAGCGGCAGATAGATGCCGGCCGCACTCGGCATTGCCGGCGGGACGATGGTGTTGAGACCGACACCACCGAGGAAGCCGTTCAGCCGCGGCGTGGCCTGCGGCAGCGTGCTGCCGATGACTCGATACGCCGCGACCGCGTTGCCCGCGCCGGACTTGTCCGCGACGCTCGACGCGGCGTTGTTCCACGCCGGTAGCGGACGGCCGCCACTGTCGAGCAAGCCGGCCGGCGTGCCCGCGTCCCACCAACCCGACAGGCCGGTGATCGCATTTGGGTATGGCCCGGTGAAAGAGCCTCCGCCGCCCCCACTCCCGCTCCCGCTACCCGACCCAGGCAGTGCCCGCCACAACGCCGGGCGTCCAGGCGCGAACAGCATTGTGCGACCGGGCGCAATGAGTGCGGTGCCCATGATCTGCCCGATCAGGTGATGGTGAACGCGATCGGCGCGCCGCCAGCGTTGAATGGATTGTTGGCTTGGACGCAGGTCGCAACGACGTTGCCGCCCGGGCCGGTCGCAACGGACCAGAAGTAATACGTGCCGGGTGTGCTGGGCGTGGGCACACTATAGGAATACCAGAGATTTTCACCGCCGTTCGAGAACTGCCCCTGCGCCGCGCTCATGCCGGCCGTGGTAGTCGGCGCCACGGTGCTCGATGCGAAGAAACCGAAATAGACGTTGCTGGGGACGGTGTGGTTGCCCCCCAGCGCCGAGCTCATGTCACATACGTTGGCTTGCACGGTGGTCCCGTGTGCGAATGATGTGGTGGCAGGTTGGAAGCCCGACGTAAGCAGATAGTTGCCGCCGCTTGCCGTGGTGGCGGTGATTGCCGCCGACCAACCGCTGCTGCCGCCGGCATTCACTGCCTCGACCTCGAAATCGTAGGACGTGCTGGCGGTGAGGCCGGTGATCGTGGTCGAAGTGCCGGAGATGCTGGCAACGGTCGTCCAGGTGTTCGCGCCGTGCGGCGACCATTGCGCCGAGTAACTGGCAACCGCTCCGCCGCCACTCGGCGCGGTCCAGCTCAATGGAATGGTGGTCGCGGTTGCTGTCCCCGCGACGAGTGCGGTCGGCACGCCCGGTGCGGCGACGGCAGTCGTTGCATTGGCCGTCGCTGACGCGGTGCCGTTGCCCGCGGAGTTCACCGCGAACACCTGGAAATCGTACGCCGTCGAGGCCGTGAGGCCGGTCACTGTCCAGGCGGTGCCGGCAACGCCGGTTGCGAACGTGCTCCACGAACCGGCGCCAGTGATGCGGTATTGCACCGTGTAGCTTGCGATGGCGCCGCCGCTGGATGGCGCGGTCCATGCCAGATTGACAGTGGTGGCGGTGGCCCCGCTCGCGGTCAGGCCGGTGACCTGGCCTGGCGGCTGCGTCGGTGCGGCCAGCGTGGTGCCTGTGACGATAGACGATGCCGTGCCGCTGCCCGCCGCGTTGTTCGCGATCACCTCGAAATCATACTGCGTTGCCGCGGCAAGACCGGTGACCGTCAGACTCGTGCTGCTCGCGCTCTGTGCCGTCCATGCACCGCCGACAGAGGTCACACGGAAATTGACCGTATAGCCGCTGGCTGCCCCGCCGGTGCTGGGCACCTGCCACGTCAACGCCACGCTGGTGGGGGTTACCGCTCCGACCGCGAGGCCGGTCACCTGACCGGGCGGGATTGCAGGCGCACCGCCGCCACCGATCTGCGCGAACACGATGTTGCCGCCGGAATAGGTGAAGGCGCGCAGATCGGCCGACTGGCCCGTCGGCAGCGTTTGCGTGCCCGAAGATGTCGTGATGCCCGAAGCCAACGTGACGTTGCCAGCCGACACATTGACAACGGTGCAGGTAAAGCCGCTGCCCATGTTGACGAACGCCGGTGTCAGCGTGATCGGCTGCGAGCAAATCAGAATCGCGCCGTTGTGCACCGAGCCGTCCAGCGTGGTGTTCACGGCGATCTCGACCACCACGCGCCGATACGTCGGCAGCTTGGTTTGTATCCAGGCCCAGACGGAGGCGAAGGTCTGCGCCGCCATCGTGCTCGATCCCTGACCGACCCAGAACTCATCCGAATCCGATGCGGGTCCGGCCGCCGTCGCCTCGTCAATGGTCTCGCCATCCACGAAGTTCTGATACGTGATCGCGCTGTTCGTGCCGCCGGACGAAATGGCGATGACATCGGTCTCCGCCAGCGAGCTGACCATCGGCAGCGAGGAGATCGCGAACGCCGAGCCGGCAGCCGTAAACTCGTACTTGAAGCCCACGGCCAACGCGGCGCCATTCCACGATCCGATGGCGCTGATGTAGAGCGTCTGCGGCGCAACGGCCGAGAAGAACTGTGCCAGCAAAGCGGGCGGCGTGAGAACGACCCTTGCGTTGGCAGCAATCTGCACGGCCGTCGCGACATCGGCACCGCCTGCGGTGGTTCCGATATTGATGCCGCCCACGATCGGGTTGCTCGTCATATTCTGCAAAGTGATGGTGTGCAGAACCGCGTAGGTGGGGAGCGACCCGGCCGCCCCATTGGCCGCCATCGGGGTATAGGACCAGGTGAGCGGTCCCGGGGTCGTAGCCGGCGATGGCGCTTCCGCCTGTCCGGCTTCTGTGAAGGGCGCCAGCACTTCCAAATTGGCAGAGAAGCTGAGCACGCGACCGGCCGCGGTGGATGCCACGGCGTGCAGCGAATAGAACGTGCCCGGCTGCCCGCCATTCAGCGTCACCGTAATCAGCCCCAAGGGCGTCACGGTCAGGTTGGTTGCCGCGAGGTCGTTGGCTCGGGCCGGAGCCGTGGTCACGGTGACGCTGATCAGCGCGTCGTTGTCTCCGGCGAGCTGGCGTGTCGCATCGATGGTCCAATTCCGCTGCGCATCCGGCTGTTTCGATGCCAGCCAGATCGGGCCGGGCGAGGGTGTGACGCCATACATGGCGGCCTCACCACCTCACCACGACGAGGCCGGCCGCGCCTGCGGCTCCCGCGGACGGCGTCGTGCCGCTCGACCCGCTGCCGGCACCCGAGGCGCCGCCACCAGGGGCACGACCGGGGGTGCCGACGCCGCCAGCGTTGTTGACAACGCCGCCGGACAGCGGACCTTCACCGCCGAAGCCTCCATTGTTGAAAACCAGGCCGCCTTGGTTGAGTTGGCCGATACCGCCATCCCCGCCATACAGATTGACGTCGCCGCCCGATCCAACGCCGGCGAGATTGCCCAAGCTCGGCACCGAAACGGTGCCCAGCGGATTCACGACGCCGCCGGTCGCGCTGCAATAGCTGCCGAAGCTGCTCGGCCCGCCCGCGGTTGGCGCGGTCGTGCCGGACACTCCGGCGCTGCCGCCGGCGCCGACGGTGACGGTGATCGCGATTCCGATCGCCAGACCGGCGATGCGCTTGCGCGCGTATCCACCGCCGGAGCCGCCCCCACCTGCGATGCCGCTGACCGACGCCCAGGAGCCGGAGCCACCCGCCCAGACCTCGACCTCAAAGACCGGGGCCGGGACGGTGAACGTGCCGGAGCTGGTGAAGACCTGGACACCGCCCGGAGTCCGGTCTTGCAGCCAATGGGAGATGCCGTCGCCAAACAGCGAAAGGACGCCGTTCAGCCCAAGGGGGATCGGTCCGGTGCCGCCGCCAAGCAGCAGCGTATCAGCGGCATTGAGCGCGATGGAGACGGTGTTGGCCGAGGTATCGGTGCGGACGAAGTGAAAGGTGAGCGGCACGCCGTTGGCGCTGGCCGATGCCGGCAGTGTCATTGAGATATTGCCGCCGCTCGCGTTGACCAGCACTATGCCGGCGTTGTCCGCGGTCAGCGTGGTGCCCGAGCTGCTGATCGTGGTCACGTTGCCGCCGGCCACACGTTTGACCGCCTGTACAAGCTGCGTGCGGACGGTCTTGCTCGGTGTGATCCCGGCTGCCGCCAGAACGGCGACGATCTCTTCCTGGACGGCGTTCGCCCAATCGCCGTCAACGACGGTCGAAGGTGTGATGCCGGGTACACCAACCTGGAAGAACCCGTTCGGGTTTGGCCCCACGGATGCCGGTGTCGGCAGCACAGTGGCGGCGGTTGCGTTGTCGATGCGATACATGATGCCCCGCTGGTGCGTGTATATACAGGTCTTGCCAGATCGGATGACGGGCGATCCCGGGCTGTCAGGAGTGAGCCGCAGCACGAGATGGGCAGCACGGGCACGGCGAGATTCGGCCGCAGTGGCGAAGTCGCTCCGATGCAATTGCCCTGGTTCGCCTTGCTGTTTTAAGGATCGCTTCGCCTGCCCGTGCTGGCAGGCCGCTCGAAGGGGGATCACATGAGCGGGGCGCCGCGAACGGAGAGGTTAGGAGTTCATCGCCTCGGCCAGTACTTCGGCGAAGCCGGTTGGCTATATCGGGAGCAACCGACGGAAGATTACGGTATTGACGCCCAGGTGGAGATTGTCGATCGCAACGGACCAACAGGAGCCCTGATAGGGATCCAAATCAAATCGGGTTCAAGCTACTTTGATGAAGAGACTGAGGGCGCGTACGTCTTCCGCTCAAATGACACGCATATAAGATACTGGTTAGGACATGCACTACCCGTCATACTCGTTTTATACGACCCGAGAAAGAACACTCTCTATTGGGAGGTGGTGTCCGAAGATACCATTCAAAGCACTGGGAGGGGTTGGCGTATTGATGTGCCTAAAGAGAACATACTATCCGACCAGAGCCTATCGCGCTTGCATTCGTTGACGCAGCCCGCCCCGTACATTCAGAAGCTCAATAGGCTCAGACTTGATTGGACGTGGCTTGATCTCGTAGCAGCAGGTGAAGTTGTGTATGTCGAATTTGAGGATTGGGTGAATAAATCGCTTCCTCGTTTTGCCGTAACGATAGGATGCGATACAAGGAATGATATTCAGGAACAGGAGTGGCCGACGCGGTACGGCCCTGGCATGACGTTTGAGGATCTGCTCCAATACCTGCTTCCGTGGGCTGATTTTCAGATGGATGAAGATGCTTATGAGAGCTATATGGAAGAGAAGTGGATGGCGGATTGCTATATGGGGCGCGACGAAGACACCGGAGAGCCGTATTACACAAGGCCATTTGAGGATTATTATTCTCCTCCAGAAGGAGTTGTGCCCGTTTCTGACAACGGTGAGACAGAGGGTTACCGCCTGATAGTTTCCCTGAATGAGCTGGGAAGAGGTTTCATCATGATAGACGATTATCTGCGGGAAGAGGAAGATTTGGAGAGAAGGTCCTTCACACTCGGTACTTGACAGACGTGCATTGCACTGTTTCCGCACAGCACGCGAGCGCCATGGCCATGGCAAGACTCACAATCAGTGCGGCGATAACCGGCAAGCAAGCGCAGGTTGGCGGAATAAGCAGCGGGGGACAGAGACGGCGTCGCGTGGCGAGGTCCGAAAGTACTTGCCGCGACTGATAAATAGCCTTTGTGCGGGACGTCCTAATACGAGAAAGCAACCATGGTGTGCGCGGGCGCGAGCCGCTGCATCTCGCATTGCAGGACGGTATTGCCCCACTGCGCCAGCGGTTCGCCGACCGCATCGCGCCCGACCGTGAAGTACTCAATCGTGAACGTCGGCGCGTTCACCTGCCACGCATTCTCCCACGCGGCGCCATTGCTCAGCGCCTCGCCGACGCTGCTCACCCCGACGCGGAACGGCGCAAACTCCGTGATCGTCACCGCGTAGCCAAGATTGGCTGCGAGCGTGACGAAGTACGGCACGGACTGACCGCCCGATGCCACGAACCGCGCGTTGACCTGTTGCTGGCGCTGCTGGACCGTCGGCGACACGCCGGCGCACGGGTCCGGCAGGCCAAGCGTCGCCTCCCACTCCGGCAGCAGTTCAAGCGGCGCGACCGGGAAGGCGTCGGACAGCAGATTGACCGAGCGATCGTGCAGCCGCGTGTACTGCCGCATCAACGCCTGACACACCTGCGCCTGCACCGAGCCTGGATCGCGCGGCCAGATCGGCCCGGTGGGCAGGTGCGCCTGCAACGCCGCAGCGAAGTCGGCGTCCTGATAGTTCGGGGCGGGCATGGTCAGCTCACAAACGTCACGGTGCCGACGGTGAACAGCGCGCCCACAGCCGGCGTGATCGAGGCGCTCGGCGCGGTGACCTTGAAGCCCGTCAGGCCCGGGATCGCCTCCAGCGCGGCATACCAGGCGTCCGGCTCGATCGCCGGCCATGCGGCGCCGGTGGACGGCACCACGCTGCCACCGACATTGCCAAGCCGCACGAACATGTCGGCCAGCGCCGCGGTGATGGCAGTCTGCATGGCCGCCGTGTTGTTCGCGCCGAGGTCCGCGACGGTGAACGCCACCGGCGAGGCGGCCGGCGCGCACGCATAGACAAGAGCGGTCACCGGCCGCCTGGGAAACAGCGCGTTGGCAACGGTGAGCTGATCGCCCGTCGCCGCGACATCGCGTTGCTCATTCGCCGCGACGCCGTTGCTGCCCTGCGGAAAGCCGCTATGCGCGGCCTCCGCCACGTCCATCATGAAGAACACCGACACCGTGCCGCCGCCGGCCAGCAGCGGCGCCACCCAGGCCCGGGTCACGCCGGGGACGGCGAGTGCCCACTCGACATAGTCCTGCCGGTCGCCGCCCTGTGGCGGGGCCGCGTAGGCCGCCAGCATGCGGGTCCGCAGGCTGGCATCGGTCTCGATATCCGTGCCGGCGGTGGTCTGTGTCGAAGCGGTGGATTGCGACGATATCCCGAGGATCGGGTTGCCGATCAGGAACGTGGTGTTGGGGTCGAAATTCCCGGCCGAGCCAGGCGTGACGGCCTGCATCGTGACCGTGACACTGCCGGCGCTGACCGCGGCATCGACGGTGGTCGCGTAGGCGAACCCGTCGCTGCGAACGATCGACGTGCCGGCGGGACAGTCCGTGGTGCCGGTCCCCGAAAAGGTCGCTGAACCGATGGCCGGCGTCGCGGCCTCGCGGAAGATGCCCTTGAGCGCCGCCCAGCCTTCGAGGAACTCTCCCCCCGCCGTCCACGGCACGGCTTGCAGGGCGATCCAGTCAAGCTCGCCGTAATGCTCATAGCCGACGCCAGCCTGTGCATAGGCCATGACACGCAGGATCGCCTTCTGCAGCAGGCCTGCGACGATGTTGCCGGCAGCATCGGTGATCTGCGCCGAATTGATATCGGCCAGGATGTCGTCGCGAAGTTGCGTCAGCGTCTTGCGGGCATACGGCACCGGTTACGCTCCCTGCCATGCCCAGGCGAAGTTGAACGTCTGTGCCGGCGCGTTCGGCCGCGTGAGCGTCACCGCCAGGCCGATCACGTCAGGCTGTTGCCATGACGCGGCGACGGCGGCCGTCGATACCGCGCCAGCGGTGACCAGCCATTGCAGGGCTTCCTTGCAGCAGTCCTGCACCTGACCGAGCAGCGCCGGTGTCTTCTTCGAGCGATTGAACTGCCATAGACGCGAGCCGAGCGGCGACGGTTCGTAGGTATCGCTCCAATGGCCGCGGCGTTCCCATGGCGTGCCGGCCGGCGGCCGATAGTCGGTCGATGCGACCCGATCGGTGAACAAACTGAGCAGTACGGCAGAGCGCAGGCCGCCGGGATCGGTCACCAGGTCGCCGGACGTGACCGACCAATCGCCGCTCAGGGTGGCGGCGTTCCAGGTGATGCCAATGTCCATCAGGGCACCGCGAGGGCCGTTCCGTTGACCGTGATCTCGCCGGTGACCGCGACGGTGCCGGCCGCGACGATGTTGCCGGCGTGCAGATCGCCGTTCGTCACCGTCACCGGCTTGCCGCCGCCGTTGATCACGATGCCGTCCTCCGTCAGCGCGACCGACATGGAGAAGGCGTTGAACAACGTGGTCTCGCCTGGGTTCTGCCCGGTTGGCCGCAGCGACTGGTTGTTCGTGCCGACCACCACGCCGGACGCTCGGTTGCCGGCCAGGAAGATCACCACCGCGTCGGTGCCGGGCGGCGGAACCGACGCCAGGCCGAACTGCTGCACCACCGAGGCGGCCGGGATCGTTTCGAGGTAGCCGAGCTTCACCTGCGCGCGCTGCGCGGTGCCGCTGTCGTCCACCGTGCCGATGCTGCCGACCGCCAGCATGTTCCACACGCGGCGCCAGAGACGCTCGGGCGCGCTCATGGCGGTCGCTTGTCCCAGTCGGTGAACTGCAAGGTCGAGGGTTTCCCGGCAGCCGCGCCTCCGGTCGCGGCGGGCGGGGCTGGTGCGGATTGTGTCGTGCCGGCGGGTTGCTCCGGCGGCTTTGCCGCGCCGCCGGGCTGCAATGCCTGGCCGATCTGCCAGTCGTAGAGCTGCAACGTCGAAGGCTCCGGCATGAAGGCTTCCTGCGGCATCAGCACCACGTCCGCGGTGGTGCCGGTCTGCGCCGAGCGATGGAACGTCACCTGCGCGACGATCCAGGTCTGCGCCACCACTTTCAACACCGGCAGATCGACCGGCGCGAGAAAGTTCGGCGACCACAGCGTGCCGGCGCTGTCGCGCCAACTGTCGCAGGTCAGCCGCACCGCCTGCGATCGGCCCCAGCGCCGCTTCTGCTCCCAGACCGCACGCTTCTCCGCAATGAGCTGGCCATACTGCGACTGGTCCGACACGACGATCAGCGGCCGGAACCGCGGCACCGCCGTGTCGTACGCGGGGGCGAGAAACAGCCCGCCGGTGCCGAGATCATGCAGATAGTCCGTGGACATGATCGACGGCAGGTAGATCGAATACCGCTCGTCCATCGTGAAGGCGACGCTGGCCGGCTGGACATTGACGCCCTGTTTGAATCCGCTCGCGTGCGTGCCGGCGTTGACGTTGGCGAGGATCAGGTTGCCGTCGGTGCCGTCATAGGCGAGCACGGCGGCGTATCGCGCGACCCGCTCGATGATCTCGTACGGTGTCTCGGTCAGCACGATGGAGAACTGCACCGGGCCGCCGCCCGCCGCCGACACCGGCACATCGTCGCCGGTCAGCGATGACACCGTGATGCCGAACGGGCTGGCGAGGTCCTGTGCCATCGCGAGCAGCGACGACGTGGTGACGACCATGCCGCGGACCTGATAGGGGACCGCACCGGCGCCGGGCGTTCCCACCGGATACACGCCCGCGGAACAATCGACCAGGTCCTCGCACTTGCTGCGGCCGTGGATGCGCACGGTGTGCTGGCGTGGCGCAATCGCCGGCAGGTAGCGATCGATGTAGCCGGTCACGACCGGATCGTTGCCGATCAGCACCACGCACGGGTCGCCGGGCTTGACGACAATGTCGGCGGCCTGGCCGGGGTATTTCTCGGTCAGTGCGATCTCGAAACTCGACGGCATGATCTCGATGCCGCGGGTGACGGACACGCTCTCCCAGCCTGTCAGCCGCTGGCCTCCGGCCACCAGCGTCAGGGTGTCGTCGGGTTGGGGCATGTCAGTTGCTCAGGGCGACGAGCGAAACCGGCATGAACATCGGGTTCACCGGATCGGCCCGCGCGATCAGATCGTCGGAACGCGTGGCGTCGCCGTAGAGCCGATACGCCAGCACGACGGACGGCAGTGCGGCCGGGTTGGCGATCGTGATCAGCCGCGGCAGTCCGGCGCCGCGCGCGATCAGGTCCGCGGTGACCGCCGTGCGCAGGCCGCGCAGCGCCGTGTAGGAGGCGCTGTCGCCGGCATCCGCGGCAATGACGGCCTCGGCATCGAGCATCGCGGTCAGCGCATCGATCTGCGCCACCGCATCGTCGTAGCTGGTCGGCTGGTAGGAAACGGCGGCGCGGACCAGGGCCGCAAGCGCCGCTCGGCGGATCAGCGCAGCGACCGCGGTCTGCACCGTGGCGACCGCGAGGCCGACCGGTGCCGTGGCGGTTGGAACCGCGGGGCTGTAGCCCGCCAGGACGGTCAGCAGCCGGAGCTGATCGGCCGGGTTGGGGATCGCCGCCACCAGCGACGCGACGGCGCCCTGGACGGAAGTTGGCAGGCCGAGCGGCGCCGAGGCCGTCGTCGCCAGCGCCGCGCCGCACGCGGCGGTGACGGCAGCCCGCGAGACGGTCAGCGCGCCGATCCGCGATGCGATGGTGGCCGAGGCCGGCAGCGGTGCAATCAGGGCTCCGATGGCGTAACGGCCGAGGTTGCCGGCCAGCCCGACCGCCGCGCCCGCAATCAGCCCGGCGTCGTTGAGCAGGCCGCTTGCCTCGCCAACGGCCGCAAGTGCGGAGCCGACCACGATGGCCGGCAAGGCGAGCACCTGCTCAGCCGCGAGCGCCACGGTGGCCGCGCTGCCCACCACGGTGGCGACGAAGCCGGTGACGGTGCCGACGGCGCCTGCCACCACGGCCTCGCCGGAGGCCAGCGCGGCGGTGACATCGCTGATGAAGTCCGATCCGCAGGCGGCATCGCAGGTGTCGGCGGCGGCCTCGGCATCGTCCTGCGTCGATGCGTCGGCGACCGGATAGAGCGGCTGTGTGGCGCCGGTCTGGATGACGCCGAACTCGACCTGCAAGACGCGGCCAAGCTCCTTGCGCTGGCCGATCGTGAAGTCGCCGTCGAGCGTCGCGCTGATGCTGCCGAACGAGGGATGGATGAGCGTGCCCGGCCCTGGCTGCTCCAAGGCCGCGATCAGCGCGGCGCGCTGTTCGAACACGTCATCGCCGAGCAGAAAGCCGGTGATGGCGATGCGCCGGGTTGCTCGGCCGGTGTCCTCGGGCCAGGAATCGTCCCGGTAGGGGTACTCATGCAGCGCGATCCGTCGGCCGCCGCGGTAGGTATCGACCTCGACAGCGAACGGCACGCCGCGCCATGATGCGGGTTGAAGATTGGCGGCCCATGGCCCGAGAGCGGGGGATGGGATGCCGTACTGCGGTAGGATGTCGCTCATTCAGGGATGTCGCTACTGGGTTACGTGCCAGCTGGAATGGACCCGGGAGTGCGGATTCTCTTTCGCCCAAGCATTGTAATTGAACTGCAAGTTCTCACTTACAGGAAGCCATTGAGCCGATGGGGGGAGAGCCGTCCTCCCACACAGAAAGATCATCACATGCGATTGCCAGCCTCGACGAAGCCGGCCCTGCTGGGCGCGGCGTGCGGGGCATTTGCCATCTTCTTCATCGGCTTTTGGCAGCTTGGCTGGAAAACCTCCCATGGTGCCGCCGTCCTGGCTCAGGAGCAGGCCGATATCGCCGCGGTAACGGCGTTGGTGCCGTTCTGCGTGGCGAAGGCGGAGCAACCGTCAGAGCAAGTGAGGCTCGCCAAGGTCAAGGCAGAGGAGTCCGCATTCTCGCGCAGCGAATTGGTGATGCAGGCGGGGTGGGCGACGGTTGGCACGAGCAAGGCGCCGGACAACGCCCTCGCAATCGCCTGTGCCAATTCGCTACGGACGGCGAAGCCTGGCGCCTGAAAATGCGTTCGAACGGACTGCTGCGAAGCAGTGCCGGAAAGCCGACGGACGCCAAACGGTGCCCGCACCTTGGAGCGAAATGGTGGGTCGACCTGAGCTTGGAACGAAATGCACGTGCGCAAGTTGCGACCAGCGCTTCTATGACCTGAACCGATCGCCGGCGGTCTGCCCGAAATGCGGTGCGCCGCAGCCACCGGTCGTGGTGCGTGCAGTACGTCCGGCGCGCATGTCTTCTGCCGGTGGGCACATGAGCCGGCGGCCCATGCCGGCCATTGCCGAGGATGACGCCGAACCTCTCGCTGCCGCCGAGGACGACGTGGATGAGGATGCCGACGATGACACGGACGTGCCGGAGATCGAAGCGGACGAGGATACCGAGGTAGATCCGGCCATCGTGCGCGATTGATCACCGATCATGCCGGGCATCCACGCCGCGGAACCTTGCTCCGGCTTCCTTTCATACGTGCAGCGCGATGTGCGGCCGGGCGATAACGGCCTATGCCCGATGGGTTGGAGGGCGCCTTGTTGGAAGCTCTGCCGCTGATCCTGACCGCCGTCTGCACCCATCTGGTCATGTCATTCGGCCAGACTCTGCTGCATCGCTGGGTCGGTCATCGCCGCCTGGGTGGTCCGCTGTACCGCAATCACATCAAATTTCACCATACGCATTATGCGAGGGGCCATCTGGCCTCCGCGGCCTATCTCGGCAACGAAGGCAACAACACACCATATTTCCTGGTGCCGACACTGCTGCTCGGCGGCGTGTTGCTTTTCGTACTGCCGCTGCCGTTGTTCGTGACGATGGTCCTGGCCGGCTCGGCGTCATTTTATGCTCATGTCGTGCTGGACCGGGAATACCACGTGGAGAATTCCCGCTTGCAACACTTCACCTGGTTCCGCCGCAGGCAGCAGCTCCACTTTGTGCATCACTTGCATGCCGATGCCAATTTCGCCGTGATCGACTTCGTCTGGGACCGATTGCTGGGAACCTACCGAAGGCCAGATGGTGATGCGCGGTGACGACGCACGATGGGCGTAAGGCTTCGGATGAAGCATGAATGACGCAACCGCGCGGGAGCGGGCATTGCGTTCGCACCGTCGGCCGCAACTTTGGACCCGCCGCGGTCCTGTCAGCGTCACTTATACCAGCCGACGAAACGACCGACTCATCCGTGTCATGGCCGGCGCAGGCCGGCCATCCACGTCTTTGCCGGGCGCAGGCTGGAAAGACGTGGATGGCCGCGACAAGCGCGGCCATGACACATGGGTCAGTCGTTCGGGCGGTTGGTATTAGTCGGTCAGAGCGAGAGTGCCAGGTCCTCCCACGGACCACGAACGAAGCTATCAACCCGGCAGCGCCCATCGTCCGCCCAAAGCACTCTGAGTACCAATTTGTCGTGCCGCACCTCCAGGCCGTACGGTAAATCGAGCGCGGCACGCTGCCGCTCCACCGCGTGGCGATAGCCCGGTGAGGATGCGTCTTCCGGTTGCAGGTCGTTGAACGGCGTCCAGTGATGCACCACCCAGGGCGGTTGTTCGAAACTGATGGTGCGTACACGATCGCGCTGCACCGTCAGCGTGCCAGCACGTCGAACCAGCAACAGGAGGTGGTCCCGGATCACCCATGCCCGGTCGTCGTTTGACGCCGCAAGTTCCAGAGTCATGTGTTCGTCACCCGCGCGCTGTAGCCACCGCTGCAACCTTCACACGGTGGAGCTTCCGCCATCGATTGGCGTTTGCACAGAGCCTGCTTCCTCTGCCCAAACCCGAAACCCCGACAACGTGCCAGGACCGAAGATGTGTGTCAGGGGCACGTCGGCAGCGTCACGGCCGTATGCGATCAGGACCCGCCCGATCCGCGGGGCATTGTTCCTCGGATCGAAGCTGTGCCATCGGCCGCCAAGATACACCTCCATCCACGCGGCAAAATCCATCGGCGCATAGGGTGGCGGCAGGCCGATGTCCGTAATGTAGCCGGTGCAATAGCGCGCCGGGATGTTGAGGCAGCGGCAGAACGCTATCGCCAGATGCGCGAAGTCACGGCAAACGCCGCGGCGCTCGTTAAAGGCTTCGCATGCGGTCCGCGTGGCCCGCGAATGCTCGTAGCCGAATGTCAGGTGATTGTGCACGAAGTCGCAGATGGCCTGCACCCGCGGCCAGCCGAGCGGGGTATGTCCGAA
>Ga0335072_10006348_pt1 | contig 17292 bp, 17 predicted proteins | sample Lox_Sample_21_FD_206725 | JGI IMG/M metagenome (GOLD analysis project Ga0335072, IMG submission 206725) | Soil microbial communities from Loxahatchee National Wildlife Refuge, Florida, United States - Lox_Sample_2.1 | ecosystem: Environmental > Terrestrial > Soil > Wetlands | place: USA...
AGGCGGTCCACTGCCTGCTTCAGCGACTGCAACGTCTACAGCGCATGCGCGCCAGTTCCCGCTCAATGACAGCTCGGACGACGAGATACCCATGCCGATGAAATTTAGCGCACTCACCAAGGCTTTGCTGAACGATGACGCATCAATTCTGCCTCCATCATCGCCTCCAAAGGACCGGAATAATCTTAGTGGATCTACAGCTGTCGACGAGGTTAGGAAGAGACATGTACGCGGAAGTAGTGTTGGACTCGGAGATACTCGAGTTAGGGAGAAAACAGCTTCGCCGGAAACTCGAGCAAATAGTCCGTTTCCCCGGAGAATAGTGCGGTTGAGTGGAACGCCTGTCGTCCCCATGTTAAAAAGGGCAACATCATTATCGAGCTCGGTCCGGAAATATAACGAGCAGGCTGCTATGAAGGGAGAAAGTCCTCTTGATATCAGTACCCCTGCGCATGCTGTGCGGACTGTACGGATACCAATCACGTCGTCAGTCAAGCATGGATTATCTGCGGGCTCTTCTGGAAAGGCTTCAAATGGGACGGGTTCTGTGCCTCGCGGTGGTAACGAGGATTCCGATGCACCGGAAGACCTCGCAACTATCGCAAGGACGCAACTAGCTATCAGTCATGGCAGCGTGTCTAGATTTGCCTCGTCTACTATCGGCAGAGGAAATCGTGGGGAGGAGACAGGAATGCAGAGCTCTATGCGTGTCAAACGCCTCGGAAAAGTTGCAGGAAGCTTTTTAAGCGGCCCTGCGCGACGAGGGAGACGAAGACAAAGCGAAGACGAGGATGGACCTAGTCAAGAAAATGAGGACGGACTATATGGTGCATTTTCGAGCCAGGAACCGCAAAGTCAAAGCTATGAAGGCCTTGAAGTCGGCTCGAGTCAAGAGTCACAGCTAAGCCGTGCTTCCTTTTATGCATCTCAACATATAGATTTTGCATCGGGTAGCCCCATCAGCGCAACTATTGCTCCAAAGCCGCTTCAATCTGTTTCTCCGGTTTCTATTAACAAACCGGCCCCTCCGGCTCCAGTCGATGAACTGGAGAAAGAGAGATCGCCAGTTAGAGCTCAGCCAATATTTAGACTTCCTGCTCCTCGTCCAGAGCTACCGTCTTTGCATGATCAAGAAAATGAAGCTCCACCAACATTCAAGAGGAATAAGCCATTATCTTTTGCGCACCTTGATAAGATGGAGAAGGTTGCGGTGCGGCCAGAGGCCAATGACCTGAGTGTGATGCGGGCTACATCTTCCCCTGAACGACGGCCGCTCGCATCTAGAAGCCAGAATACCCCTCGTCGTGCGGCTCCTCCTCCGCCTAAAATGTCAGTGTTGGAGACAGCAACTGCCACAGCTGGAGCTGCAACGACATCACATGCCAACAAGAAACGCAACAATATCCGGGTCAACGGCAAGACCTTCACACGGATGGAGATTGTTGGAAGGGGTGGCAGTTCAAAGGTTTGGCGGGTCATGGCTGAGAATGGCAAAGTCTTTGCTTTGAAGAGAGTGTCTCTTGAGGATGCTGATGAGAATGCGGTTCGAGGTTACAAAGGAGAGATCGACCTCCTTAAGAAGTTGGAGGGCAATGACCGGGTAGTGCGTTTATTAGATTACGAGATGAACGATGAGAAGCAAACTCTTAGTGTTGTAAGTTTGAAATCTCATTCGTTCAAGGAACAGGCTCTAACGGTATATAGCTCATGGAGATGGGGGAGCTCGATTTCAACAAAGTTTTAACGCTTCGTTTCAATGCCGAGGATGCGAGGTTCGATCCTAGTTTCACGAGGCATTACTGGAAAGAAATGCTAGAGTGCATTCAAGCAGTGCATGACCACGATATTGTACATTCGGACCTGAAACCCGCGAATTTTGTCCTTGTCCAGGGACGACTGAAGCTGATTGACTTTGGCATAGCGAACGCTATTCAAACAAACGAGACAGTCAATGTCCACCGAGACACTCAAATTGGCACACCAAATTATATGTCACCTGAATCTCTTATGGACGCTAATGAGCTGCCTGGTAACAAAGGGATGATATCCGGCCAACCCAAAGTGATGAAGCTTGGCAAACCTAGCGATATCTGGAGTTTAGGATGTATCCTCTATCAGATGGCATACGGACGACAACCATTCGCACACATACAAAACCAAATGTCAAGATGTCGTGCTATTATTGACTTCAATTATGCAATCGAATTCCCGGCAGCGGGTGTTGGAGGAGTACCATTACCAAAAAGTCTGCTCAGAACTATGAAGAAGTGCCTCAACAGAAACCAGCATCAGAGGCCTTCGGCGCAGGAGTTACTAGACGAACGTGATCCGTTCCTTAACCCAGTGGAGTGTGACGAAGGGGCCATACCTATGACGGAAGAGTTACTGGGCAGAATCTTGCAAAATGCTATCAGCAAGTGCAGAGATCGTACGCCGAGTGATGCAGAGTTATTATCACTATGGCCCGCAGGCTATTTTGCCAGCCTCAGGAAAGGACTAAGAGAGTGAAGAGTTCGAATACGACTGGGACGGTATATATTTTGCTGCAAGAAAAGCGCTTGAGCGGGCGTTATGGGATTGAGCAATCGGGCATTTTTAGATTCATCTATATTCTCATCGGATAAGACTTTAGGCATCGCTAAGGAGAAGTTGTGCTTGAATAGGGCAGATGACTGCTTGATCCAATATACCCTTCAGTTAATGTACATTGTTCTCCTTCAATGCAAATATGAGGCGACGAATGCAGCAATACCATTACAATCACAACCTATTTGCAACCCCAAAAATTTGCCAACATGACAGAGAGGGTTGGTTCTACACACGATCAACGACAACTCATCCCTCCAGCTCCTCTAACCCCTTAATTCTCAACTCGGAAATCCTTAGCACCGTGAACTTATGCTTGCTCCTCACAGTCTTAACCTTCCTATTCCTCCTTTTCGTCTTCTCCTTGACCCTAACCGGCTCGCCCTCGGTCCCCAGAACCGTAGCCCGACACTCGAAAATCCTCTCGTCCAGATATGGCGTGCCTTTGAGCGTGTAATCTCTGCTGCCAATCACCGATGCGCGGTTGAGGCGCAGCACGTCGCCGGGCCCTACGTGCGGCATTTTGAAGGGCAGGCGTACGAGGTCGCCTTGCGTTATTAGGTAGGGCCGCGCGTGGATGTGGGCAGTGATGTAGTGGGAGGATTGGGCGCGGAGGAGCGGGAGGAGCTTTTTGATGGAGTCGGAGAGTGGTTTGGGTGTTGGTTCTGCCACTGGTGGCGACGGAGCTGGGGAGGAAATCTTGGGTGTTAAGGCTGATGGGGAGGCGGCGATGATTTTTGAGGCTGGTGGGGCTTCGAGGGGGACTTCGAAGCTGTCGGGGGGTGATTCGATGATTTGTGCGGTTGAGTTGAAGTATCGAGCTCGGTTTGGGAGTAGGAAGGCTGGTGGTAATGGTATCCGTATGTCCAGGACAGACTTTCGGAGCGATCTGCTCAACATCATGGTGATGCGAGATGTCAGCTGTTAATTGACCGCAAATAACTATCTCGAAGTTTGTAGCTTTAACATTTGATGTCTCCAGAAAATATTTTGGTGCCTCAGTGTTCAGGCATAGACTAAAAGGCGAAATCTTGGCGACCTGAAACTTTAAACTTTAAACATTTCGAGATCTGATCTCGACACCCCACTTCACAACAGCAATTCACCATGCCGCAAAATGAGTATGGAGCGGTGGCGCAAGCTACATAGCCGACGTCTCGATCATGAAGAGAGACTTCGCAAGAAGACTGCTCGAGAAGGCCACAAAGAATCAGAGAATGCACAGAAGTTAACTAGTCTACGTGCGAAATTATATTAGAAGAAGAGGCAACATGAGAAGATCCAGTTAAAGAAACAAATCAAAGAAGAACGCAATGTCAAATCATTAGCACCTAACGAACCCTCCAGCACCCCCGTCCCATAGTATCTCCTCGACCGCTCGAACCCAGCCACTTCAAAGGCCTTGTCCAGTGCGATCAAGAACATGCGCAATGAAAAGGCTGCTAAATTCAGCGTCCCGCTACCTAAAGTCAAAGGTATCTCTGAGGAGGAGATGTTCTATGTCATGAAGACGGGGAGGAAGACAAATAAGAGAAGCTGGAAACGCATGGTAACAAAGCCTACATTCGTGCCGGCAGGCTTTACCAGAAGACCTGTCAAATTTGAACACTTTATTAGGCCAATTGGTCTGGTACAAGAAGGCGAATGTGACGCATCCTGAAATGGAAGTGACTGTGCAGCTGCCGATTATTAGTGTCAAGAAGAACCCTCAAAATCCAATGTATACGCGATTAGGTCTTGACGAAGGGGACGATCATTGGTTAATATCAGTGAGTTGGGCTTGGTGACGGCGGGAGGGAAAGTGGTGTGGGGTAGATGGGCTCAAAATACGAATAATTGCGAATGACCTGTGTGAATGCGTAAGCAGGACTCTGCCATCTTGGATTTTCTCTACTGACGAAATTGATAGTGTATTACTTGTATGATCTTGATGTTGTCATAGAGAAATAGCGTCGGGCATTGCTGAGGCGTTTGCGGAGTATAAACATGGCGGGAAAAGGTCTCGAAGGCTATTAGAACAGCCGGAAGGAAAACCAAAGTGTCCATTCGAGATAGTGTCTCGAGTTTAGAATCACAATATGGTAGTCACATAAATTCGAGAGTTTATACCGCCTGCTAGCGTTCAAGTCGTGCTTCTATTTAATACTATAGTATCAATCTATTTAGTTCGCTGCATTGGATCATCACCATTAGCTAATATATCAAGCTGCCACCTCCAATATCATACAGGGTGCGGCAGTGAGCCGTGACCCAAAGGCCATCTATTAAAGGACAAGCAGCAATTCTTGAACCATTGAATGCAATAATACATTATCAGGATCATTTTCCTTCTTCCATGACAATAACAACAACGACACAGATGTCGTCAACCTTTCCTCCTCTCCAGTCTTCCTCAGGGTAGTACCTTTGTACCTCTTTAGCGAAGGGTCCATCAACTTTCGTATTGATACTCGCGGCCTTTGCTTCACCCGCTATGCCAACAGCCAAAAAGCTCTGCAGGGACGATATATCTTGGGTCTCAGTAGGCAGAGGTGCCGGCATTGTAAAGAAGGTCAGCCTCTCTCCCACTCGAATGCCTTCATCCGTGCGTTCCCATGCCCTTGCGCCTACCATGAGCCTACTCACAACTCGGAGAATATCTTGGCTGCTCAAATTGTCCCACACTCCATCAGTTGCAAAGACAAGTACATCTCCGTGCCTTAATGAATGCTTCGTCACGCTCGCATCCTTGGGTAGATCGTGAAGCAGTTCTCCGCCGAAAGCTGCGTTCTTCGCCTTCATTTTCTGCGGGATAATGGACAGCTGGTATGGGGTATTAAATGCATGAGTCTGGGGCTCAGAGTGATTGTGCACAGCGTTTAGACGTAGCTGCAAGAAGCCCGAATCGCCAAGATTCGCAACCTCGAGAGATCCGTCCTCTTTTGCTATCCCAACACATGCTGTACTTCCGCCTGCTTTTACAGTCTCGTCATTGGCTATGGCTTCGTATCCTTTCTGCATAAGACTCCGCGCACTTAGCACTGGAGATTTGTCATCGGGTAGGTAGGTCCACGCCATATAAGCCATGTAATCGCAGAAGCCATGGGAGAAATCTGCTGAGTCGACACCAGAGTCTGTCCAGCCTCCTACCCCGTCTGCTACTCCGAAAGCCACATCCCCACTCTTGCCAACTCGACTGACAAAGAACGCATCTTGACCACTTTCTGGTCGCGTTCTCTTATCCTTCCTCCGTTCTATAATCGGGGCATCTGGATCGAAATTAAAAACGTTTGTTGCGGGATTGTAACGTCTATCCTTTGCGGTATATGACGCGGCAATACCGTAGGAGAACTTTTTGCTCGAGAAGGCTGCCGGAGATTTGTGAAAATGCCGTGCATGTGAGGGGTGAGCCTTGGGGGTTAATTGAGAGCGTAGGTACGGTCCACGAGCCGGTGCTATTTGCCAAGAGAGGCTACGACAGCTTGTGGAAGGTAGTTTCGGAACTAAGAAGTGATGAAGATGGAGGTGAGCAAGCCTGGTCTGTAAGGCTATTCTGCTTGCGTATCCTGTAAGCCTTCGAGACGCTCCCTCCATGAGGGATCGGGGAGTTCAAAGAGCGTGGAAACAGGTAATGCGAAGCCCGAAGGCTCGCTGGGCCTCTGAAAGGTCAGATTACTGCAGGACGACCATATTCCATAAGTGATTAGGTCATTGGCTTCAATCACAATATATGCAAGTGATATAAGATCAATATGTCGTGCTCCCGTCTCATGGGTGAGATTGTCGACATCACAGAGGCAAATTTCTGAAATTGGTCTAGCGCGCTAAAGGCCCTTGTTACTCTCGTGGCTACATAGCTTTTTCTGGCAGCGAGGAAGACCACCTCCTTGAATAGGTCTAATTACTAGGACAAGATTACTCAAATATATTGCAGCTGTTCCAAAGTTTAATAGGCTGTTCGTCGAAGTTATTCTTCCAGCAATGGCATCGACTGAAGACTTGTACTCCTCACCTTGATCCATCTTAGAAAAGCAGTCCGGCGCTGAGAGTATTGCTAGGACACTCGTCCATTAATGCAATATAGGAAATGTCTGCATGTTGGTCAATTGCCTGTTTAAATAATAAACCTCGCCTCACGTCGATTAGTGTAGTGGCAGATGAAAGACAAAGTAGCACAGAAAACCGCACGTGGAAATAGCTGTTTGATACCTTAGGCATAAACTAATCGGCTGACGAAACCCCCGTAAATGAAGCTTAAAGTAACACGTCTCTCGTCCGCTCAGATTACTTTGTCAATTGCGCTTTTTCAAACTTACGGCCACCATGACGGCCACGACAGTTGAACCCCTTTTTGAGGGGAATACAGGGAGGAATACTAGGGGCCTTCTTCGATTGGTAATCTTATGCACAATTGCTGCGGCGGCGATTGCAAGTCGTCTATTCTCAGTTATTCGTAAGTGTGCCTTGTCACCACATCTATAATATATTGGCGATAATCCTATCTTATTTGAAGAAATGGCATAAATTAACTGTTTCTTTGGCTTTTCTTTCCTAATGATGGTGCTGACAAAATCGCATCTAGGATTCGAGAGTATCATCCACGAATGTTAGTCCCCTATTCCTTTCCTCAACAACAGGCTACAACCTCCGAGACCTTGATGATTCAATATTGCTGTAACAACAGAAGTGATTGATTGTGTATTTTTAGTTGATCCATGGTTTAATTTCAGAGCAACAAAATATCTGGTAGCGAACGGGTTTTATGATTTCTGGGACTGGTTCGATGATCGAACATGGCACCCTCTGGGGCGAGTTACGGGAGGAACCCTCTACCCTGGTCTGATGGTGACCAGTGGTGCTATATATCACGCTCTAAGAGCTCTTACTATCCCGGTCGATATTCGTAATATTTGTGTCCTCCTGGCCCCAGGGTTCTCAGGCTTAACTGCATTCGCAACTTATCTTTTCACCAACGAGATGACGACATCACCTTCTGCGGGACTTCTTGCTGCTATATTCATGGGAATCGCTCCTGGCTATATCTCACGTTCAGTTGCTGGCAGCTACGATAATGAGGCTATCGCCATTTTCCTGCTCGTCTTCACGTTTTACCTTTGGATCAAGGCTGTGAAGCTTGGATCTGCCTACTGGGGTGCTTTATGTGCTCTATTCTACGGCTATATGGTCTCCGCATGGGGAGGCTATGTTTTCATCACCAACTTGATCCCTCTACATGTATTCGTCTTAGTTGCAATGGGCCGGTTTAGCCCCAGATTATATGTCAGTTACACGACTTGGTATGCTCTGGGAACATTGGCAAGCATGCAAATTCCTTTTGTCGGATTCCTACCAGTCCGTAGCAGTGAGCATATGTCAGCCCTTGGTAAGCACCTCAAGTACCTGGTGATCACACTATGATACTGACTTGCATAGGTGTTTTCGGCCTGCTTCAATTAGTAGGATTCGTCGAGTACGTGCGTGCTGCTGTGCCCAGCAAGCAATTCCAAACACTCTTGCGGGGATTCGTTTTATTTGTCTTTGCCATTAGTTTGCTAGGCCTTATCCTTCTGACGGTTTCTGGCGTCATTGCACCTTGGACTGGCCGTTTCTACTCCCTCTACGATACTGGCTACGCCAAGATCCATATTCCCATCATTGCATCCGTATCTGAACATCAACCTACTGCTTGGCCAGCATTCTTCTTCGACTTGAACCTGCTGATATGGCTCTTCCCTGCTGGTGTCTACCTTTGCTTCCTCAAGCTAGCCGACGAGCAGGTCTTTGTTGTCGTCTACGCGATCCTTGCAAGCTACTTCTCAGGTGTCATGGTTCGGTTGATGCTTACACTTACGCCTATTGTCTGCGTCGCAGCTGCAATGGTAGCCTCGAGCATCCTTGAAACATATCTTACATTAGATTCTCCCGATCCCGAGGTTGACGGCAATGCTTCTTCGGCCGCAGACTCTACAACGAATAGCATATCTGCGGCTGCAAAGAAGAACAGCAGTAAGGATGGTCTCCGATCCATGCGCAAACCTGTAGTCGGTATTTATACCTGGGTATCCAAGGGTACAGTGGTCGGCGCAATGACACTCTATTTATTGCTTTTCGTGCTTCACTGTACGTGGGTCACTTCAAATGCTTACTCATCGCCATCCGTAGTCCTCGCAAGCAGATTACCTGATGGCAGTCAACATATCATTGATGACTACAGAGAGGCGTACCAGTGGCTCCGCCAAAACACAAAGGAAGATGCGAAGATAATGTCATGGTGGGATTATGGCTACCAGATTGGTGGCATGGCTGATAGGCCGACACTAGTAGACAACAATACCTGGAACAACACCCACATTGCGACCGTCGGAAAGGCGATGAGTTCTCGTGAGGAGGTCAGCTATCCCATCATGAAACAACATGAAGTTGATTACGTTCTTGTGGTATTTGGAGGTCTTCTTGGATACTCCGGGGACGACATCAACAAGTTTTTGTGGATGGTCCGTATCGCGGAAGGTATATGGCCAGATGAGGTGAAGGAGAGAGACTTCTTCACTGCCAGAGGTGAATATAGAGTAGATGATGAGGCCACTGATACTATGAAGAACAGCTTGATGTAAGTGTTTCCCCTTGCCTTACATGTCTATGTTGTTAACAGTTTCCATAGGTATAAGATGTCTTACTACAACTACAACGCACTCTTTCCTCCTGGACAGGCTCAAGATCGTGTACGCGGATCCAAGATGCCGGATGTAGGACCGGTCCTCAATACCGTTGAAGAAGTATTCACGAGCGAGAACTGGATTATAAGAATATACAAAGTCAAGGATCTTGACAACGTTGGCAGAGATCACGCATCGGCCGCATCGTTTGAGAAGGGTAACAAGAAGAAGAAGACGGCGAAGAGGAGAGGTCCAAAAGTATTACGGGTCGAATAGAATCAGGTAATGGACGAAAATGTATTTATATCTGCATCCCGCGGTTTGGGCATGTCTAAAAGCTTAGCGAAATAGAAGAGCGAGGTCAAAAAGTATACTGCTTCGTACCTTTCTATGTACTAGGGAGCCTCTTTATTGGCTCCTTTCTTCACAGTACGTGTTTCACTCATGAATTTGTCTAGAAACCGGTCCCTTTTTCACATACTAGGCTTGGTGCTTGCCTAGACTTGTAATGAGAATTGCTCACGTGTGCTAGATAAGATGTGACAAAGACATTGGCTATAATAAGAAGTACTAACTGTGATATGCAGTGCAAGTCACGAGGCATTATATGTTATTAGATTTGGCCATGACGTACCTGATATTTCATCAACGGCAGGGATATTGTTATGTTCACGACGAGACATCCCTACACCTTGTACACTCGGTTAAGTTTCCCGACCACCTTGTTCTTGTAAACAGCTTTGATGTATTATAATATAGAGTCACTTTGCAGTCTCTTCACATGCGTACAGCCTTACTGCGTCGAATAACATCAGATTGATTCTATGTTTCTCCGACATAATGTCACCACACATAGCCTCATCTAAACCAGTCAGCCCCAAATATGTTCCACATAGACCCAATTTACACCAATTTATACCTGATTTATGCCACGCTGGCTAAATCTATATCAATCTACACTAAATCTATCTAATATTGGCCTTATTTACACAAATTTACACCAAGCTCTAGCCATGCTGGCTAAATCTCCACCAATCCACAACAAATTCATCCTATATAGGCCTCATCTACACCAATATACTTCAAATTCATGCCCCAAAGGGCGTACGGGCCTCTGTTGGCACGAATATACACATAATTCCACAAACCTCCAACATATTGCTTCTCTTTTGGTTTACAAGATAATAATTTTGGTATACGGTAGGGTACGAATTCAACCTCAGGCGTAGAATTTGATTACTAAATACGGTCTAATGCGCTAGTCTATACGGTAGATTGCTGTCATTGACGATTAAACATCTACAAACTTGCCAAAATCCTTGGTAGCAAATTATACTCTGTCCAATTCCATATCAGGCTAGAATCTTGCGCTTGAAAAGTCGCACCCGTCCACCAAGTATTCCCTTGCCCTTGTAACGCATTCACGTCACTATAAAACCCGCTCTTGATCGCCTCAACAGACACCTTCAGTGTCCACGGAGAATGATTTTGAAAAGCGACGATTTTAGGTGTACTATTTGTTGGGACTCCATTTGCTGCGTTTATCCTCGCTAGTGTAGCTAAAACGTCTGCCTTGACTTGGTCGTTAGAGAGATAATAGGGACTGCCGTAGGCGGCGACATAAAGATCAGGCACCCTCGTTGGATAAATGAAGTAGAGTCCTGGCAGAGACGGAACTAGGCCAAGCGCTCCAGGTTGGATGTTAAGGATCCTGTTGCTGCTTGGAATGGCATTGCTGATGACCATGTTCCAGAGGTAGTCGTTGTTAAATTGGCCAAAGAGATATTTTTCTTGTCGGTCAAGATCTAGGCCGATGCTTTCAAGGTTTTCTAATTTGGGTTGGATTGCAATTAAGAGTTTGGAGGCCTTTATGAGTTTCTCACCATACGGGGTGGAAACAACGACTTTAACGCTGCATTCGCTGCGCTCAATTTGGACAACCTTGCTGCCAAGGAAGACGTTTGTGCGATTGCCAATGTAAGCAAGCGCGGCATTGTATAGCTCTTGATTGTCCTGGTTGGCAGTTGACAATGAATTCTCGGACGAGAAAGTGTCAACCGTGATTTGAGGGAAGACTTTCATTATATATAGTGTCGGCTGGGCTAAGAGATTTCCAACTTCGGCAACAAAAAGGATGTCGATTGCTATGGTAGACAGATTATATATCTGGAGGAATTCGCCAAATGGTAGCAAGAGATCTGCTGGGACGGGATCAGGAAGATCAAATCCATTACTAAGGAAGGGATACTGGTCAAGTATCTTACTGTAAGTAAGAAACGCTTCTACTTGGGCGGTAATGCTGGGGAAAATGGTTGCAGGAACCAAGTCTCCGGTTGCGAAGTTTGCGTAATCTATAGGGCCTTGTTGTTGGCTCAATACTGCCAACGAGACATTAAGGAAGCTCGCATAATCCACGACAACGGTGATATTGTCTAAAAACAAGACACCGTAGTCGAACGAGACCCCAGTTGCTGGATCGATGTATGTATTGACATGACCGCCTAGTCGGTCTTGCTTCTCGATAAGTGCCACGCTCTTGCCACTCTGTAGCAACCGAACAGCAGCATAAGTCCCACTTGAGCCTCCTCCAATAATGCAAATATCACGCTCTATGGTATTTGATTCCGTGAATGCTGTCACATCAATGGTAGTTGCAGCAAGTTGAAAATGCAAGAAAGCAAATAGACCAAGCAAACACAACAAAGTTGGTCTCTGGATCGCCATTGTGAAAGATTCAAGGCAAAGAATAGTGAAGCTGCGTCACGCCCCATCAGTAAGATATGTATATATACGTGTGTATTAACTCTAGCCGAGGTCATTTCGGTGAAATGGCGGGTGGAGAGGGGGTTTGAATTATATGAATTATGTACAAGTAGTATGCTAGGAGGCATCGGACAAAGGATCCACGTTTTCAATTTGGATTGGTTGGGACTTTCAGAAAGGAGATGGCAAGTTGCAGTAATATAAATACACAGCCGGAACTAGGCTAAATATCCTGAGAGTTGTAGGACATTAATTCTAGCAGAGAAAGCACTCAAAGGATGCGAAGAATGGTGTGAAATGCCAAAACGATTAACTAAATGAATAAGAACCTAAAGGACATACCTGAGGACCCTCTTAATAGGCTAAGTCAATAAACTCTTCAGTGAGTCAATTGTAGAAATTAATTAGACACCTGTAAGCTGTAAACAATGCTGAGAAACGATTACTTGCAACAATAACCAACTGATAGCGGACACATGGAACAGACTGCACAAATTCAGCACGTTCGGCATACTAGCTATACTTAGAACATTTGTTTCAGTTACTACTAGTATAACCCTATACTGCCCGGCGGGCTTACGTAGATATTCTAGGAACCATGCGTAGCTCTATTTATCACGGACTTAGTAAATATAAGAGTGGTGGCGCGTCAAAAGACAGTGAGAAATTAGCAGTCATAAGACGAGGATCTAAAGCTACCTTTGATCACTAAACCGTGTCTACACCGCCGTGATGAACTTAAGGCATAGAGAGATGTCAGATTTGCGAACAGTTCTGAGCTTCTGAGGTTCCGTAGTTCCGAGGTACCTTAGGCACAGTGTCGCAACTATGGAACACTATTCTGGCTCCCTTCTCAACGCAAGCGTCTAGCATACGCTTAGCGCAATGGAACCCGCTAGCGTTAGGCATCCAATTTTTGCTCCTTCCCTTTTCTGCGCTAGCGTTTCTATTGCACTAAAGAATGTAGATGCTATTGCAAGGTTTGCGCTAGTATATACTATCTGTGACGAACTCAGTCAATAAGTGGCACAGGGACGCTAGCGAGTGGTCGAAGCCGGTGCTATTGGTAGTTCTTAAATAAAATAATCTAAAGCTAAAGAAAGAAGAAGAGAAAGCGGTAGTCTACGGACGGGTTTATATAGGCCCTTACAGGTCACTTGTCGCTTACGGGCTGTCCACAGCTAACCGCTTGTGACCCCTGTCTGTAAGGGCAGTCACGGGTGGCGGCTAGGACAGTTACGGACTATTACCTGACTTACGGTCCGTAACACTATTTAGTAGCAGGATTTGTAAAAATCACTAAATACTTACAAACCTAGCTTTTGTCACGAACTCAGTCCATAGATGGCACGGGGACGCTGGCGAGTGGGCGAGCTAGCGCTATTAGTAGTTCTAAATACAAAAATCTAAAGCTAAGGAAAGAAAAGAAGAAAAGGAGAACAGTGGTTTACGGACGTTATATAGCCCCTTACAGGTCACGCGTCGCTTACAGACCGTCCGTAAATACCCAAGTGCCAACTGCCTATAGCTAACCGCCGTCTGTAAAGGGCAGTTTCCGGTTGCAGCTTTGGCTGCGCAGCGATGGTTCCGTTATCCGGGCTTTACTCTGCTGCCAGCTTCCTTATACACTCTTACTCAAAAATCCGATCTTCTCCTTGCTTCTCCTGCATTGCTAGGATCACATCCTCTTCATTAATGACAAGAGCTAGATGTAAATGTTAAAATCCACCAGGAATTGAGCATAGCTAATTCATTGCCATTTTCCTATCACAATGAAAGTGAATCTCTCCACGACTTTACGCTAGAACGTATGCTAAACGCTGGTTTAAATCCGAATTTGTTGATTAGTTAACTCCTTTCTAGCTGAGCGATTTAAGCTTAATAATATAGAAGATGGGCGCCCCGCCATATCGCAACAACAAAACCACGGCAGTTCTATCCCTCCTGTTGTTCTTACATTCTCCTGTCGTTGTTTCACTTTCTTCTCGTCACTGAGTTCTCTTGTCGCCATTTTGAGCTCATCAAAGTCCTTCCAAAACTGGATCATCAAACCCTTCCCAGAATAACTCATCAATAGCAGTATCCAAGGACTTTAGAGGAGAGATTGAGCTACAATCTATTAATTAACATTAAGAATCGTAAGAGTAGTTGTTTAAGCTTACCTGTTGTTTCTTTTGGGGTGTTTATAGCTGGCAAACTTTGTAAAAGGACGAGCATATAGTCCTTACTTCTTCTTGCGAGGTGACTTGAATGTACAAGCATGTGGTATGCTTATGGTTTCCCTTTCATGATTGTTAGGTGAATTTGTGAGTAAAGGAGAGAAGGTGAGCTCATAGTGTATCGCCCAGGATTGTTGTTTGAATTGGTGAGTGGAAGATTATATGGTCCTCCGAAGCTGAAAATACTGGTAGAGGTCCTATTGAAGGCTTAGGTATGAAGAGTAATGCAGATAGATGAAAGCTTGTCTGTGAAATTTCTCTTGTTAAGATCACTGCACACATGCTCTGTTCTATAGTCGATAAGGGTGCAGGCGCCCTGAAGGATGCACTGGACATTGTCTGCTCGCGTTGAGGATCATGGGGAATATGACTCTCCATTCGCGCTGGGAATAATCGCGAAAAGATTTACACGATGCAAACTCTGGGAAATACGAGCGGTTAAGCAAACTCAGGAAATCAACGCCTGTGGTGTGCGAAAATACGAAAGCTATACCTTATATACTTTAATGTGTCCTGGGGTTCACGTGATTGCAATCGTGATGGCTGCTGACTTCAGTTGGTATTGAATGAAACGAAGGCTTCGGAAAGCCTGGAAGTCCTCCAAACGCTCAATTCTCGAGCATGATTTCAGATTTCCAAATTCCAGCGATCGCGCTTTCCAAAAGCGTAGTCCTTCTAGAGTGCCCATCGTGCTAGTTAAGTGAGGTTTCTCGGTTCTCACTTCACTCGCCCTTAAAACTGTGAAACAATCAACAATCTTACAGCTCCAATTCTCTTGCATCGCTTTCAAAGCGACGCAAATCCGATGCTTTCGGTGATAAGGGCGATATCTGACAAATCGGACAGATGACTGAGGATCCGATCAAAATTCACCTCGATGGTTCAACATATGTTACGAAAGTGAATGACAAGCTTGTAATGGTTCGCGAAAGGCGAGAAAAACTCCACAACATTTGCATGGACTTGCTTGGAGAAGCCTTTGGCAAATACTCGCGACCGAAAATGAAGGATGATTCGAAGAAGACGGAGGGTGAGAACGTCCCAGCTCAGAAGACAGAAGCAATACCCATTCAGAACTTTCCGGCTCCTCCGCAGTTCAACCCAAGTGCGAACTTGGTTGGATCACCTCCAGTGCAGGTAATAATGGGGCCCATGGGATCACAGCCTGGCATTTACAGATTTGGAAATCGGCAACTGGCATTGCTGCCGCTCAATCCTCAAGGAAGGCCACCAAATCCTCCTCTGATGGGATATCCATATTCTCAACCACCGTGGATGTTTCCCCAGTCTTCAAATATAAGTGGCTTCAACTTCCCTCCAATGTGCATCGATCCGCGGCAGTTTGTAGCAAACTTAGCGCCGCCTGAAGTAACCAGTCAGATTTCTGTCACTGTGACGAAACATGTCTGCGCAGAGTGCGGCAGGCTGAGATCGAGAAAATACCAACAGGAGAATCCGCTGAAGCCAGGAGAGACTCCTACCCCTGCATTCTGCAAAAAATGTCAAAGGGATGTCACGTCCACTGAAGAGTCGGATGCCAGTGGTAGAAACGCTGAGAAGCAGCATAAGCGGGCTGAAAAGCACCACAAGGTGAGTTCAACACACTAGTCCATACTACCATTTCATCATACTGACGTATTCGTGATCGGAAAAAGAGCAAGAGTGAAGGTGACACAAACTCTTCAAAAGAGTGTATTAGCTCTGATGAATCCCGGAAAGTCTCAAAGTCCAAGGTAGGTAGCCAGATCGAATATGTTGTTAAATAGGTGTATCCAGCTGATACATCTTCAGCAGAAGAAAACTAGAAAGAAGAAATCGGACGACTACAGCTCTATAAGAGAACCACGAGCAAAGACTAGTCACAAATATCTGCGTGCCGAGCTACATGGCGACGAAGATTACATTCCCAATCGAACGCAAGCCTCTCTGCCACCTGAGAAAACACACTTGAGACACGTAAGGTCGTCCAGCTGGTCACAGAGACATACGGAACAAGAACCTAGAGGACATACGGCTGTTCATCAATCTCGCCAAGGTCACCAATCCCAGAGATTATATAGAGACAGTTTGGCACCAGATGCGGCTGAAACATTTTATCATAGCAGAAGACCGCAACTTCAGTTTGGATACGAAACAAATGAGATTGACAGAGTATCGAAGCAACCTCGAAGTAATGAGGATTCTGCATCCTCTGACACAACACCACGTAAAGCACCCAGTTCCGAGGACCTAATAATTAGCACTTCAAGGACTAGGTCAGAAGAGGCTGCAAGGCGCCGACGTCTTGAGCGTGGCATTGATCCGGAAGGGTTTCAGCGAGAGGCTACCGGGTTGTCTCATCATTCAGAAGACGATGAGGTTGTGGTGGTAACAGAGCGTTACGTCTATAAGCCACGACATCTATCTCATGTCCAAGAAGAGGATCTCGAGGACCATAGACAAGAACTTCCCGACAGAGCAACAACCCGAGCTGAGAAGCCTTGCCAGCAATTTGTAGCAGAGGCCGAAGCTTCTAATTATTATCGGAATGATTGGTCTGGAGCAAGGAAGCACGACAATGCAAGTCCGGAATGGGTCTGTCCAAGAGACCTCGAAGGGTTGACTGCGCCACCTGACTCGCAAAACTCTGATACGAGTTCGGACTCTCGGTACCAAGGTAACTCCTGTTTTGCGTATATAAATGAAACGAATCATTCTAATTTTCCATCATAGCAGCTAGAAATAATATACCGTTCCTACCACGAGCTTCAAGTCCGCCAAGGTCCCTTCATCGAGGAGGAATACGTTCTCACACTGACCTGCCTCTTCGTGACACTCCTTACCCACCAAGTGAAGACGAGAATGCTCAGTCATTACGGAATGAAAAATACGCACCTACACCTGCTCGAAATCAAGAAGTCACAACCCGAGAACGTAGTAGGAACGCTTACAAACCACCTTACGTACGCGAGGCGACAGATATGGAAATACAAAGAGCCTTTATGCCATCTCCGAAGCACACGTATGAGAGGTTGTTCTATCCAGACACCAGCGATTCCGAAAAAAAGAAAAAAGAAGGAAATAGAGCGTGTTGAGCGTCATGCCACTTT
>Ga0335072_10006349_pt1 | contig 17287 bp, 13 predicted proteins | sample Lox_Sample_21_FD_206725 | JGI IMG/M metagenome (GOLD analysis project Ga0335072, IMG submission 206725) | Soil microbial communities from Loxahatchee National Wildlife Refuge, Florida, United States - Lox_Sample_2.1 | ecosystem: Environmental > Terrestrial > Soil > Wetlands | place: USA...
CCCTGCGGCGACGTCGCCGTTGGCGTCCATGGCAACCGCGTCGGGATATCTAGTGCTCGGATAGTCACCGGCCGCGTCGAGGGTAGCGGTGCTGTACTGGTCGTGGACATAGGGGGAACCGCAAGCCAGCACGAAGTCCGAACCGCCGGGTGTGACCGCGAGATCCTCCTCGTTGCTGCAGTTATCGAAATGACCGTTCTGCGCGAGCACGGTCGCCGGGTCGGTCGCGGTGTTGTAAGTCGCCAGCGACGTGGGGGACAGGCCAGGCTCGGCGGCGACGAGTACTCCGCTGCCGCTGGGGTCGGCCGCCAGTTCTGGCGGGTTGTACCACCCGCCCATCGTGGACTGCGTCTCGAACGCGGGCGTCGTCGCCGACAGGTCGATCGCGCCAATCGCGGCCTCGCCCGCCGTCCCTGTGGCGTAGCTGACCCAGACCTTGTCGCTCTGCACCGCCACGTCCATCGGGGAATCGCCGTTCCCTAGCTGGTAAAGCGCGGTCTGCTTCAGCGTCGAGGTGCTGATCGCCGACACCGCGTCATCCCCGCCGAGTGCCGCGTACAAGGTGCTGCCGTCCGGGGAGAGCGCGATGCCGGCCGCGTCGTACTGCCCGTCGATGGTCGCCACTTCCGTACCGGAAAGGTCGGTGACGACGATGACGTTCTGATCGCCCTCGCTGATGAACAGGTGACCGTGCGCCGGGTCCGCGACGATCTGATAGAAACCAGAAATCGGCAGCGCAGCCGGCGTCGCCGCCTCGGCGTCGCCGGCCTGCAGCGCGAAGAAAGCCGACGCCAAGACCGCGGCTGAGACCAGACCTGACACCCTTTTACGCAACGTGCTCCCCATCCAGGCTTAAGGTCACGAGGAAATCTCGCGCCTCATGGGGTGCTTTGCCGGTTTGTGCGCCAATTCGCCCCGGAATAGGCTACCGCTCGCCGATCGACAACGTCAGCCCAATTCGGGGTTACCGCACCCGCGCCCGGGTGACGCCCCTGGCCGGTTGTTGCTGGCAGTCAGGATGCGGGGATGTGCCGCTGCGTCCTGGGTGGCACGCGGGCCGCGCGGGTGCGGGCGATGGCGGCGGGGGAGGCGGTCTTGACCTGGCTGAAGCCCCAGTTGAGTACTTGGGCGGCGGTGTTGATGGCGGAGACCGGGTTGTTGTTCGGGCTGGCATGGAGCACGACGCCAAGCAGCGTGCGGCCATCTCGTTTCGCCTCGAACAGCAGGCAGTTGCCAGCGGCCTTGGTATCGCCCGTCTTGATGCCCTCGGCACCGTGATAAGTCCTGAGCAGCCCGTCGGTGGTGTACCAGAGATAACTGTGATGGCTGGTGGTTTTTGGCAGATAAAAACTGTGTTGCCGGACAATTCGCCGGAACACCGGGTATTTCATTGCGGCCAGACCCAGCTTGACCAGGTCGGCGGGTGTGGAGTACGTCGAGTGCTCGGTCGGGTAAGGCATGCCGTCGAAACTGGTGAAGTGGGTCGAGGTCATGCCGAGCCGGAGGGCCGTGGCGTTCATCTTCGCGATGAACGCGGCGCGGCCAGGCCCGTATGAGGTCGCGAGCAGGAAGGCCGCGTCGCAGCCAGACGGCAGCAGCATCGCCTCGAGCAGTTCCCGCGTGGTCAGCCGGTCGCCCTTGATGAGCCCGGCGCTGCTCGCGCCGTCCTTGCGCACGTAGCGGATCGTCGCGGCGGTGACCTTGATCTCACGGTTGAGGTGCCCGGCATCGAGCACGACGAGGGCCGTCATGACCTTGGCAATGCTGCCCATCGGCCGCCGCACGCCCGGACTCCGCGCCCACCACTGGTACCCGGTACCGACCGTCACCAAGTCGCCTCCGCCGACCCGCACACCAGGGCCCGTGCTGGTCAGCGGCTTGGCCTGGGCGGACGGTGCAAACGCAAGGGCAATCAGCGACGCCAGCGCGATCAGCGGGGCGCTCAGCTTTCGCATAGCCAGAAATTGAATCACGGAATGGCTTGATCGTTCGGTGAAACGTGGTCAGCGTTCAGTCGGCGGCCGGCGAATCGCCAGAATCAGCCGCGGTCCTCGAGCCTGCGTCCGCGAGGCCGTGGAAGCGCTCCTTGCGGTTGCACTGCGCGCACGTACCGCAGACGTATCCGCCGCAGCGAGGTTCAGTGCACCGTGATGGAGTCGTGAACTGACTGCAATATGGGCAGTAAGTCACTGACACCCCCAAAGACTTCAAGATCCCCAAAGTCTACGCCGAACACCTTTTCTTGCCATCTAGCTGCACAGTATGACAGCTCTTGCGATCGATTGCACCATGGTCTTGATGAATGTCGGGGGCACCGCAGCAGCATCAAGTAGCCACAGATGCCGCAGCTGGGCCAAGACGAACAGCGTCGGTGGCTCCGCGACGCTGCGGGAATAGCATCAGGTAGCCATCGATGTCCCCGGCCCCGGCCCGCGAACGACAACGGGAAACCAACGATGCGGCAAGCCGGGCAGCCGGGGTGGTTGGGCGAATCAAGTGGCTGGGCGAATCAACTGGGCAACTTGGGCAATCACTGCGATCCTGGACAGGTGACCGACGCCGTCGTGGTCGAGTCAGTCTCGCGAACCAGCAGGCCCGTGACCCCGCCAGGGGTCCGTCATGCCTGGCTGGGCTGGGCCGGGCCGCTGCTGGTGACCGGTTTCGGGGCTTTCCTGCGATTCGACCGCCTGAGCGTGCCGCACGCTGTGGTGTTCGACGAAACCTACTACGTGCCCGACGCGTACGGGATCTTGCGGCACGGGGTTGAGATCAATCACGTCAAGAACGTGAATGAGCTGCTGATCAGGAGCAGCACTCACATCCTGATCGGAACCCAGGGCGAGTACGTGGCCCACCCGCCGCTTGGCAAGATCATGATCGCGGCGGGGGAGTGGCTGTTCGGGCTGACTCCGTTCGGCTGGCGGTTCGCTGCGGCACTCGTCGGCTCGCTGGCCATCTTGATGACCGCGCGGATCGCGCGCCGGATGAGCGGGTCGACCGCGGTCGGCTGCGTTGCCGGGTTTCTGCTCGCCGTCGACGGGCTTGAGTTCGTGCTGAGCCGGACCGCGATACTCGACATCTTCCTGATGTTCTGGGTGCTGGCCGCGTTCGGGCTGATCGTGATCGACCGCGACCGGGCCAGAGATCGGCTCGCCGAGGTGACCGGTCTGGGCGGGGCTCCTGAGGCGGGCAGGCTCAGGCTCGGCTTCAGGTGGCGCCTCGTGCTGGCGGGCATTTGCCTGGGGTGCGCTTGTGCCACGAAATGGAACGGCGCGTGGTACCTGCCGGCGTTCGCCGGCCTGGTCCTGGCATCTGACCTGGCCGCACGGCCCGGCTGGCCATCGGCCCCTGTCCGGTCGCGGGTCAGGTCGGTGCTGCGCAGCGACGGCCCGTGGCTGCCTGTGTGGTTCGGCCTCGCTCCGCTGGCCGCCTACGTCGCTTCCTGGACCGGGTGGTTCGCGACCGCTTACGGGTACGACCGCAACGGCACCGCACTGAACGGCGGCCATCCCGCATCAACGATCCTGGCCTGGCTTCAGTACCAGAAGTCCATGCTCGGGTTCGGCCTCGGTCTCGACGTCGGCCATGTCTACCAGTCGAGCCCGCTCGGGTGGCTGCTGCTCACCAGGCCGATCTCCCTTTACTCAAGTTGTCTTCCGGCCAACCTGAAATGCGGCAGCTCAGGTACGACCGAACAGGAAGTCCTGGCGATCGGCACGCCGCTTATCTGGTGGGCGGCCTCGGCGGCCTTGGTCGTCTGCCTGGTCTGGCTGATCAGGCGTCCCGACTGGCGGCCGGCCGCGTTGCTCACAGGAGTCGCGGCGGGCTGGCTGCCGTGGATCTGGTTCTACTTTCACGATCACAGGACGGAGTTCTACTACTACGCGGTGGTCTTCGATCCGTTCCTCGTCATAGCCCTGGCCCTGTGCCTTAAGGCGGTGGCCAGGCCGGACTGGTCGGGGCGGCGCAGCATCGGGATGCTGCTATGTGCCGGGTACTTGCTGGCCGTCTTCGCGAACTTCATCTACCTGTACCCGGTGCTAGCCGCCAGGGTCCTTCCGTTCAGCGACTGGGCCAGCCGGATGTGGTTCCATAGCTGGATCTGAGCGGCAGGTCGTGTTCGTACGACACGGGAGGTTGGCCGGTTGCGGGCGGTAACCTAGACTCGCCTGGAGGGAGTAGGGATTTCCTGAATGGCCGATTCCTTTGGTGAATTGCTACGACGTTTTCGGATAGCGGCCAGCCTGACGCAGGAGGCCCTCGCCGAGCGGTGCCGGATAAGCCCCGCGACGGTCGCGGCGATCGAGCAGGGCAGGCGCAAGGCGCCAAGGCTCTCGACCGTCCGGCTGATCGCCGACGCACTTGAGTTGCCGGCCGCCGACCGGGAGATGCTTGCCAGGGCGGCGGATGCGGGTTCTGACGCCAGCGAAGGTCAGGGGCTTCCCGAGGCTGCCTCGACGGCGGTGCAGGTGCCCGTTCCCGCGGCGGAGGCCCAGGCCGCCGTTCCGCCTGCGGCCGGACTGGTCATCGGGCTGCCGGCCCCGAGGACGAGTTTCGTTGGCCGCGAGTCAGAGCAGGCGATCATCTCGACCGCGCTCGCGGAGAGCCAGCTCGTGACGCTCGTCGGTCCTGGCGGTGTCGGGAAAACCAGGCTGGCGGCCAGGTCCGCGCAGCTCGCGGCCCCCTCGTACCCGGTGCCTCCGGTGTTCGTCGATCTGGTGCCCGTGCGAGAAGGTTTTATCAGCCAGGCCGTAGCCGCCCACCTCGGCGTTACGGAAGGTCCTGGCCGGTCTCTTGACGCCGCCTTGCATGAGCGCCTGGCTAGCGGCCCCTCGCTCCTGGTGCTCGACAACTGCGAGCACCTGCTCGAGGTCGTCGCCGCGTTCGCCGAGAAACTGCTCGCCAACTGCGGCGAGCTGACGCTCCTCGTGACGAGCAGAGAGCGGCTGGCCATTCCTGGCGAGCGCACGGTCATCATTCCCCCGTTGTCGCTCGCAGGCAACGGGAGTACGGTCGCAGCCGGCTCAGCGGCAGGCTCAGCAGCCGGCTCAGAGGCCGAGGCCCTGTTCCTTGACCGCGCGAGGGCGATCGACCCGCAATTCAGCGCGGCGCCCGACGTGATCGGGCAGATCTGCACCAGGCTGGACGGCGTTCCGCTGGCCATCGAACTAGCCGCGGCCCGCACTACCTCGCTCGGGGTCGACGGACTGCTCGCTGGCCTGGACGACCGGCTGCGCCTGCTGGCGGGCAGCAGAGGCGCTCACGAAAGGCACCGGTCACTGCGAGCGGTGATCGACTGGAGCCATGAACTGCTCGATGTCGACGAGCGGGCCATGTTCCGCCGGGCTGGCGTCTTCGTTGGCGGTTTTGACCTGAAGGCCGCCGTGGCCGTCGCGCCAGGCACCGGCCCTAGCGACGTGGCCGATCTTATCGGGCGGCTCACTGACAAGAGCCTGCTTGCCCGCCGGCCTGGCCCAGATGGCAGCCGCTGGCAGATGCTGGAGACCATCCGTGCCTACGCGGTTGATCAGCTCACGGAAAGCGACGAAGAGGCCGCTATTCGCGACGCCCACCTCCGGTGGGCCGCCTCCGTCGCAGCCGAGCTTGAGGTCCGTGCCGAGGCAAGTACCGCAGGCGGCGGCGCCGGATCTGCAGCCGGCGGGTCCGCAGCCCTCGGGCCTTGGCGTGCGGCCTTCGACGCGGTCGCAGACGACCTCAGGGTTGCCCTGTCCCGTCTGCCAGAAGAGGCCAGTCGGCCGCTGAGCCATCAGCTCGCCCGTTCGCTCGGGCACCTCGCCTACGCCCGCCGGTTCATGGTCGAGGCTCGCGAGCATTACCGGCTCGCGGCCGACCGGGCGGCTGACCCGGCCGAGGCGGCCGCCGACCTTCGCTCAGCCGCGGACGTCGCGCTCGCCGAAGGTCACCACGGCGATCTCGCGTTCGACCTGTTGCTGGCCGCCGCCAGCCGGGCGGCCGAGGCGGGCGACAACGCGGCGAGGGCAGCAGCCCTCGGGTACGCGGTCATCATCGCCGACCGGTTCTGCGCCGAGTTCAGCGAGGAAATACCGCATGACCGGCTAGCGGCCATCCTGGCTGAGGCGGCGAGCTGCTGCCCGGATGACGACCGGCTGGCCAGCGCCTACGTGGCGGCGGCCCGCGCCTGGATCGCACAGCCGGAAAAGACCGTGCCAGATCTCGCCCTGGCGGAAAAGGCGGTCACGTCGGCCCGGCTGACCGGTGATCCCGTCCTGATCAGCGGTTCACTCGACGCCGTCGTCGGCGCACTGGACGCTGGCGGGCGCCTCAGGCAGGCGCACCAGGTGAACTCGGAACGCGCCGGGCTGCTGAAAACCCTGCCAAGGCACGATCCCCGAGCCGGAACCGAGATCATCGACACCTTCCACATGGTGACGGAGATCGCGGTCACTGCAGGTGACCTCCCGGCGGCGCTCAGTACTGCCATGCTGGCGCGTGGCGACGACATCGTCGGCGAGCAGCCGCACCGTACGGCGAGCAAGCCCATACTCCCGCTCGTACTGCAGGGGCGCTTCGATGAGGCCTTCGACCGGGCGGCAGAGATGTGGGAAGCGTGGAACAACGCCGGCCAGCCCGCTGCCCGGTGGATGGGCAAGGCCGTTTACGGCGTCATCCTCGGTTACGGCCTGCGTGGTGACGAGGCTGGCAAGCAGGAATGGCTGGCCAGGCTGGCCGGATACCTTGGCCGTGGTGACCCAGGCGCTGGCGGCAACCTGGACGGGGCTGCCGCTTTCACAGACGCCAGGATCGCGCTGCACGAGGGCCGCCTTGACTCGGCGGCGTCCGCCATCGCCGACGTGGACGGTCACTCCCAGCCTTGGTACGAGACACCGCACTGGTACTCGCTCCGGCCTTACGCGTGGGCGATCGCCGCCGAGGTAGCGGTAGTCGCCGGCCTGCCTGACGCCGCGAGCCGCCTTGAGGCGGCAGCGCCTGCGGGGGCGGAGAACTACTGGGCCGCGGCTTGCCTGGCACGTGCGCTCGGCCGCTTCCGCGGCGACAGGGAATCGCTGGAAAGCTCGGTGGCCGGCTGGGAGCACATCGGCGCTCGCTTCGAGCGGGCCTGCACCCTGCTCCTGCTGCCGGACCGCGCCGCGGAAGGGCGTGCCGAGCTAGCCGGGCTCCGTTGCGAGCCGCCTATGCCGCCGTTCTGCGAACAGAGCGCGGCGGGCTGAATCCCGCCGCGCTCTGTTCAGGCAGTCTTGCTATGGCTTGGCAAGGAAGCCGTGCGTGTCGCCGTTGTTGCTGTTGTAGAAGCCGACCAGGTCGCCGTGGTCATTGATGCCGTTCACGAACGTGGTGCCGTTCATGCTGCCCGGGTAGTTGATCTTCTGGAAGCCGTGGTCGCGGCGCCAGGTGAAGCCGAAGGTCAGCGGGTTGCTGCTCGGGCCGGTGGTGTAGGTGCCGACAACCTCGCCGTACTTGTTGACGCCGAAGGCGTTGGTCGCGCTGGCACCCGGGTACTTGATGACGATCAGGTGCGGCGAAGCCTTCCTGACCAGGAATGACTCGGTGGTGCCGTTCTTCAGCGTAACGAATCCGCAGATGCTGTCTTCGTCGTTGATGCCGCTCGCGGTCGTGCTTGTGACGTTGCCGATGCCCGACTTCCAGCCGATGTACTTGTGCAGCGGGATGTCATACAGGTAAGCGTGGCTGTTGCCGGCGGCGTCCACGTAGAAGCCGACAGCTACCCCTGAGTCGTTGACGCCGAGAAGCTGGTCAACTGGCGGGCTGGCCGGGTCAGAGGTCGGGAAGTTGACCTTGTGGAAGTTGCTGCCGTTGGTCGAGTAGTACCCGAAGTTGTTGTCCGACAGGTTGGCGTTGTTCATGTTGGAGTAGAAGCCGACCTGGATGCCCTTGTTGTTAAGGCCGGTGACCTGGGTCTGCTTGCTGTGGGGGTAGTTCTGGTTGCGGAAGTTGGTCTGGTGGTACGGGGACTTCAGTGTGTAGCCCTTGTTCGGGTGGCCCTTGGCGCCTGAACCGAAGTAGCCGGAGATCTCGCCGGAGTTGTTGATGCCGAGAAGCTGGTTGAACGTCGGGTCGTTGTCGTTGTCGATCCGCTGGAAGCTGTAGTGCACGCCTGACGACGTGCTCGGGGCGGCTTGTGCGGGCGCGGTCGCCAGCGCCAGCGACACCGTGAGTGCGCTCGTCGCGAGCGCGGTCACCGAGAGCAGGCCAGCGGAGCGGCGGGTGAGGATCCTTGGGTGAGACTTCATGACTGCGTTTCCTTTTCCTGTTGGCCGGCCAGGCTTCTTGCCGGTGCCTGTTCATCGTCTGACAGCGTTAGGTCCGGCCCCAGTCACAGCGCCCCGACATCACCCAGACATCACCACGACACTCACCACGACACCGAACGGCAGGACGCTGCGGTTATTGTCGTCATATGTCAGCAGACACTCAGGCAGTCACCTTTGTCGCGGCCACTCCCGATGGCCAGATAGCCGGCTCGGTTCACGGCGAGGAGACCACGGGGACCAGCCCCGTTCTCCTGCTGCACGGCGGACCAGGGCTCACCGACTACATGTCGATGCTCGCCCCCGAGCTCGACGGCCGGCGCTGGATCACCTATCAGCAGCGCGGCCTGGCGCCCTCGGCGCTTGACGGCCCTTTTACGGTAGAGCGGCACGTCGCCGACGCGGTCGCGGTAATCGACGCGCTCGGCGTTGACCGGGCGGTCGTGCTCGGTCACTCCTGGGGCGGGCACCTGGCCATGCATCTCGCGCTTGCCCGCCCCGAGCGAGTCGCCGGCCTGGTCATCGTTGACCCGCTCGGCGCGGTCGGCGACGGTGGCGCGATAGAGATGGGCGCCGAACTGCGTAAGCGGCTGCTGCCCGAGGCCGTCGGTCCCTACGAGCGCCTGAATGAGCGGCTTGAGAGCGCTCCAGGGGACGAAGACTTCCTCGAATCCCTGGCCCTCCTCTGGCCTGGCTATTACGCCGATCCGCCAGCCGCGCCGCCGTTTCCGCCGTTCCTGCGCGTGTCCCTGGCCGCTTACGCGGGCACCTTCGGTTCGGTCGGCGAGCACTTCGCCGGCGGTCTCACCGCAAAACTGCGAACCGTTACCACCCCCGCGGTCTTCATCCTTGGCGAGTGCAGCCCGATGCCGCTAAGCCAGGGCCAGGAGACGGCGGCGCTGTTCAGCAACGCCCAGGTCGACATCGCGCCAGGCGCCGGGCATTTCCCCTGGTACGAGGCACCAGGGTGCGTAGCGGCCGCGCTGGGTACGTTGGCCATGTGATTTCAGGCGGTCCACTTCTCGCTGTACTGCCACAATTCGGCCGCCAGGTCAGGCGTGGCGGCCTTGCTCGGCTCGGTCACGCGGCAGTTGTCGTAGTACTTCCCCGTGTCCCCTGCCACGTCGGCTGAGGTCGCGCAGTACAGTGACGTCTGCGCGCCCTGCTCGGTAGTGAGCATCCCCCTGGTGACGATCCGCCTGGCGGGCCAGGGTACGGGCCTCCAGATGTCCGAGGCGACGCGGCCAGGATGCAGGCTGTAGGTGCGGGCGCCGGATCCCTCTAGGCGCCTGGCGAGTTCTTGCATGTGCAGCACGTTGCAGAGCTTGGAAACCGAGTACTCGTGCATGCCGATCAGGCTCCTTGTCCGGTGCCGCAGGGCGCCGAAGTTGATCCCCTTGGCCCAGAAGCTGGCTTCGCTTGACACGCTCACGATCCTTGCCTCTTGGTTCTCCTGAAGCCTCGGCAGCAAGAGCTGAGTCAGCGCGAAATGGCCAAGGTGATTGACCCCGAACTGCAACTCGAAGCCGTCGGCGGTAATGCCGTGTCTCCCGGCCACCCCCCCGTTGTTGATCAGCACGTGCAAGGGCTCGCCGAGCGCGAGGAACTCTTCCGCGCAGGCACGCACGCTCGACAAGTCGGCGAGGTCAAGCGGCAAGAGCCTGACTTCCTCGCTACCGGTCGCGGCCTTGATCGCCGCGACGGCGGCCTCGCCCTTGGCTTTTGACCGGCTGGTCAGGTACACCCGGGCACCGCGCCCGGCCAGCGCCGTCACCGTGGCATAACCGATACCGGCATTTCCCCCTGTGACAAAGAAGGTCTTTTCCGCCAGGTCGCCCATATCCGAGACCTTAAGGGCGCGGGCGGCCAGGCGGCCAGGGTTTGTGCCAAGCCGCTCAGGACGCGCAGGTGGTCAGGACGTTGTAGCGGCCCGTTTCCAGCGACCAGTAGTAGTTGCCCGCCATCCACGAGCGCAGCCCGTCCAGGTAGCAGCGAAGGGCGGGACCAGCGGCTTGGCGTACTCGTGCCTCGGCCCTCAGGTAACGCTGTACCTCGGCGTCGTGCATGGCCGCGGCGGCGGAGAGCGCACCGGCCAGTTCAAGCTGCCTTTCCGCCGCGAGGACGGCAGGCAGGCTGTGCACCTTGACGCTGCGCTCGGCTTCCTTCGGAAAGGACAGGATGTCGTTGGCCCAGCAAGTGACGTTGACGGCGATGTCGCTTAAAGCCCTGACTTCCGGCCGCCAGTAATCACCCTTCGGCAGTTCGAATCCTTCCGCGACGTCGATCAGCGCCATGCAGGTAGGCACCGCTCCGCTGTGCCGCCGCATGGCCGTGTACTCGGTCAGGCAGGCGGGCCGGTCACCGGCCCGGTTCGCCGCCTCCCAGAACTGTGCCAGGAAGTAACCTCGTACCGCGGAAACGAACCTGGCCGCCTGAGGTGCGCTGGCCAGCTTCACCAGCCGGTCGACTACGTCGCCGAGCGCGGTGGAGAACGGGCCGCCGCGGTAGGCGGGCTCATCTGGGTTATCGAGCACGAGCATGAAGGCCGTCACCAGGTGGCTCAGCCTGACCAGGTCGGCGCCGGTTACTGACTCATCGGAAAACCGGTCGTCGAACAAGAACAGCCACATCTGCCAGTCGGCCAGCAGTTCGAGCCCGGCCAGGCTCGCGCGCGGCGTCGTGCGAGCCGCTAGCCGTCCGACCTTGGTACAGGCGAGCCTGGCACGCTCTGCCTCGTCATGCGGAAGCTTGAACCGGCAAGCCCAGTCGATCACGTGCTGGTCCACGTCGTCGGCATGCGGGCTGATTTCGTCGCGGAAAGGGCAGGAAAGCCGCGGCATCGATAACTGCTTCACGACTCTGGAATGACTTCGTCTGATCGGACCTCCAGCCTGGCCAGGAGAAGCGCCACGTCATCCCCGTGCCGCCGGGACCGCTGAACACTGTTCAGCAAGTCGTTCGCGAGTTCGTCGAGATCTTCTGAAGGAGAAAGCCGAAGCACGTCGAGCAGCCGGCTCAGGTTGTAGTCATCGCCGGCATCCGATTCGAGCAGCCCATCCGTGGTCAGCACCAGCAGCGAGCCAGGGGCGATGCTCGAAGTCTCGGTCGTGTACTCGGTGCTCGCCTCGATCCCAAGCGGCAGCCCTGGCTCGCAGTCCAGGATCCTCGGCTCCCCGTCCGGGCCGAGCAGCACGGGGGGCGGGTGTCCGGCACGGCTGACGGTCAGCGTGCCGGTCGCCGGGTTGATCACCAGGAAGCAGCAGGTCGCGAACAGGGCGATGTCGGGTCCCGTATTCAGGTCGGCCAGCCACCTGTTCGCCCGCGTCATTACCTCAGCGGGCCCGTGACCTTCCCTGGTGTAGGCGTGTACCGCCGTGCGCAGCCGCCCCATCAGCGAGGCCGCGAGCAAGTTGTGCCCTTGTACGTCGCCGATCACGAGCGCGACCTCGTTGTCTGCGCAGAGCACCACGTCGTAGAAGTCGCCGCCGATTTCAATACCCGAGGTCGCGGCCTGGTACCTCGTCGTGATCGTCAGGCCAGGTGCGGTCAAGGGACCGCGCGGCAGCATCCCCTGCTGGAGCGCGGTAGCCAGTGCGTGCTGGGTCTCGTGCATGCGGGCGCGTTCCACGGACTGGCTGAGCAGGCCAGACGCGGCGAACAGCAGGGTGCGCTCGTCGGCGGAGAAGTCCTGCCGCTCAGGGAAGCCGAACATGCAGGCGCCTGTGCGGTTCGTGGAATCGATCACAGGCAGGGCCGCCCACGCCTGCTGCCCGGACTTCTCGGCAAGCTCGACGAGGTGAGGGAAGTCGTCGGCCAGGCTTTCTGGCGAGGGCAGGTAGACCGGCGCGCGCCAGCCGACGCATACGGAGATCGGGGTGGGTCTGGCGGCCCGCAGGCTGCTCAGCGCCTTGACGCTGGCATCGTCGAAGCCGCAGGAGGCGACGACCTCAAGCCGGCCGTCCCGCGTGGCCATCAAGATGAAGCTGTCCGCGCCGTACGCGCTTAGCCCGGCCTCGGCGGCGTTGATGATCGCATCCACGCTGCTCGCCGACGCGAGGTCCGCGGTGAAGTCTCTTGAGCTCGCTGCCCGGTCGGCCAGTTCCCTGAGTTCTCTTTCCTCTTCTTCGCGGCGTGCCCGCAGCGCGGTGACGTCCATCACCATGCCCATCATCCGGGCTGGTGCCCCGTCAGGACCTGGCATGATCCGGCCACGCGCCTCCATCGACCGCAGGCTGCCGTCCTCGCCGAGCACCCGGTACTCGATCTGGTACGTGCCCGCAGAGGCGATCATGGTCCGCATGGCCTCTTGGACTTGTATTAAATCGTCTTCTGGCACCCTTGAAAGGAACGTGTCCATCGTGGCGACCAGGCGGTCGTCGAGCCCGTGCATGCGGAAGGTCACCGGATCGCAGATCACCTCGCCCGTGGTGATGTCCCAGGCGAAGAACCCGGCGTCAACGATCGTGGCACTCGGGTGAAAGACGGTCAGTGCGACGTCAGCGACGATGTCCGTGCCAGCTTCGGGATCACTTACGTTACTGTGACCACGTTGTGTCATCATTCGCCCAGTCGCCGCGGTTCTGAGATGACTAGCATAGGCCAGTTCGCCGGAAGTGGGCAGGCTAAATTGACCTATTTCCTTGCCAATACTACCGACCTGTTCGGTGAAAGTTTCCCTGAAATCGGCGTTCAGCCCCGCTGATTGTGTTGACTCCGTACCCAGGTACGGCTGCTAGCTTGCGTTTCATGGCCGGGTTGACGATCGGGAAGTTCGCCGCTGAGCAGGGCGTGAGCGTCGAGACAATCAGGTTCTATCAGCGCCGTGGCCTGCTGTTCGAGCCTCCGCAGCGCGGTTCTGGATACCGCGAGTACGGAGAAGATGACCGCTGGAGGCTGGCGTTCATCAGGCGGGCCTGGCAACTCGGGTTCACGCTCGCGGAGATCAGCGAACTGCTCGGCCCGGCGCAGGCACGGTCGGTCGGGGAGATCGAGCGAGCGGCGGCGGCGAAACTGGCGGCCGTGGCGGCTCAGCTCAGGGAACTGGCCGAGCAGCAGTGCCGGCTGCGGCGCCTGATACAGGTCTGCGCGAACGGCAGCAAGGAAGACTGCCTTTCGCTGCACGTATTCACGATCACGGGAGGCGGCCAGTGAACATGGGCGAATTCAGGACGGTGACCGGGGCAAGCTTCGCGGCGGACGTGCTCTCGAACCAGATTCCCGTCGTGGTCGAGTACTGGGCGGAGTGGTGCGGGCCCTGCCGGCAGGTCGCACCAGTGCTTGCCGCCCTGGCGGCCGACTACGCCGGGCAACTTGACGTGGTCAAGGTCAACGTGGACGAGAATCCCGAGATCTCCCAGCGGTACGGCATCTTGCATGTGCCAACGATCAGCCTGTTCTCTGGAGGCGAGGTCGTGAGGCAGGTAGTGGGGGTCAGGTCGAGGGCCGCGCTCGAGCGCGAGTTCGCCGGCTTCTTGTCATAGCCGAGGCACGGCGGCTACGTTGCCCGCATGGAGATTGACTTCCATTTCGACCTGATGTGCCCGTATGCGTATCAGACCTCGCTGTGGATCAGGGAAGTACGTGCCCAGACTGGCCTGACCGTGAACTGGCGGTTCTTCAGCCTGGAGGAAGTGAACAGGGCCGAGGGCAAGAAGCACCCGTGGGAACGCGAGTGGTCATACGGGTGGTCGCTGATGCGGATCGGCGCGCTCTTGCGCAGGGGAAGCATGGACGCGCTCGATGCCTGGTACGCGGCCGCCGGACGGCGCCTGCACGTCGAAGGCGGCAAGCCGCACGACCCGGCCGTCGCGAAGCAGATCATCGCCGAACTCGGCCACGACCCTGCCCTCGTAGACGCCGCCATCGCCGACCCGAGCACCAGCGACGAGGTGCTGGCCGAGCATCAGCGCGTGATCGAGGCCGGAGGGTACGGAGTCCCGACGATCTTTTTTGCTGATGGTCAATGTCTTTTCGGGCCGGTACTTATTGATCCGCCTGCTGGAGCGGCGGCGCTCAGGCTGTGGGACGCGGTTCGAGCGTGGACCGAATTCCCTCAGCTTTACGAACTGCAGCGGCCTAAGACGGCGGACGACGCCGCCCGCATCACCGAGACCTTCCTGCCCTATCTGCGCGGGCGGGACTGGGTGAGCATCAACCGCGGGGCTGTGATTGACTTCCCGGTTACGGAGGAGGCGCGGTGAACGAGGACGAGCTTGCTGCCGGCAAGGAGAGCGTGATCGGGCTGCTCGCCGACGAGTGGTCGTCGATCATCGACTTGCTGGCGGGCCTTGACGATGAGGCGTGGGCGACGCCAGTGCTGCCCGGATGGGACGTGCACGACACGCTAGCGCACATGATCGGCACGGAGCTTGCCCTCTCTGGCGCGGCGCTGCCCGACGTGACTGCCGAGCCTGGTCCGCATGTGCACAACGACATCGGCAAGCTTAACGAGTTGTGGGTAACGGCCTTGCGCTCGCGCTCGAACGCTGAGCTGCTCGCCTCGTTTCGCGAGGTAACGGCGAAGCGGCTGGCCGCGCTCGCGGAGATGTCGGTAGCGGACTTCAACGCGGCGTCGTGGACCCCCGCTGGGCCAAGTACCTACCGGCGGTTCATGGAAATCAGGATCTTCGACTGCTGGATGCATGAGCAGGACATCAGGGCCGCGCTCGGACTTCCAGGCAACGAGAGCGGTCCAGCAGCCGAGCGCTCGGTCGACGAGGTCGTCGGCGCGCTCGGCTACATCATCGGGAAGCGTGGCCGCGCCCCAGACGGCAGTTCGGTGCTGATCAGGCTGACCGGCCCCGTGTCGCGCGAGCTTCGGGTCGTCACCGACGGGCGCGCCAAGGTGGTCGAGTCGTTTCCTGGCGAGCCGACCGCCGCTTTCGCGCTCTCTTCTTCGCTGTTCCTGCGGCTGGCAGGCGGAAGGGAGAACCCGCAGGCCGCGCTCGAGCGGGTTGAACTAAGCGGCGACGTAAGCCTGGCCAGGCAACTCGCGACCAACCTGGCCTTCACGATCTAGCCCGGTGACAGCATCGATGCCTACTTGATGCTGTTGCCGCGCGGTGCCCAACGACATCGGTGGCTCCGCGATGCTCAGGGGACGACATCAAAATTCCACCGATGTCGTTGGCCTCGCCTGCGCCAGCAGCAACGATGGCTCCCTGATGTTGTTGGCCCGGCTGCGGGTGCCGGTTTTCAAGCTTGCCGGGCGGCAGGTCGCCGTTCGGGTACCCGGTCTCGGGTCGCTGGTTTCCTGGTCTCGGGAGCGGCGAGTCCCGCGCAGGCGGCGATGCCCAGGACACCCGCCGCGACCAGGAACGCCGCGTTGTACGAGATCGAGTCGACAAGGAAGCCGACCGCGACCGGCCCGGTCACCGCGCCGATGTCGCCCGACATCTGGTACGAGGCCACCACGGCGCCGCCGCCATTCTCGCGGCCGCCGGTTCCCGCGGCCTTGCCGAGGAGGTCGCCGATCATCGCGGAGGGAGCTACGTCGAGCAGCCCTGAGCCGATACCGAGCGTGGCCATCGCGGCCAGGAAACCGCCCAGGCCGGGTATGAACGCCAGCATCACCATCCCCGCCGCCGACGCCAGGCAGCCGGCCACGATCACCGGCCGCCGCCCGATCCGGTCGGCCGCGAAGCCGGCCGGGAGCAGCATCGCGCCGTTCAGCGCGGCGACGATGCCGAACCCGATCCCTGTCCAGCTCGGGGACCTGTGCAGTACATAGTGCACGAAGAGCGGCACGATCGCGCTGCGCACGCCGAGTACCGCGAAGCCGTCAGCGAGGTTGGCTGATGCGGCGGCCAGGTAGACCCGGCTGCGCAGAACGCGGCCGAGTTCGGCGACGGTGCCTCCCCGGCCGGCTGGCTGCGCCGCCACTTGGCCGCCGCCCGCCCGGTCGGCGGCCAGTTCGACCTGGTCAAGCACGAGCTGCTGGTCGCTGAGCTCTTCCGCAGGCGCCGGCCGGTCGCGCAGCACTATGAACGCGATCGCGGTCGGAACGAGCAGCATGACTCCGTAAATGAAGAACGGCGCCCGCAGCGACCAGGCCGCGACCAGTCCGCCGATCGCCGGACCGCTGATGCTGCCGAGCAGGAATCCGCCGGAGTAGAGGCCGCTTGCCCGTCCCCGCTGGTCGGCCTTCACCGTGCGGAGCAGCAACGTCTGCGCGCTTACCCCGAACATCGCCGACCCGAGCCCGCCCACCCCCCGCAACACGATGAGCTGCACAAACGACTCAGAGAACCCGGCTAGCACACTGCTCACGGCGACGATCGCGATCCCGGTCGCCATGACCCGCCGTTCGCCGACGCGGTCAACGAGCCGGCCAGCGGGCAACGCTCCGATCACTCGCATCAGCGCGAACGCGCTGATGACGCTGGCGGCGGCGGTCGTGCTTACGCCGAACTGGCGGGCGAAGGCCGGGATGCTCGGGGCCACGATGCCGTACCCGAGCGCGACCGTGAACGAGACCGAACTCAAGATCGCGACTTCGCGCGGCATTCCGCGGAACAGCCCGCGAGGAGAACGAGGCGTAACCGGCACAACAGGCATTTTGCCAGCTTGAGCAAAGAGGCCGATCACGGCGGGGGCTGGGCCGAAATCGGGGTGACCGGAGTGTCCTGGTCTGCTGGGATACTGGAGTGGTGTTGCAGGTTCCCGTGGCGCGGCTGGTTGGCCGGGACGCCGAGCTCAGCCGGTTGCTCGCGTTGCTCGACGCGGCCGCTGGCTCGCAGCCGGTGGTCACTCTGATCAGCGGCGATGCGGGCGTTGGCAAGACCAGGCTGGTATCCGAACTGGCGGCGCGAGCGCGCGACCGTGGTTTCACCGTGCTGTCGGGCAGGTGCGCGGAGATCGGCGGCGCGGTTCCTTACCTGCCGCTGGCCGACGCGCTGAGGGATGCCACGACCGGGCCGATGCCCCGCGATGCCGTGCTTGACGCGCTGGCCACGCGGCCTGTGCTGTCCAGGTTGCTGCCCGATCGTGACGAGAGCCAGCCAGCCGGCGGTGACATG
>Ga0335072_10006350_pt1 | contig 17285 bp, 9 predicted proteins | sample Lox_Sample_21_FD_206725 | JGI IMG/M metagenome (GOLD analysis project Ga0335072, IMG submission 206725) | Soil microbial communities from Loxahatchee National Wildlife Refuge, Florida, United States - Lox_Sample_2.1 | ecosystem: Environmental > Terrestrial > Soil > Wetlands | place: USA: Florida...
GTTGAAGTCGGCCTCGCCGGGCTCGTTGAAGGCCAGGTGCCCGTTTTCGCCGATGCCAAGCAGGCATAACTGGGGATCGGCCTCGCGAAGTCTCTCGGCATAGTCGCGACAAACCGACTCCGGATCGAAAGAACTTCCGTCGATCTCGAAAAACCGGCGCATCTTAACCTGCGCCGTCAGATTTTCGCGAAGGTACCTTCGAAAAGATGCGTGGTGATTCTCACTGATTCCAACATATTCATCGAGGTGAAAACCATCCACCCGATCCCACGGGATGCTGGGAGCGGCAATCAGGGAGCGGAGGGTATCCAACTGCGACGCGCCTGTAGCAAAGACAACCGCGGCGCTGTTTCGCTCCGCGGCAAGAGATCGAATCGATTGCGCCGCGACATCGGCGGCGGCTCTGCCGGCGGCTTCGCTGTTGGGATGAACTTCAACCTTAAGGGCGTCGAGAAGAAAACGAATGATAGTCATACTCCTGGCTAAAGAACTCAGTTTGTGGACCGGGCGGGGTCGGACCACGGATCCCGGACCGGCGCGGCAGCCGATTTGTTGAACAGGCTGCTTCTTCAGAAACGGAATGTTCCGGCAAACTGCAACGCCCTTGGCGTCCCGGCGGTTCCATTCACCCCGGTGCCAACCGTGCCCGTGACGTCGCCAAAGCTCGCGCTGGTCAGGCTGGTGTTGGGATTGCTGAATACCGGATGGTTGAAGGCGTTGAAGGCGTCCATGCGCAGCTCCAGCGCCAGGGCGTCGTGGATGTGGATGGTTCGAAATGCCGAGGCGTCGAACGTGAACAGGCCCGGGCCGCTGTAGATATTCTCGCCGGTGTCGCCGAGGACCGCACCGACGGGTTGTGTAAAAGCGCTTGTATCAAACCACGGTTGAGATGTGCCGATTCCATAGAGCTTCCGGAATGGTTTTACCTCATTCGCAAGCTGGCTGGAGCCGGGCGCGTCCAACTGACTGGCATCCGCGGTAAAGGTCAGCGGCGTGCCGGACTGTACATGGACAATGCCGGCGATCTTCCAACCGCCGGCGGCTTTGCTCATCCAGCCGCTGCGCAAGAAGTCGCCGTGGTCGCCGAAGGGAAGATCGTAGACCACGCTCTGCGCATAAGTGAGCGCGCTGGTATAACTGGAAGGCGAATAGTTGCGGGGCAGATCGATGTAAAAACCGATTCCGCCGTCCGATACGGAGTTCGAAACCCACCCCATCGACTTTTGCCACGCGAAGGAGGATGCCCATTCCACGCCGTGCGAATATCTGTGGTCCAGCCGCATCTGCAAGGCATTGTAATTGGAGCTGGTGGCATAACCGACAAGGTTAGTACTCGCCGTCCGTCCATAAGTGGCATATTCCGGCTGCCCCTTTGCGCCCGCGCCCGGAATTAGTCCCGCGTTCAAGTTATAACTCGCCGGAATCTGCCTGCCCAGATTGCCGATGTAGGATATTGTGGCGACCCACTGGCGGCCGAGGTTCTGCTGGACACTGAGGTTGTACGACATCACATAGGGGTCCTTGTAATGCGTATTGACCACGGTCCACGCGGAGCTGACGGCCGCATCGGGCAGGATGCCGTCCGCAGGAATGGGCACGGTGGTGGCCGGCGGAAATCCCTCCGACAGGGTTTCCGGCACGCCCGATTCATTGAGAGCCGGACTGTAAGAGTTGACAGGATTGAATGATATGTTGGTACGCACCGGATAATTATAGGCGTAGGCAAGTCCCTGCCATGGGGTATGACTCATGCCGAAACCGCCGCGCACAACCATGGTCGGCGCGGCGCGGTAGGCGAATCCGAAGCGCGGTTCGGGGTCTTCGTGTACGCCGACACCGAGGTTGAGCGGTATGTTTCCATCCCCGGCGATATCCAGGCTATTGGTCGATGGGTCGTATTGCGAGAATCCTCCTGCCTGTTTGGGGTACGCCGCGGGCAGAACGCCGATGCGCATTCCATAAGTCAGAGTTAACTTGGGCGAGACCTGCCAGGTATCCTGGGCAAATCCGAAGTAGAGCTGTTCGCGCCAGGAGGCGTCGCCCACATTCACTTCCCTTCCCACGGTGCTCGGTACGTCAAGAAGGAAGCTGGCGAAGGCGTTGCCGTAACTCGTTTTGGCGCCGGAGGCATTGAGCGCGGTTTGACCGGTGCCGTAGTCGAATACTCCGCGCGGGCTGTAGGTCGCAATCTGAATGAGGTCCTGCCGGTTGCCCCGCATTTCGAAACCGAACTTGAGCGAATGGTTACCGAGGATCTTCGTCCAGTTGTTGACGAGGTCGATGTTAGTCTCGGAGCGGACCCACGGTTCATAAGGGCTGTATCCCACGAGCGGCGAAGAGTAGTCAGCAACGCTGATGGTGGTGAGGCCGCTGGTAAATGGGCTTACGTTGACACCCGGAATTCCGAGTTGGGCGGAAGCGTCGGTGCCGTAGTCGGTTGGATAGGTGTAGTTGGAATCGTGATCCACACCGGCGCGCAGCTCGGTAAGAAATGTGGGCGAAAAGACGTGCGTATACTCGCCGGCGGTGTTATAGATGTTCTCCGCGCCCGCTCCCTGAAAGTTTTCCGGCCCGCCGGCAAGACCAAAAGAGGGCTGCTGGACCGTGCTCACCTGCTGCCAGCTATAGCGGTAATCCAGGTGGTCTTCGGGCCCGAGGTTCTGATCGATCTTGCCGTCCACCTGATCGGATACCTGCTGATAGCCGAGATTCTGCTGGAAGTTATCCGTGTCGCCGGCGCCGGGGATGTTGGGCAGCGGCACCATGGCAAGGATGCTCTTGGCGATCGAACTGATGCGATTGGCCGGTATGACGTTGGGGACGCCGTTGGTGACAAACTGCTGCCGTCCGGAGCCATTGGCATTGCCCGTTTGAGGGTCATAAATATTGCTGGGACTGGCGCTCAGGTCGCCGCTCCGAAAAGCGGCCGTGGGCAGAGTCAGCAATTCATAAGAACTGCTGTAGTTGGTTGTGCGCAGATAGTCGGCGAAGAAGAAACTGTGATTCTTGCGGAGAGGACCGCCGAGAGTTCCTCCCGTGTAGTTATAGGTGTAACGCGGGAAAGCTCCGGTGCGATTGAAATAGCTGCGCGCCGAGGTTGCGCTCACCTGGTTGTATTCGTAGGCCGAACCGTGAAAGGCGTTGGTGCCGGATTTGAGAATGACGTTGGTTACAGCCCCAGTGGAGCGGCCAAATTCTGGAGCGTAATTGCTGGTTTCCACGTCGACCGTCTGGATAGCCGCGGCAGGGGGAATGTAGACCTGGAGGGCGCCGCTGAATTCGTTGTCGTCGATGCCTTCGATCTGCAGGTTATTCGACATGGGGCCCTGCCCGTTTACCTGAAACGCCTGGGAGTTCTGGGCGTTAAAGAACGAAGATTGGTCGTAAACCGGCAGGCTGACGCCGGGAACCAGGGATTCCAAGGTCTGGAAGTTGCGGGTTGAGCCATTGGGAAGATCTTCGACCTGTACGGAGTCGATTTGCGCATTCACATCGGCGCGGTCGGTCTGCAGCAGAGGCGCCTGATCGGTCACGGTCACGGTCTGCGACACGCTGCCGGGACTCAGAGTCACGTTCACTCTCGCCGTTGTGTTCACCGGCACGCTGACATCTCTGGTGAGCTTGCTTGCAAAACCCTGCGCCGCCACTGAAACGCTGTAGATCCCGGGAGGCAGAAGCGTGAAGTCATAGTTTCCACTTTGATTGGTCGTCTGCGTGTGGACGACCCCGGTCTGCTGCCCGGTGATGGTGACATGGGCGCCGGCGATCTGCCGTCCCGAGGTATCAACGACTGAGCCGACCAGAGTGGCAGTAACAGCCTGGCCATAGACCGGGGGCGCCATCAACGGGCTGCCGGTTAGAGTTGCCAAGAGGAACATGCAGAGAGACAACAGCAGTTTGCACCGGGTCATGAGATCGCCTTCCTTTGAACCTGACGTAGGTTACGAAGCGTGATCGATACGCAGTCTTGTTCCATTCCGAATTCGCCGGCCCCGAATCTCGCGGTCGCGCGCCGGCCATTCGCTTCCAGGAGGCGCCGGCCTGAACCGTCCGTCGGCCGTGAAACCCAGAGAGCACAACTGCCCCCTAATCTTTCCAGCCGGGATCTAGCCGAGAGGTGGGGCGCAGGTGGGGTCAGCCTGGCTCTGTTTCATAACTTCAGCCAGTTTGGTGATTGTTGGTTAGAAAATTATGATTGTCAAGAGAAAAATATATAGATATATGTGAAACGTTTCTTGTCATATTCTGAAGAGCCGGCTCGACTGGGCAGGACGGCACGGTCGATGTGAGCTTGAATCTCCGAAACGGTCTGGGGATATTGAAAGGAAGCTCTCGGAGGCGGCTAAGGCAGAACGGCGGCACCGGAGAGGCTTCGGGCAGCATTCAAGCCGGCAGCCGGCGTGACCGGCCGGCAGGAATCGCGCTTGATCAGTTCCGTGGGGATGGTGACGGATTGCGGCGGTTCAGCGGGATTGGCGATGCGGCGGAGAAGCAACTCGACCATGTGCTTGCCCAACTGCTCGGGAAACTCGCGGATGGTGGTGAGGCCGGGATAGAGCCAGGCCCCGACGGTGTCGTTGCAGCCCGCGACGCTGATGTCGTCGGGGATCTTCAGCCCGCTGTCGCGGAGCGCTTTGTAGGCGCCGTGTGCGCTGGGGTCATTGCCGGCAAAGATAGCGGTCACAGGCTCATTGGCGGCAAGCAGAGCTTTGGTTCCCAAGTAGCCGATCTCGGCGTCATTTTCCGACCGGATGACTCCCTGGCGGGGCTTGAAGCCGGCCTCTTCCATGGCCTTGCGATAGCCGGCATGGCACCGCGCAAACCAGGGAAGGTGGTCGTTGCCGACAAATCCGATATGGCGGTGGCCGAGCCCGATCAAATGCCGCGTGATGTCGTAGGCCCCCTGAATGTCATCGGAAAACACGACGTCGTGGCGCAGATTCTGCGGCGGGTTGATGAGATTGTTTCCCAGAGCCACGAGCGTAATTCCTTTGTGTTCGAGTAACTGGATCAGATTGATGGCGTTGGTTCCGGCCAGGATCACGGCGCGAACGACGTCGCGGCGCTGGACCACGTTGGGCAGGTGGAGTTCCTTCCACGGGGTCTGGGGCGAGTAGTTGAAGGAGAGGAAGATCATGTCCCAGCCGTTCTCAGCGCAGTATTCTTCGGCGCCGATCAGGATTCTGGCGTGGAAGGTGTGCAGCATGGTGCGATTGCAGAAGAGAAAAGCGAGCGCCCTGGTCTTGTTGCGCTGGGAGAGATCGACTTTCAGCTTTGCGGCCGCATCGAAGACCTTCTGGCGGATGGCTGGGTCGACGCGATCATTTCCGTTCAGAACGCGGGAAACAGTAGCCAGACTGACTCCCGCGCAGGCCGCCACTTCCCGAAGCCCCACCTTGCTTTGCCGAACCATTCCTCATCCTGACTGTATCAGCGGCATCGCAACAGTTTATCCCGGGATTCACTGCGGCCGCGGTCGCGGCACGAGAGCCCTGAAGAGCGATGCGTACGGTTTCGTAATCAGAGTACAGGAAACGTTTCACAAGTTCAAGTGCGGAGGGGCGGCCGAAGGCAAGACGCAAAAACGCCGGTTCTAACGGATCTGTAATCTCTTTACGGGCAAGAGGTTGCCAACGACAAAAAGCGGGCAGACGAGCATCCGGCTATTTCGGTTTCAATTCAATTGCGCCAGTTGCTTTAAAGTGTTGCAATTTTTTCCCAAGAATGAGAAAACATATCTTGTTTGCCGCAATACGCAATGCCAAGTCAGGCAATGTGCATCCGTACCTCAGAAAACAGGAGCAATGAGATGGGCTGTGTTGGACGCTGGATCGCCGTATGTGCGGTAGCCCTGTGCATGGGCATTTTACCCTCCCTGGCGCGGGCGCAAGGGCCAAACCCGTTCTGCACGGGGCACCATTGCGCCAGGACGCGGGAGCTGCTGAAGGACCTCTGCGACTTCATTGTGAAAGAAAAGGCGACTTACCCCACTATCTATATCGGCGGCTATTACATGCGGACGCTGGTGGCGGGGTACGAGATCTTCGGCAACAGGCAGTATCTGGACACGGCGGTGGCCTACGGCGACTATCTTCTGGCGCACCAGATGCCCAACGGATTCTGGAAGACGGGGTACGGTCCGGTGTACATGGCCGACACGGGCAGCGCGCTTGGCCTGTTCGTGGTTCTCTATGACCACGTAGACGCGAAGCGGCAGCAGGCTTATCTAAACGCGATCCAGCATTACGTCACGTCCATTCAGCAGGACGGAATGATCCATCCCTGGGGCGCGTTTGGCACGGGCTGGCACGCGACCCAGGGCGATACGCTGGAGAAACCAATCTACGACCAGTACACGTTGTCGTCCGCGCTTACTGGCGGTGAGATCTTTACCTGGATGTATCACGAGACCGGCAAGAACGAGTACCGTGAGATCGCGTACCACGCGCTGCAGTGGGTGTTGAGCACCATGCGGCCAGACGGCGATATTCCGCATATTCTGGCCATGGAAGGATACGACTGGGACCGGCGCAATGACCCGAAAGTGGCCGATGGTCTGTGGAACTCGCACACGTATGGGACCTCGGCTTATGTCGGCGAGGGGATTCTCAGCTTCGACCTATACTGCGGCGACCCGGCATGGCAAAGGTGGATTGAAAAGGCAGTGAAGCCGAACATCGAATTCCTCTTGCGAAACCAGCTACCCGACGGCACCTGGTCGAAGCTGGGCCGGACGAGCTGGGACCGGACGCGCAGCCCCGGGATCGCGGACTACCTGATCTGGTACTACGACCATGTAGACCGGGACGCGCGGGTTGCGACCGCGGTGCAGCGATTCGACGCATATATCGTGACTCCGGAAAACGGCAGAGCCTTCGGGCTGCTGAACGACGGCGCGGGCAACGGCGCCAAGGACACGAGCGGCCCGTTCAACACGGCCACTGCTCTCACCGGCCGCGCTCTGGCCGATATCCTTTCACCCGGCGTCGATGCCCGTTGGCAAGGGGCGGATCGAAGATAGAAGATGATGGAACCAGCACAGCTTTACCGCCAATATCGTGGATTGCTGCTCGACCGGTTTGTGCCCTTCTGGTTCCGTTATGGCATCGACTGGGAGCATGGCGGCGTGCTTTCGTGTCTGCATGAAGACGGCACTCTGGCCAGCGGCGACAAGTTTACCTGGTCGCAGGCGCGTTCGGTGTGGACCTTCTCCGCGCTCTACAACCGCGTGGACCGGCGGCCGGAGTTTTTGCGCGCGGCGGAAAACTCCGCGCGCTTCCTGCTGGCACATGGCCGCGACCCCGAGGGGCGCTGGGTTTACCGCACCGACCGGCAAGGCGCGATTGTAGAAGGCGCCACCAGCATCTATGCCGATTGCTTCGTTGTCTACGGATTCAGCGAGTACTACCGCGCCACGCGCGACGAGCAGGCGCTTGCCGTAGCAATGGAGACCCTGGAGCGGGTGCGCCGCCGCGTGGAAGAGATCGATTTTCAAGAGACCGCTCCCTATCCGCTGCCGGCGGGATGGAGAAATCACGGCATCCCCATGATCCTGACGGAAGTGACCGGGGAGCTGGCGCAGACCACCGGGGACGAACGGCTTGAGGCGCAGGCCGGCGAGTACGCCGCACGCGTGATGCGCCATTTTCTGCGCCCCCAGCGCAAGGCGCTCGTAGAGTTTCTCACGAGGGATTACGAGGAGCTGCCGCCGCCGGCTGGAACCTTTGTAATGCCCGGCCATGCGATTGAATCGATGTGGTTCGTGATGCACCTGGCACGGCGGCACGGGGACGCCGAGACCATCCGCAGCGCGGCGGAGGCGATGCGCTGGCACCTCGAGCGTGGCTGGGATCCGGAGTTGGGCGGAATCTTTCTGTCACTCGATCTCGAAGGGCGCGAGCCGTATCTTCCTCACTCCGAGAAGAAGTTATGGTGGCCGCACACCGAAGCGCTCTACGGTACGCTGCTGGCGCATGAGCTGACCGGTGAACCGTGGTGTCTTGCGTGGCACGAGCAGGTGTCCGAGTGGGCGTGGACGCACTTTCCCGTGCCCGAGACGGGAGAGTGGCGGCAGCGACTCACACGCGAGGGAAAACCTACCGACGAAGTTGTCGCGCTTCCGGTCAAAGATCCGTTCCACTTGCCGCGCGCAGCCATCCTGATCCTGCAACTGCTGGAGCGGCAGTCCGCCAAAACGTCGGAGCAGCAAACAGCAAGGGCGCAATCAGCATGAGACCCCGCATCGTCAGTGGCCGCGACGTCTTCACCGGGAAACCCCTGGTCGTCGCCATCGAAGACGGCCGCGTACAGGCGATCGACGAAGGCTCGGGCGAAGAGCCGGCATGGATCGCACCCGGCTTTATCGACCTGCAGGTGAACGGCTACGCGGGCTGCGACTTAAACGCTGAGATACTCGAGGCGGACACCGTGATCGCGCTTGCGAAACGGCTAGCGGCAACCGGCGTCACCACGTTCCTTCCTACGCTCATCTCCGCGCCAGAGGAAACGATGGTGCGCGCACTGCGCGCGATTGCCGCGGCTCGCGGCGCAGACAGCCTGGCAGCTTACGCCATACCGTTTGTTCATGTCGAGGGTCCGTCTATCTCACCGGAAGACGGCCCTCGCGGAGCGCACCCGCGCGAAGCGATTCGCCCGCCCAGCCTCAGTGAATTCGAGCGCTGGCAATCCGTCTCCGGCGGATTGGTAGGAATGGTGACGCTCTCGCCTCATTGGGAGAACGCGCTGGATTTCATCGCCGCGCTTACGCGGAAGGGCGTCCTGGTGTCCATTGGACACACCCAGGCATCGGCCGAACGCATTCATGCAGCCGCGGAGATGGGCGCGACGATCAGCACGCATCTCGGCAACGGGATTGCGCGCAACCTTCCGCGCCACCCCAATCCCATCTGGGCACAACTGGCCGACGATCGGCTGACGGCGACCTTTATCGCCGACGGTCATCATCTGCCCGCGGACACCTTGAAATCGATGTTGCGCGCCAAGACCATCGCGCGCAGCATCCTCATCTCCGACGCAACCGCGCTGGCAGGAATGGCGCCGGGGAGTCACCGGGCCGCGATCGGCGGCGATGTGGAATTAGACACCGATGGCCGCTTGACCATGCGCGGCACGGAGATGCTGGCGGGGGCCGCGTTGCCGCTGAAGGATGGAATCGCTTGGGCCGCAGCGTCCGGCGTTTGCACGCTGGCTGACGCCGTTCGCATGGCCACGGAAAATCCGGGGAGGGTGCTCGGGGGCCGAGGCGGGCTCCGAGCCGGCGCCAAAGCAGACCTGGTGCGTTTCACTCTCGACCCGGAATCGAAACGTATGACGATCGGGACAGTGCTGATCGAGGGTGTGGAGCAGGAATGAAATCCTCGCTGCCGCCCCGGAGATGCCATCGGAACGAAATTTTTCCTGGAGTCTTTCAATGACCCATGATGCACGCGGCGAACGGCATGCCAGCGGCTCGATGCTTAATGCAGACGGATTGTCGCGCCGTGATTTTCTGGCTCTGGCAGGGATGACGACGGCCTCATTCGCACTCAAGAACAATGCCGAGGCGCGGGAAACGCAGGCTCAAGCCGGCAGGCAATCCGGCGATCTGCACTTCGACGCGGCGCAACTCGCAAACACACACGACCTGGTCTGGCTTCCGGCGTGGGGACCGTACTCGAAGAAACTCTTCGGCATCTCGCATATTCCCGAGGTTACGCGCGGCTTGAGCTTTGATGTAAGCCTGTTTCCGATGCTCACGCAAGGTCCGGCGAAGTTGCCGAACGTCACCGGCCATGCCGGTGTGCATCCCTGGGAAGCAGCGCCGGATCTGGATTTTTATTCATTTCGCATGGAATTGCTCCGGAAAGACCAGCTTTACTGCGAACTGGCTTTCTGCCGGCTCACCGGTCATAGCCGGCTGGCGCGCATGGAGATCGTGAACGAAACCGATGCGCCGCAAGAGATTGTTGTAAATTGCCTGGCGCAGCTCTGCTTTCCACCCCTGAGAGAGCTCACGGCCGAGCCCATCCGGTTATGCGGCGTCGAATTGCCGCCAGGAGCCGTCTGGGTTCATGCGCTCGACTACGCCGATTTGACCTTCGCCAAGGCTCGCCCCACCGACAACCTTGTACCCGACGGGAAATTGCGCGGAGAAGCGCGCCTTCAGGACTGTGTGGGCGGCTCGGTTGTGGCGCAAGGCTTCGGCCGCGACGCAGGAGATACGCTGCAATACCGGCTAGACCTCGATCATGCGTTTGCACAGGCCGTGCTGGTGTGGCGCTTTCAGCCCGATCGCGGCCAGAGGGTAGGTTTTCGGATGAGTGGCGCCGCGCAAGGCGAAATTGTCTTCGAGGGCAGCGGTGAGTTTGCCACAGTAGCCGTGCCTCTTGGGCCCTTGAGCGCGGGTACGCACGACCTGCGATTCGTCTCAGAGGGCGGCGCAGCAATCGTGCTGAACGGCTTTGTGCTCGCCGAAACCGAGCAGGCGGGCAGCATCCGCTTTCCGCCGAAGCCGTGGAGCCCAGCTCCGAAGATCGAGCGGGTTGGGAGCGTCGGCATTCTTCTTCAATACCGCGATGTGGCTAACAGTTACGGTCTGGCCCTGGAGGCCGGCTGGCCGCTGCAACGCGAGTTGAAGTGGCGCGACCTGGATGACGCATTTCACACCCACTCGAGCGAGGAAACCCGGGAGCGCATCTTCGGCAATGGCCATGGCAACCGGGGCGATCCGGACTCACTCTTTGTTCATGCCGCTTCCAAGCCCCTCATCATTCCTCCGCGCAGCCGGCGGGTGCTTTACGGGATGGTTTGCGCGGGCCCACCGGCCGATGTACGCCAGGCGCTACAGGGCTTCGAAGAGCACTCCTCAAGCAATGAGCGCGCCTTCCGTACAGCGCAGGGCAAGGGGTTTCAATTTACGTGCTCACCGAGCGGCGAGCCGTTCCGCTTCAGCCAGCAGCTCATGGCAGCCGTCACCCTGACTAATCTTGTCTATCCGCTCTATACGCAGCGGAGTTATATTCGCCATAATTCCCCGGGAAAGATCTGGGATTGCCTCTATACATGGGATTCGGGCTTCATCGGCCTCGGTCTGCTCGAGTTCGACCCTCGGCGCGCTCTCGATGACCTGAACGCATATACCACGCCGGAAGGCGCGCAATCCGCATTCATTCACCACGGCACCCCTCTGCCGACGCAGATTTATCTATACCTGGAGTTATGGAACCGGACGCAGTCGAAGGAGATGCTTGCCTATTTTTATCCGCGTCTCCGCCAATATCACAGGTTTCTGGCCGGGCGTCTTGGAAGTTCGACCACGCGCCGGCACAAAGACCACCTTATTGTCACCTGGGATTATTTCTATAACTCGGGGGGATGGGACGATTATCCTCCGCAAAAGTTTGTTCATGCACAGAACCTGACTTCAGTGGCGACTCCTGTCGTCAACTCCGCGCACACCATCCGCTGCGCCAAGCTGCTACGGCATGTAGCTCAGGTACTTGGCCACACCGATGACTGCGCAGAGTACGAAAGCGACATTGCCACCTTATCCGGCTCTCTGCAACAGTATTCATGGGATGAGGAATCGGGATACTTTGGCTACGTGATGCACGATGCGTCGGGAACGCCGACCGGCATATTGCGTACCCGGGACGGCGTGAACTTCAACCTGGGTCTCGGCGGCGTGTCGCCGTTGATCGCCGGCATCTGCACATTGGCGCAGACCCGACGGCTTCTCGATCACCTGTTTTCAGAAAAAGGCCTGTGGACGGGTATCGGGATCACCACCGTGGACCAATCGGCTCCTTATTACAACCCCGATGGTTATTGGAACGGCAGCGTCTGGCTGGCGCACCAGTGGTTCCTCTGGAAGACAATGCTCGATCTTGGCCGGGGAGATTTGGCGGTTCGCATCGCCAAAGCCGCCCTCGGTGTATGGAAGCAGGCGACCGACACCTCTTACGACTGCATGGAGCATTTCGTGCCCCACCCGCCATTCGGCGAGGGATGGATTCAATTCAGCAGCCTGTCTTCGCCGGCGCTTTCGTGGTTTGCGGCGCTCTATACTCCGGGACGCTTCACGTGCGGGTTCGATACCTGGATTGAGACTTGCGCATTCGGCAATGATCGTCGCCGGCTTGACGCGAAACTCGAAAGCGCCGGCGCCGGAGTCAATCGAGAGCGCTCGGTCCTGGCCTGCATGAGTCCGGACAGGCAGTACCGGGTTCTATGGAATGGGGCAGCTGCAGAGTCCATCCGCGTGCACGACGGGCTGTTACGGATTCAACTCCCGAGCGGTGCTGGGGAGTTATCCGTCGTCAGCGACTGATGATTATCCGGCGCCGCGGGGCACTGTACTGCTAAGCGCCACGACGCAGTACTGACGGGTCTTGGGCCTCTCATGATCGACGCGTAAGGAAGGGTCCTCTGGCAGAGCCGGAGGTTTTCGGTTGCTTGGCCCTCAGGGCGGCCTGATCGGGACCGTTGAAAAGCAAAAGCAACAACGCCGACTGACGTTCTTTTACGATCGGCGCCGCAAAGACAAAAGCAAATGCGGGTGGACGACTCCCGGAGTTCTCAAAGTTCGATCGGCTCTCCGGCAAAGCCGGGGAATTCCCACTTCGTATCAAGGTTGTTGCAGCCATTGTAGCCACCTACTGGCTGCATCCGACGATTTAATTGCCGTCGATAGCTTTGTTCAATGCCTGCAACAACCCTGTATCGCTGAAGGGTTTGAACAGACATTCAGCCGCTCCGTCATCAAGCAATCGCGACCGTACAACTTCATCCTTGCGGGCGGTGATGAAGACAACCGGAATCTTCAGGTTTCGACGGCGAAGTTCGCGGAAGAGCTCGGGCCCGGACATAACCGGCATGGAGACATCGAGGATCAGGCAGCTCGAATGCAAAGCAGCGTCGGAGAGCAGAAATTCCTCAGCCGAGGAGAAAGTCCGGGCCATGAATCCCAGTTCCTCCAATAGGTCTGGCAATGACTCGCGAACTGACTGATCATCGTCGACCACCGCAATCAGCAATTGGGAATTCATCAAGGGACTCTCAGTCCGCGATTGAAGTGGAAATCAAGCACAGCTACGAGAACATCTCTGTTCCAACAACGCCGTCCAGGCTGTTTGATGCGGTCGGGTCCGGTGAGAGACTCCCTTGTCCGGCTCCCTCAGTCAATAACTCGGCCGAGAATGTATCCGCTGAGTTTCTTTCCGGAGACCAACTAAGGCAACAATAGCATTACAAAAGCGCTGCGCCGAGCGGGATTGATACTTTAGTATTAGTATTCTTTACGGACGCGTTCCCTTCACCATGGCCTTCCGCGTCGCCAATCCTGGGGTTTGCAAGGCATCGCAAGGGCGTAATTAGCTCCGTGCCCCCCGCCGGCTGTGGCCACGGCCGGTCACCACGGGCTTCGATTATCGAACGACCAATAGAGAACACCATCCCACTCAACAGGTTCGCGTGGCTCGGACTTTTCAGGCCGTGTCCGGGGAGACGAAGCTTGGGCCGATGGCAGGTCCGTGGTGCGGCCAACGCGGCGTCACGACCTTGGTGGGAGGGTGAGAGTGATCACCCTGGAGATTTCCTTGTAGAGATTTTTCGGGAAGACGCCCGGTGGTGGCGGGTATCGGAATCGAACCGATATGAGATTGCTCTCGGGGGTTTTTGAGTCCTCCAAGTACGTCCGTAAATATCATTTTATCTATGGCTTAGGAAGAAACAACAGAGGACTGTGGAAGAAAATGTGTAAATTTCGCCTTTTTCAAGAATCAGTCTCGGCCCCGACGGATCACGCTGGGAATCTTTTGCAGTGGTTTTTGGGGAAGGCCGAGGGCTGGATCGATCTGGTGGCTTGAGTGGGACTTGAACCCACACGGGATTGCTCCCAATGGTTTTTGAGACCACCGCGTATGCCGATTCCGCCATCAAGCCATCATCACTATTAGACCATATAAAAGGCTGAACCGACGCCAGCCCTTTCCATTGCAGGCCCGGGAATCAGCTAACGAGTGCGCTAGACTGCCCCTAGAACCAAGATGCCGTCGATGGAGATTGTGAAAGGACTTCCCGAAGAGGGTAGCTTCGCCATGAAAAAACTCGCTGTGGTGCTGTGGCTGGTGACGGCCGGAACTGCTTGGGGTCAAAACGACCTTCCCTTGACGTACAAGGGGACTTGCACTGGGAACCAGACTGACGTTCATGATTTATCGGCTATTCAGGACACGCCAACAATCAAATGCGACGCCCTCACTGTCATGCAAAAGGGCAGCGAGACTATAGCGTCATTTTCAAATGGCGATCCCACGAAGCCCGTTCTCGTGTTCACCGGAGAGCTATTTGCTGTTCGTGCAAATCAGCTCAGTGTCGATCCTTACCAAGGACCGATAGGTCAAGCGTTTCCTATCGATCACGTTCTATGGGGAGATGGAACCCCAGCAGTGTCGATTCACTCGGCAGAGAATATGGACAAAATGGGAGACAGAGGATGCTATTTCCACTTCCTAGCCCAAGGGTGGACACAACTAACCACAGTGGAATGTCAGTTGGCTGTGGACACTCCGAACCATAGACCTCGGCGTGTACAGGTGACGTTTAGAGTCGCTCGACAGTTCACGGTCGATGGAAAGCAAATCTCGGTGGAGTACGGTGCGCATGGTGCCAACAGCTTTCACGTCCTGTTTGACGGTCAAAAGATAGCTGGAACTTGCGGTGCAGACCTTTATCAGGCTGACGATGGAGTTTTGAGGCATTCGCAGCCGGGCACCCCTGTTGCGCGCTTGTTTAAAGCGGTTTGCTACAAGGATGCCGCCAATTCTCAGTGACCTTCAGATGCCGTTTCCGTCTCGAAGAGGGGCGCTGGCCCAGAGATCGCTGCCATTTGCTCACGGCGCAGAAACAGGAATTGGGATACCTCTGCGATCTGCCGAAACTTTTGCTTCAAGTGCTGCCAATGCCTTTTGTACTTTGTCAAAAATAGACCGTTCGTAGCCGGTGCTGGACTTAAATTTCTTGACCGCCGCCTTTGCTTCAACATCCGTTAGCTGAAATTGAGATTGGTGGGTTTCCCAACTGAGAGTGATGTCAAACACATCTTCCGAGTGGCAAGAGACGGTTATCTGCGGGAAACCCGAATAGTTGAACAGGTTCACACGCAAGTCTTCAATCGCAGCCTCGGCTACCGCTCCGGCGACATAGAGACGCAATGAGCTTCGAGTTGAACGCGTCATATGATCTTCGCTCCGATTTTACCTCTCGTCCCTTAATCCGCACTGTCCGCATGACCATTTGAGCTTACGCCGCAAATGCTTGTGACCCCTAGCAGCCGGGAGACAGCACCGGGTCTGGCAGAATTCTTCGCCTGATGGTGAATGTGCGAAGCAACAGACGACCATTGGTCAGCCCACGCTCAAGCCTTGCGCGGCTTGTATGCTTTCAGATTGCGGCTCGATTTTCTGTGCTGCTGCTGGTTCTTGCTGAATCGCGGTCGGGTGCGACACATCGCGGCTCAGTTCGTATCCCAGCGCCTTCGCGTCGTTCGTGTACATCTGCACGTCGAACTGAGCGCGCGACACCGACACATAAGCCATGCGGCTGTTGACCAGCTCGCCGGGAGCCTGCTCCGTGTCCACGTGGATCAGCACGCGGTCTGCGGTCTGACCCTGGCTGCTGTGGCTCGTCACTGCATAACCGTAATCCAGATGCGGATGCTGCCTTGCATTGAATTCGACTTCGCGCCCCGAGTCCGTGCGGAGTTTCAGACCGCCGTCGCCGTCAATCCGCTCGATGGTTGCCAGTTCGCGGTTAGCGAGTTTCTGCTCGTGGTATGGGGCCGTGAACTGCACGCGGTCGCCCTGCGCGAACCTCCGCTCGCTGTCGCGGTAGATCGTCACACCCTGCAAGCGGCGCGGATCGTAGCTCAGTTCTTCGCCGCCGTGCCGCTTCACTGTGAGCGTGTTGCTTTCGCGGTCCACTTGCGACACACGCGCATACTCTCCCGGCTCGATGCCGAGAGATTTGCTACCTTTCGAGTAGCGCAGTACGTCGCCTTTCTCGTAGTTCTGCGCGTGCTGCCGGTCCGCGCCGGTCACGTCCTGCCGCGCGTAGAGCACATGCACGCGCTGCTCGTTATCGCTGACCTTGCCCTCGTTCTGCATCGCGCGATGGATGGCTTCGTTGATCTCGCGGCGCGAGGCATTATCCGGCGACACAATCAATGTCCGCTCCGGCGAGCGCACGTACTCACGGGCGATTTCGCTGATGCGTTCCCGCCGGTCGCCGATCTCATGCACACGACCCTGGCTGTTGAGATTGCCGACGGCCTCGCGCACTTCGCCGCGCGCAAGCTGCTCCACGGCTTCTTTGAGCGCCGGGTCTTTCTGCCGGATGATCTCATCCAGTCTGGCCCTGCGCATCCCGGCCTCTTGTAACTGTGCATACGGCCTGCCCGCTTCGACCGCCTCATGCTGCCGCACGTCGCCTACGAACAGCACCCGGTCGTTTTCTCGCAGCCGCTCAACAAACGCATGTAACTGCTTCGTGCTCGCCATGCTCGATTCATCGACCACGTAGAGCCGTTTCTGTCCGTCGTCTTGCTGCTCGCCCCGCGCAAGGTGCCTTTGCAATGTTTGCGTCTCGATGCCAGCTTCGGCGAGCTTCTGCGCGGCCCTCGATGTCGGTGCGAGTCCTTGCACTTGATAGCCCGCACGCTCGGCCCCTTCACGGACAGCCGCTAAGGAAGTCGTTTTTCCGCCCCCGGCTACGCCTTCAAGCGCCATCATGCGGTCGCGGCTCGTCAGCATATCCTCGACCGCGCTCCGCTGGCTCAAGCTCAAGTGCGGATGCTGCTCCATCGTCTGCTGCCGTACCTGACCGTCTGCCAATACCTCGCGCGTGCCCTGGCCCATTTTCATCCGCTCGATTAGCTCGCGCTCGAAACCCTGCATTTCGCCGGTCGTGAACGCGCGGCCTGCGAGTCCCGGCCTGCGCTCCACTTCGATCAGTTCTTGGCGTTCTGCACGCCGCTCGAACTCGGCGCGCACATCTTGCAACCTAGCCTCGCCCATAGTGTGCTTTAACGCATCGCGCATCAGCGTTCTTTCATCGGCTACGGCCTCGCGCTCCATGCCGCGCTCGCGCGCATAGCTCACGCCCTCGTGCGCGGCAACTCCCGCTTGCTCCGGCTTCAGCTCCACACCGGGCCGCTGCGCCGCCTCTTCGATCACACGTTGCGGCTGCTGGCCGTGTTCCTGGGCGAGCCTCTGATGTTGCGCCCGAAC
>Ga0335072_10006351_pt1 | contig 17285 bp, 19 predicted proteins | sample Lox_Sample_21_FD_206725 | JGI IMG/M metagenome (GOLD analysis project Ga0335072, IMG submission 206725) | Soil microbial communities from Loxahatchee National Wildlife Refuge, Florida, United States - Lox_Sample_2.1 | ecosystem: Environmental > Terrestrial > Soil > Wetlands | place: USA...
CAGCTGTTCACCGACTACCTGACCCGGCTGATGCGCTACGTGGAGTTCATGAAGCGCGTCGTGCCGATGCACGACGACCTGTTCGACTTCTTCTACGAGGCGCTTCCCGGGTACGAGGAGGTCGGCCGGCGGCGGGTGCTGCTCGGCTGCTGGGGCAGCCTCAACGACCCGGAGTACTGCGACTTCACCTACCGGAACATGGCCTCGTGGGGCCGGAAGATGTTCGTCTCGCCCGGCGTGGTGGTCGACGGGCAGCTGGTCACCAACAGCCTGGTCGACATCAACCTGGGCATCAGGATCCTGCTCGGTCACTCGTACTACGAGGACTGGGAGGACAAGGAGATGTTCGTCACCCACGACGAGCTCGGCAACCCGGTCGACCGGCGGCACCCGTGGAACCAGCACACGATCCCGCGGCCCGCCAAGCGCGACTTCGACGACAAGTACAGCTGGACGATGTCGCCGCGCTGGTACGACGGCAAGGATTACCTGCCGCTGGACACCGGCGGCGGCCCGATCGCCAGGCTGTGGGCCACCGCGCTGGGGGGCCTGGTGGACTTCGGCTACGTGCAGTCCACCGGTCACAGCGTGAAGATCAACCTGCCCCGGACCGTGTCCCGGCCGGAAACCACCTTCGAGTGGAAGATCCCGGTGGACAAGGCGGGCCAGCCGCTGTCCAACGCGATCGAGCGGGACCGGGCCCGGACCTACTTCCAGGCCTACGCCGCCGCGTGCGCGGTGTACTTCGTCGAGCAGGCGCTGGCCGAGATCCGGGCCGGGCGGACCAAGACCTGGGAGTCGTTCAACGTGCCCGAGGACGCGTTCAGCTGCGGTTTCACCGAGGCGGTCCGGGGCGTGCTGTCGCACCACATGGTGATCAGGGAAGGCAAGATCGCGAACTACCACCCGTACCCGCCCACGCCGTGGAACGGCAGCGTCCGCGACGTCTACGGGACGCCCGGGCCATACGAGGACGCGGTGCAGAACACGCCGATCTTCGAGGAGAACTCCAAGGAGAACTTCAAGGGCATCGACATCATGCGCGCGGTGCGCAGCTTCGACCCGTGCCTGCCGTGCGGCGTGCACATGTACCTGGGCGGCGGCAAGGTCCTCAACACGGCGCATTCCCCCACCGGTGTGACACTGGCCATATGACACTGGCCATATGACACTGGGTTGACCGAGGGAGGGCTGATGGCCGCAGGCCACGACGCGCGGCGGGCGGGCGAGCGGGTCGAAGCGCTGCTCGCCGAGCTGGGATCGCAAGCCGGGCCGCAGGTCGCTGCCACCGCGGAAGAACTGGTGAGCTGCCTGGTCGAGCTGTACGGCGCCGGGCTGGCCGAGATCGTGCGGATCATCGGCTCGGACGCTTCCGGCCCGGCGCTGATGGACCGGCTGGCCGCCGATCCGCTGGTGGAGAGCCTGCTGCTGCTGCATGATTTGCACCCGCTGCCGCTCGCGGACCGGGTCCGGCGCGCGATCGACCAGGTCATGCCGCAGCTCGGCCCGCACGCGGGAGCGGCGGAGTTCGACGGCCTGGACGAGACCGGTGCCGTCCGGATCCGCCTGGAGCTCACCGACCACGGCCGCCAGGCCCACGCCGGAGCCGTGCAGGAGGCGCTCGAGCAGGCCGTGGCGGACGCCGCACCGGAAGCGTCCGGCGTCCGCTTCGACGTGGTCACCGCGGCCCCCGAGCTGCCCCTGCTGCAGATCACCCGGCGCCCCACGGCGGTCCGGGGGGCCCGGTGACTTCCGGGCTACGGCGCTTCGTCAAACGGCAAGAACGGCCGCCGGGCGGCCTGCCGCCGTCGATCGCCGAAGTGCTGGCCGCGCGGGCGGCGGCCCGCTCCGACCGCGACGCGTCGGAGGGCCGCGAGCGGTGCGAGATGTGCCGCGAGGTGCTCGGCGAGCGGCACGGGCACGTGGTCGACCTGGAGGAACGGTCACTGGCGTGTACCTGCCGCGCGTGTTACCTGCTCTTCACCCACGAAGGAGCGGCGGGCGGCCGGTACCGGGCGGTGCCGGAGCGCGTCTACCGCGACCCGGGCCGGGCGCTGACCGACGCGGACTGGAACGAGCTGCAGATCCCGGTGGCCGTGGCCTTCTTCTTCTACAACTCGGCGCTGGACCGCGTGGTGGCGGGGTACCCCAGCCCGGGCGGGGCGACCGAGTGCGAGCTGGACCTGGCGGCCTGGGACCGGCTGGCCGCCGCCTACCCGCTGCTCGGCGGACTGGCTCCCGACGTCGAGGCCGTCTTCGTCAACCGGACCGAAGCCGGTAACGAGGTGTTCCTGATCCCGGTCGACGAGTGCTACTCGCTGGTCGGCGAGCTGCGGATGAAGTGGCAGGGGTTCGACGGCGGCGCCGAAGCCCGCGCGGCCCTGGCCGCCTTCCTGGACGGGCTGCGGCGGCGCGCGGTGCCGCTGGGCGCGAGAGGACCCGGCGAAAGGGCACTCAGATGGCCGACCTTATCTTCGGCTGCACGGGCGCGACCGCGGAACGGTACGCGGCGACCCCCACGCTGACGTTCTCGCTGACCATCACCGAACGTTCCGGCGCGCGGATACACGCCATCGCCCTGCGCTGCCAGATCCGGATCGAGCCGCACCGGCGGCGGTACTCCGCGGCCGAGGCGCAGCGGCTGCACGACCTGTTCGGCGACCCGTCGCGCTGGGCCGAGACGGTCAAGCCGATCCAGCTGGCCACGGTCACCACCATGGTCCCCTCGTTCACCGCGGTGACCGAGACCGACCTGCCGGTGCCGTGCACCTACGACCTGGAAGTGGCCTCGGCCCGCTACCTGCAGGGCCTGGACGACGGCACGATCCCGCTGCTGCTGCTGTTCAGCGGCACCGTCTTCGTGGCCAACGGCGACAGCTTCTCGGTCGAACTGGTGCCGTGGAGCGCCGAGGCCTCCTACCGGATGCCGGTGAGCGTCTGGCGCGAACTGGTCGACTGCCACTTCCCGGGCAGCGCGTGGCTGCGCTGCAGCCGGGAGACGCTGGACGAGCTGTCCGCGTTCAAGGCCAGGCACGCCCTGCCCACCTGGGATGCCACCCTGCGCGCCCTGCTGGCCGAGACCGGAGCGGCGCAGGACGCGGAGGCGACCCGCCATGAGTGACGCGGCCATGAGTGACGCGGCCATGAGTGACGCGGCCATGAGTAATACAGCCGTGAACCACGGGGGCGCGGACCTCGACGCCGTGCGCAAGATCGCCGATGCCGTTCTGTATGAGGGTTACATCCTGTACCCGTACCGGGCCTCGGCCCAGAAGAACCGCAGCCGGTGGCAGTTCGGCGTGGTCATGGCGCCCGGGTACGCGGCGGCCGACCCCTCGGAGAGCAGCTTCACCCGGACCGAGTGCGTGCTCGAGCACTCCGGGCAGCCGGCGGCCCGGGTCATCCTGCGATTCCTGCAGGTACAGCGGCGCAGTTCCTCGGGTGCCGACGCTCCGTCGTGGGATGAAGCGGTCGAACGGGAGGTCGAGTTCACCGTCGGTACCGCCGAGTTGCTCGGCGCGGGGCTGGTCCACCAGTTCTCGGTCCCGGGCGGCGAAGACCGCGAGCCGTCCGTGATCCGGCGCCGCGCCCCGCTGGCCGGCGCGGTGTCGGTGCGGACCACCCCGGTGCCGGGCCCGTGGCGGGCGGTCCGGCTCGCGGTCCGGGTCGAGAACCGGACCGCGGCTGAACCCGTGCCCGCGCACCGGGACCAGGCGCTGCCGACCGCGCTGGTCGCCGCGCACGTGATCGTGAGCGTGTCCGGTGGCTCGTTCCTGTCCATGACTGATCCGCCGGAGTGGGCCAGGCCGGCCGTGGCCGAGTGCGAGAACACCGGCAGCTGGCCGGTCCTGGGCGAGCCCGGCGGCGGGCGCCAGGTCGTGCTGGCCTCGCCGATCATCCTGTACGACCACCCGGAACTGGCCCCAGAGAGCCCGGGCGAGCTGTACGACGGTACCGAGATCGACGAGATCCTCACCCTGCGCACCCTCGCCCTGTCCGACCAGGAGAAGCTCGAGGCCCGGGCCACCGATCCGCGGGCGGCCGCGCTGATCGACCGGGTCGAATCGATGGACGCGCTGACTATGGAGCGGCTGCACGGCACCATCCGTCCGTTCGGCCCAAATAATCCTGCTGACGGCGCGGTACCCGCCGACTACGATCCGGCCGTGCCCTGGTGGGATCCGGAGGCCGACGCGTCGGTGTCCCCCGATACCGACTCGGTGACCATCGCCGGCCAGGCGGTGGCCCGCGGCAGCCTGGTCCGGCTACGGCCGGGCGCGCGCCGCGCCGACGCCCAGGACATGTTCCTGGCCGGGCGGATCGCCGAGGTCCAGGCCGTTCTGCTCGACATCGAGAACCAGCCGTACCTGGCCGTGTCGCTGACCGATCACCCGGACCCGGACCTGAGCATCGCGCACGGGCGGTTCCTGTACTTCATGCCCGACGAGGTGGAGCCATGGGGGAACCCGTGACCGGGCGGATCCTGGTGGCGGGCGTGGGCAACGTGTTCCTGCGCGACGACGCGTTCGGCGTCGAGGTCGTCCGGCTGCTCACCGAGCGCCCGCAGCCGCCGGGGGTGCAGATCCGCGACTACGGCATCCGCGGCGTCCACCTGGTCTACGAGCTGCTCGACGGGTACGACCTGTTCGTGCTGGTGGACGCGGCGCCCCGGGGGCAGGCACCGGGCACGGTGACCGTGCTCGAGGTGGACCTGCCCAGTCCCGGCGCCCAGCCGGTCATCGACGCGCACAGCCTGACCCCCGACGCCATCTTCGGGCTGCTGTCCTCGCTGGGCGGTCACTCGGGGCGGAACCTGGTGGTGGCGTGCGAGCCGGCCGAGACCGACCCGGGCATGGGCCTGTCCGACCCGGTCCGGGAGGCCCTGCCGCACGCGGTGCGGGCGGTGGAGGAAATCCTGGCCCAGGCGGTCGCGGCGGACTCACAGGAAGGGTGCCTGACGGACTTAACACGACATCGGGACGAACTGGCTCAGGAAGGAGGTGCTCAGGATGCTGAGCAGGCTGATCAAGGCGGCAGTCATCGCGGCGGTGCTGGCCCTGGTGATCGATTCGCTACCTGATATCAAGCGCTACCTCGAAATTCGTGAGATGTAACCGCGCACGCCAGGAAGGACGTGAGGGGCGTGGAAGTTGTATTCGGTTTCGCGGTTGGCTATTACATCGGCACTCGCCAGGGGCGGAAGGGCCTGCAGGAGGCGATCGAATCGGCTCAGGCGATCATGGCGTCCCCCGAAACCCGGCGCTTCCTGACCGAGGCCATCAACACGTTCGAATCGGTGGCCGGCCCGGCCGTGGAGCGCATGGGCCGCAGGTCCGGCAGCGGGAGCCGGGCCGCCCTCATCGGCAGCGTGGTAGACGAGCTCATCGAGCGGCGGGCGCGCCGCGCGGCGTGAGGCCGCCTGAGACAGACGGGAATGGGATGCACGAATTCGGCTTGTGCGAGGGCGTGCTGGACGCGGTGCGCCAGCGGGCGGCCGGTCGCCGGGTGACCGGCGTCCGGGTGCGGTTCGGGGTCCGGCATGCGGTCGACGAGGAATCCCTGGCACAGGCCTTCGCCATGATGGCTGAGGGAACTGAGGCGGCCGGCGCCGCCGTCGAGCTCGTGACGGTGCCGGCCACCATCGGCTGCCCGGACTGCGGATTCAGCGGCGAGACCACCGACCTGCTGGCCGTCTGCCCGCGCTGCGCCAGCACCGCCGCCCAGGTCAGCGGCGGTGACGAGATGGTCCTGGAATCGATCACCTACGCTCAGCTGCCGGTGCACTGAGGGCTGGCGTAGACCAGGTCCAGGTGAGTGCTCTGAGTATTGTGCACTCCTCCTGCGGTCACGGACTGCGAGAAGCCGGTGGCGAACTGCAGGCCGACGCCGTTGGGCAGGGCCGAAGGATGGATCACCAGCACGAGGACCAGGCCCGAGTACGGGTCCGGCCCCGGTGTACCGGACGGCGGCCGGACCGACTCCATGGTGGGCGTGACGACCTTATCCTGCAGTCCCGGGTCCGCCAGGTACGGCCGGCACGACGGGTTCTCCTGGCCGGACAGGGTGATGCTGGCCGGTACGCCGTCCGCGCGGAGCAGGCTCTGCAGCCCGGCCGGATCACGCAGTTCGCGGACGGTGACCTTGATCGTGCCGTCGGGTTGCCTGGTCACCGTCCAGGCCGCCAGTTCGGCCGTGGGCGAGGTGGTCGGCTGCGGGCCGGGCGGCCGGCCGCCGGGTAGCACGATGGTTATGGCCAGGGCCGCCCCGGCCACGCCGGCCAGGGCCGTGGTCAGGACGGGAAGCCGCCGCCGGGCTTTTACCGTGCGGCCGTGACGCAGGATCTTCTCGACCGGGGTGGTCGAACGCAGGCCGGTGAAGGACTGCCGCACCATGGCCAGCAGGTCGTCGTCGTTCATGAGGGGATCTCCTCGTGCGGGGTGGGGATGAGGTCACGCAGCGCCGTGACGGCCCGGGCCAGATGAGCCTTGACCGTGCTGGGCGCGATGCCGAGCACCTCGGCGGTGCGGCCAGTGTCCAGGTCGAGGAACAGCCGCAAGGCCACGACCTGCCGCTGCCGGGCCGGGAGGCGCAGCAGGGCGGCCATGATCCTCGGCTCGACGAGCCCGGCGGCGGCGCCCTCGACCGCCGCCGGGTCCACGACCGCCGCCGGGTCCGCGAGCAGCCCGGGGTCGGGTACCGGTACCTCCCGGCGGCGGCGCCGCCAGCGGGAGATGTTCGCGTTCAGCGCGGTCCGGACCACCCAGGCCGCCGGGGCCGGGTGCCGGCTGACCGTCCGCCACGAGGCGAAAGCCCGGGCGAACGCCTCGTCGACCAGGTCCTGGGCCGTGTCCCGGTTACCGACGCTGACCACGACGGTGCGGAGGCAATCATCACAGGATTCGCGGTAGAACTCCGCGAAGTCCCGTTGCTGGGATCCCACACCTACTCAACGCACGACCGCCGTCTCCGGACTACCTGGCGACCTCGGTGACCTGAGGGGCCGCTGACCTGCGTCGCCGCGGGAGCGACCGCCCTGATTACATGATCATGCATTGTTGTGCATATAATTTCATCCGTGTCCAAGGTACTCACCTCCCTGCCTGTCGGCGAACGGGTCGGCATCGCCTTCTCCGGCGGCCTCGACACCTCGGTAGCGGTTGCGTGGATGCGCGCCAAGGGTGCCGTGCCGTGCACCTACACCGCCGACCTCGGCCAGTACGACGAGCCCGACATCGTCTCCGTGCCGGGGCGCGCCACCGCGTACGGCGCGGAGACCGCCCGCCTGGTCGACTGCCGGGCGGCCCTGGTCGAGGAGGGGCTCGCCGCCCTGGCCTGCGGGGCGTTCCACATCCGTTCCGGCGGGCGCGCCTACTTCAACACCACCCCGCTGGGCCGGGCCGTCGCGGGCACCCTGCTGGTGCGCGCGATGCTCGAGGACGACGTGCAGGTGTGGGGAGACGGCTCGACGTTCAAGGGCAACGACATCGAGCGGTTCTACCGGTACGGCCTGCTGGCCAACCCCTCCCTGCGGATCTACAAGCCCTGGCTCGACGCCGACTTCGTCCGCGAACTGGGCGGGCGCAAGGAGATGTCCGAGTGGCTGCTGGCCCACGGCCTGCCCTACCGGGACAGCACGGAGAAGGCGTACTCGACCGACGCGAACATCTGGGGAGCGACCCACGAGGCCAAGGCCCTGGAGCACCTCGACGCGGGGATCGAGATCGTCAAGCCGATCATGGGCGTTCCGTCCTGGGACCCGGCCGTCGAGATCGCGGCCGAGGACGTCACGATCGGCTTCGAGCAGGGACGGCCGGTGACCATCAACGGCAAGGAGTTCGCCTCCGCCGTCGACCTGGTGCTCGAGGCCAACGCCGTCGGCGGGCGGCACGGCCTGGGCATGTCCGATCAGATCGAGAACCGGGTCATCGAGGCCAAGAGCCGGGGCATCTACGAGGCGCCGGGCATGGCGCTGCTGCACGCGGCCTACGAGCGGCTGGTCAACGCCATCCACAACGAGGACACCCTGGCCAACTACCACAACGAGGGCCGGCGGCTGGGCCGGCTGCTGTACGAGGGCCGGTGGCTGGACCCGCAGGCGCTGATGCTGCGCGAGGCGCTGCAGCGCTGGGTGGGCATGGCCATCACCGGCGAGGTGACCGTGCGGCTGCGGCGCGGCGAGGACTACTCGATCCTGGATACCTCCGGGCCGGCCTTCAGCTACCACCCCGACAAGCTGTCCATGGAGCGGACCGAGGACTCCGCCTTCGGGCCAGCCGACCGCATCGGCCAGCTGACCATGCGCAACCTCGACATCGCCGACTCCCGGGCAAAGCTCGAGCAGTACGCCGGGCTCGGCATGTTCGGCGGCGGCCCTGCTGGCCTTGGCGGCCGCCGCCGGCCGGCCCTGGGCGGAGCGGACCAGGCAGGCCCGACCGGCCCGGCCGGCCTGACCGGCCTGATCGGCGCGATGCCCGAGGGCGGGGCCAAGGCGATCGCCTCCCGCGGGGAGGTCCCCGGCGACGACGAACTGCTCGATCACGCCGCGATGGAGGCCGGCACCGACTGACCCCGCCTGGTTGAAGCCCAACCGGGAGCCGGCGCTCGGCGTCTAGGAGGCGACAGTAGGTTGCGTGTATACGACACGCAGTTATGGGGAACGGGTGCTGATGTGAGGGCCGTTCGGATGATGAGGACGCGGCGCGGCGATGGCGCGGCAGGTGGACGGCTGGCCGGGCTAGCCGTGGTGGCGGCGCTGGCGCTGCTGGCGGCCGGGTGCTCGGGGAGCGGGCACGGCACCAGCCAGGCCAGTGCGGCTTCCCGGACCGGCGCGGCCAGTGGCGGGGCCGGGAGCGGGACCGCGAACGCGGCCCCGCGGGTCACGATCACGCCGGCCGACGGGGCCGGGGACGCCGACCCGTCGGCGGGCATCACGGTCACGGCGGCGGGCGGCACGCTGACCCACGTCACCGTGCAGACCGCCGGCGATCCGGTATCCGGCGGCCTCAGCCAGGGCGGCACGGTGTGGCGCAGCCAGTGGGCACTGGACGTCTCGCAGTCCTACACGGTGACGGCCACGGCGTCCGGGCACGGCGGCACGGCGACCGCGACCAGCACGTTCCGCACGCTGACGCCCGGCCAGACGTTCAGCACCGAGATCCTGGAGGGCTACCAGCAGACCTACGGCGTGGGCATGCCGATCATCTTGTACTTCAGCCAGCGGATCACCGACAAGGCCGCGGTCGAGCGCGCCCTGCAGATCACCACGTCGACGCCGGTAGTCGGCTCGTGGTACTGGGACGATCCCTGCAACATGGCCCCGACCTGCGTCTACTTCCGGCCGCGTGACTACTGGCCGAGCGGTACCACGGTCAGCTTCACCGGACACCTGAACGGCGTGGAGGGCGCGCCAGGGGTGTACGGCGCCCACACCCTGACCCAGACCTTCGACATCGGCGCGTCGCTGATCGCGGTCGGGAACACCAGGACCCACCGCACGCAGATCTACTACAACGGCAAGCTCCGCTACGACTGGCCGATCAGCTCCGGACGGCCGGGCGACGACACCCCCGACGGGAGCTACCTGACCATCGAGAAGGCCAACCCGGTACTGATGACCGGCCCCGGGTACAGCCTGGAGGTGCCCTGGTCGGTGCGGTTCACCTTCAGCGGGGACTACTACCACGACGCCTACTGGTCGGTGGGCGAGCAGGGCTTCGAGAACGTCAGCCACGGCTGCGTCAACCTGTCCCCCGCCGACGCCGAGACGTACTACAACCTGGCCGTGCCCGGTGACCCGATCACGATCGTGGGCAGCCCGAAGGGCGGGACCTGGGACAACGGCTGGACCGAGTGGTTCTTGAGCTGGCCGCAGTACCTGGCCGGCAGCGCGCTGCACGAGGCCGTGCAGGCCGGGCCGGAGGGCAGCACGTTCGTCAACCCGGCGACGCTGCCGCCCTCGACCGCCTCCGCGCCGCTGGGCACCGCGCCGCCCGGCAACGACGCCGCCCAGTAGCCGGCCGCCGGTGCCGGGCGCTAGCCTGCTGCCTCACTGCTCCGCTGCCTCGCTACTTCCAGTCCGGGTCGTCGGCCAGCTTCTCGGCGATCCGGTCGTGGAAGCTCTGGCGGCGCAACACCGCCTCGATGTCGGTCACCACCCGGCTGAGCGGGTAGGGGATCTCGTTCTCGATGTCGGCCACCGCCGCCGCGGTGGCCCGCCATTCCGCGGCCAGCTTGCCGATGATGCGGCGGGCCTTGGCGGTCAAGATGACCTTCCTGGTCCGGGCGTCGGTACCGGCAGTGGTCCGGACCAGGCCGGCGGCCCGCATGGCGGCGACCTTCTGGCTGGTGGCCGAGTGCGTGCGCTGCACCGACTCGGCCAGCTCGGTTATGGTCATCGGCCCGCGCGCGTGCAGCTTGAGCAGTTCCATCACCATGCTCGGCGTGAGCCCGGTGATCTGCGCCTCGGCGTAGATCCGGGCGATGTCGGCGTCCATCGCCGCGAGCAGCACACGCAGCGGCTTCCACGTGCCCTGCTCGGTGGGATCGGCCGGTCGTTCCGCGGTCACGGCCGCGATTGTAACAGGACTTATGGAATAGTTATAACAGGACTTATATAAGTGCTGTTACACTGAGCACCGGGCCTGCGGCGGGCTGGTCCGGCTGGTCGCGCGGGGGGCGGTGACGGGCCTGGCCGGGAGCGGCGGCGCGCTGAGCCAGGATTGGGGTGATGGCCGGTGAGAAGCCAGGTGAAGGCGGTCCGAACCGGACGGCTGCTGGCCGATATCAGGCCGCTGCGTGAGTGCCCGGCCTTCCGGCGGCTGTGGGCCGGGTCAACGCTGTCGGCCGTCGGCGGAGCGCTGACCATGTTCGCGGTGCCGCTGCAGGTGTACGACATCACCCGCTCGCCGTTCGCGGTGGGCGCGCTCGGCGTGGCGCAGATGATCCCCACCGTCACGATCGGGCTGCTCGGCGGGGCCATCGCCGACGCGGTCGACCGGCGCAAGCTCGTGCTGGTGATCACCTGCGGCAACGCGGTGGTCTCGGCCGGGCTCGCCGCACAGGCGTTTGCCGGGCTGGGATCGGTCTGGTTGCTGTATGCCCTGGTGGCCATGTCGTCCTCGCTCAGCGCGATCAACGCCCCGGTCCGGCGGACCTTCATCCCGAGCCTGCTCCCGGCCGATCAGCTGACGGCGGGCCTGGCGCTCAACCGGCTGACCGGCCAGATCATGCTGACTGTGGGGCCGGGAATGGCCGGGCTGATCGCCGCGGCACCGGGTCTCGGCCTGCGCGTGTGCTATCTCATCGACGCGGCCAGCTTCGCTGGTTCCCTGTACGGCGTCGCCCGGCTGCCGGCGTTGCCGCGGTCCGCGGGCGCCGCGCGGCCGGGACCTCGCGCGGTCGCCGCGGGCGTCAGGTACATCGGGCGCAGTCAGGTGCTCGTGGGCGCGTTCCTGGCCGACCTCAACGCCACCATCTTCGGCCTGCCGGTCGCGCTGTTCCCCGCCATCAACGCCGAACGGTTCGGCGGGGATCCGCGCACGCTGGGCCTGTTCACCAGCGCGATCGGAGTCGGCGGCCTGGTGAGCGGGGCACTGTCCGGACCGGTCGGGCGCATCACGCGGCAGGGCCGGGCCATGCTCATCGCGGTCGCCATCTGGGGTGCCGCCTTCGCGGGCTTCGCGATCGCCGCCACGTTGTGGCTGACCCTGGTCATGCTGGCCATAGCGGGCGCGGCGGACGTCTTCACCGTGGTCTTCCGCGGCACGATCGTCCAGCAGACCACGCCCGATGAATTCCGCGGCCGGGTCACCGCGGCCGACTACGTCGTGGGCGTGAGCGGCGGCCAGCTCGGCAACCTGGAGGCCGGAGCGCTGGGCTCGCTGACCTCACCGGCCATCAGCGCGCTCACCGGCGGCCTGATCACCGTCGCCGGCGCGGCCGTCATCGGCCTGGCCCTGCCCGCCTTCAGCCGGTACCGGTCCCAGCCACCCGCCGAACCCCGGCCGCAGCCGCAGCCGCAGCCGCAGCCGCAGCCAGCCTCCTCCCCCGCTGGGTCGCCTTCGGGACCTGGTGCCGCATCCGTCTCGTGCGGCTAAGGTACGGCCGCGACATCATGGCCGTCGATATCGTCCTGTTCCTCAGCGGCCTGGTGCTGGCCCGGAGTCGGCGTCGGGGCCGGCGCCGTGGATGAGAAATTCCGGGTCAGCGCCGCACGATACGCGTCTGTGCACATGGCTGTGATCGCCGCGCGGCTCAGCGTAGTTCCTGGATGCGGACCAGGTTGCCGGCGGGATCGCGGAAGGCGCAGTCGCGAACGCCGTATGGCTGCTCGGTCGGCTCCTGGACGACCTCGGCGTCACTGGCCTGCAGCCGCTCGAAGGTGCCGTCGAGATCCTTGGTGGCCAGGAGGATCCAGCCGTAGGTGCCCTTGGCCATCATCTCGGCGATGGTGCGGCGCTCGTCCTCGGTGACGCCGGGGTCGGTGGCCGGCGGGGCCAGGAGGATGGACGTGCTGGGCTGGCCGGCGGGGCCGACGGTGATCCAGCGCATCTTGCCCTCTCCGACATCGTTGCGGACCTCGAAGCCGAGGGCGTCGCGATAGAAGGCCAGGGAGGCGTCCGGGTCGTCGTGCGGGAGGGAGCTCGCGTGGATGGTGATGTCCATGACGGTCAGGCTAGCCACGACTCGGTGACCGGCGCCTCTCGATTCCTGACCGGTCTGGTCACCTGTTTCGCCACGCACGGCGGCATTCCTGCCGTGGCGCGCGCCGCCTGGCGCCGGTAGGCGCCGGGCGGCATGCCGACCAGTTCGGTGAAGCGGGTGCTGAAGGTGCCCAGCGACGCGCAGCCGACCGCGAAACAGACCTCGGTGACGCTGAGGTCGCCGCGGCGCAGCAGCGCCATCGCCCGCTCGATCCGACGCGTCATCAGGTAGCTGTACGGCGACTCGCCGTAAGCGAGCTTGAACTCGCGGCTGAGGTGCCCGGCCGACATGTGCGCGCCACGGGCGAGCGCCTCGACGTCGAGCGGCTGCGCGTACTCCCGGTCGATCCGGTCGCGCACGCGGCGCAGCCGCGCGAGGTCGCGCAGTTGCTGCTCCGAGGCGGGTCTGCTGGCCACACAGAAGATCGTACGTCGCGCCGCAATCGATGCCGAGCCGGTGGTGATCGCCCGACCCGCGACTTACTACAGACCGAGGGGATCTGCTTGATATCGAAAGTTATCGTGCTGAGAGAACTTCAGTAAGGAGCTGGTCGAATACCAAGGCCAAAATGTCATATCCACCTGTTAGCGTCGTATTAGAGACCGACCCACCCACGCACCCCGGCCCGGGAGGTGAGACCAGGATCATGTGCACCGCGGCAGCACCAGACACCGCCGGTGAGGCGGTGCGGATGCTGCATGCCGGGCTGAGCATGGTGCGGTCGGCGGCCGGGTTCCTGGCCGCCAGCGGCGCGGCCGGCCTGCCCGCCGAGGTGCTGGCCGGGGGACTGCGGGACCTGGAGGACGCCGATGCGGCCGGAGCGGCGGCCCGCGGCGTGCTCCTGGAGGCCTTCGACGTTTCGGACGGCCCGGTGGGCGACGGGCAGCGGACCGCCCGGACCTGGCTGGTGCACGTGACCGGGGTGACCAAGGGGCAGGCCGCCGAGCACCGGGCCGTGCAGCGGGTGGCCCGGGAGCACCCGGTCCTGAACGCGGCCCTGGCCGAGGGCGTGCTGACCAAGTCGGCGGCGCTGCAGGTGGCCAAGTGGATCCGGGCCATCCCCGGGGATTACCGGGCCGAGGCCGAACAGCTCGTGGTCGGGGCGGCGCGGGCCGGGGCGGACCTGCGCGCGCTGGCCGCGATCTGCGCGGAGATCCGGGCGCGCACCGCCCGGCCCGACCCGGACGACGACAACGACCAGCACCTGGACCGCGGGGTCTCGTTTGACACCACGTTCGATGGGGCGGGGGTCCTGCGCGGTGACCTGACGCCGGAGTGCGCGGCGATGGTGCAGGCGGTGCTGGATGCCCTGTCCGCGCCGGCGGGCGGCGGGGACCTGCGGACCCGGCCGCAGCGCTACCACGACGCGCTGGCCGAGGCGATGAGGCGGCTGCTGGCTTCGGGGCTGCTGCCCAAGCGGGCCGGGCAGCCGGTCAAGGCCCTGGTCCACATCTACTTCGCCGAGCTGTGCGACAGGGACGGCGGCTCGGCGCTGCAGGACACGTGGATCGGGGAGTACCGGGCCCGGTGGGCCGCGCACCGGGCCGCGGCGTCGGTGCGCACCGGGGATGGCGGCGCGTGGCTGGAGGGAGACGCGGCCCGGGCCGTCGCGTGCGACGCGATGATCGTCCCGGTGGTCACCGGCGACATCGACCCCGGCGCCGTCGAAGAGCTCATCCTGCTGTGCGTCCGCTACCACCGCCTCCGCACCCAGGGCACCCCCGGCACCCACGGCGACACCGGTGCCCCGGATCGCACCGGACGCCAAGGTGGCGCAGACGGCCGGGACGGCGCGGCTGGCCACGGCGCCACGATCACCCCGGCCGGGCTGATCGGCGCCGCCGCCCGCCAAGCCCAGCAGGCCGCCCTGGTCGCCGACGTCCTGGCCGAGCTGGAGCACCAGATCCTGGGCAAGATCCTGCAGGTCCTGTCCGGGCCGGGCGGGGTGGCGTCGTTCCTGAGGCGCAACCTGCTCGGCAAGGGCCTGAACGGGCCGTCGCTGCCGCTGGACGTCGGCCAGACCGACGACATCCCCGTCCACTTGCGCCGGCTGGTGGCCCTGCGGGACCAGGGCTGCCAGTATCCCGGCGGCTGCGATCAGCCGGCTTCGGGCTGCGAGGCGCATCATGTGGTGCACCGGGCCGACGGCGGCCGGACCAGCCTGGACAACCTGAAGGATTACTGCTGGTGGCACCATCACGTGGTGCTGCATCAGCTCGGCTGGACGCTGACCGCCTACCCGGACGGGACCAGCCAGGTCACCAGCCCGGCGGGGAAGGTCATCCGCAGCCACAGCCCGCCGCCACGGCCTGGGTGAGCCCGGGGGCCGGGGCGGCCGCCTCATGAGGTCTGGCGGCTCGGTGTGACGACCCGCGGCCGGGCTCACCCTGCGGTTACGGCATCAAGCCGCCGAACAGGGGGCTGGCATAGGTGAACCGGTCAGCCGCGGTGGCCTGGCTGGACACCCCGCCCACCGTGACCGTGACCGTCACGGTCCCGGACCCAGCGTGGCGGAATAGGCCGCGCCGCCGGTCGCCGCGGGCAGGCCACCGCCCTCGGCGCCGTACAGGGTGAAGGTGGCCGAAGTGATGCCGGCCGGCACGGTCCAGGTCGGGGCGGCGCCGGTCTCGGTGAACGTGCAGGTGACCGTCGTGGTGCCGGTGCAGCCGCCCGAGGCGGCGCTGGCGGACGCGGCCGGGAGCGCGGCCAGGCCCGCCGCGCCAAGGGTCACGGCGGCGAGCAGAGGCAGGCGAGACAGGCTGGGCCGAAGCATGAGGAATCCCCGTTCAGCGACCGCCGGCGCGCCGTTGACGCCTGGCAAGAGTCCGCGAGAAGCGGATCCCGGCGGCAAACCTGAAGCCAGAGGAAATTCAGAGCAAATCGGGTTAAGCCGGGGTGACCACGAACTGGCGCAGGTGCAGGTCGCGGAAGGTGACGGGGCCGCGGGGGCCGGGGACGGCGTCGATGTTGATCCCGGTCTCGGGGACGGAGAAGAGCTTGAAGCCGTCGAGCAGGCGGGTGGCGGCGTTCCAGAACGCGCCGGTGCCGGCGTAGGCGGCCAGGAACTCGGCGGCGGCGGCCTGGTCCGTGGTGACGATAGCGGCGGCCAGGCCGGAGGTCTCCTCGTTGGCCAGGACGGCGGCGGCGCGGGGGCCGTCGGCCGGGGCGATGGTGACCGTGGCCTCGTGCCCGGCGTCCAGGGCCCACTCGTGGCCGAGCGGGTGGGCGTGCGGGGGCAGCGAGGCGGCGATGCCCAGCTTGTCCAGCAGCGCGACGGCCCGCGGCACCAGCGACTCCCACCGGGACGGGTGGACCAGCAGCAGGTTGAGCCGGTTGCACACGCCGAGCCGGTCCACGCTCGTCTGGATCAGCGTCTCGGCCAGCGCCTCGTCGGCGGCCGCGTCCAGGTACAGGACCGCGCCGCCGTCGGCGTGGGCCATGGTGCGCACCCCGTGCCGGGCCGCCTCGGCGGCCAGGGACCGGGTGCTGTCGCCGCTGCCGCGCAGGATGACCAGCGGGATCAGGCCGGGCTGGCTGACCAGGGCCCGGGCCGAGTCCTGGCCGGGCACGCGGATCAGCTGGATCATGGCCGGGTCCAGGCCCGCCTGGGCCAGCGCGGGCGCGATGACCTGGTCGGCCAGCGCGATGGCCGAACGGATCGCGGCCGAGCCGGTCCGCAGCACGCCCGCGTTGCGGGACTTGACGAACTGGGAGGCGATGTCGACCACCACGTTGGGGCGGGCCTCGAAGTTGGCCCCGATCACGCCGACCGGCCGGCGGCACTCCTCCAGCCGCAGCCCGCCGGGCAGATCCCTGATCGTGCGCCGGGACGGCTCGGCCGGGACGTCGGCCAGCGCGCGGAGCTGGCCCGCGATGGCCGACAGCCGCGCGTCGTCCAGGCGCAGCCGGTCAAGCAGCGCGTCCTGCAGGCCGTCGGCGCGGGCGGCCTCCATGTCTTCGGCGTTGGCCGCGAGCACCTCGTCCGCGTGCAGGCCCAGCTGCTCGGCCATCGCGCGCAGCGCGTGGTCCAGGTGCCCGTCCGGCACGCCGGCCAGCCCCGGCACCGTGGCGCGGGCGGCCAGCGCCGCCTCCTCTACTGCCTTGTGCACGTCCACGAGGTCAAGACTATCGATCCGGGGAAGGGCTGGAGCGGCGTCGAGCCCAGGTCACCGATCTGGGGGCGGGCTGGAGCGGAACCTGCAGGGGCGTGGCCTCCAGGGCGCAGTAGGAGGGACACGGGGCCGGCTCGGCGCTCTTCTCGCGGCTGGGGTTGCGGATGGTGAGCCCGGCCAGCACGCCGCCGGCCGCGCAGAACACGGCGGCCATCACGGCGGCGGTCTTGAAGCCGTGGGCCAGTGCGGCCGGGTGCAGGTAGCTGTCTCCGGTGATGCCGGCCAGCGCGGGCAGCACCGCGACCGCGATCAGGCCGGCCGCCCGGGCCACGTCGTTGTTGACTGCGGAGGCCACGCCCGCGTGCTCGGCCGGGGCGGCGGCCAGGGCGGTGGCGGTGAGCGGGGCCACGTTGATGGCCACGCCGAGCCCGAACACGATCACCGCGGGCAGCACCGCGGTCAGGTAGTCCC
>Ga0335072_10006352_pt1 | contig 17283 bp, 15 predicted proteins | sample Lox_Sample_21_FD_206725 | JGI IMG/M metagenome (GOLD analysis project Ga0335072, IMG submission 206725) | Soil microbial communities from Loxahatchee National Wildlife Refuge, Florida, United States - Lox_Sample_2.1 | ecosystem: Environmental > Terrestrial > Soil > Wetlands | place: USA...
TTACCTCCGGCGCTGGGGAACGCACCCGAGCTGGCCTCGTCTGCTCGGCAGTCCAGCCCTGTACCGGCAGATCGAGGAGGAGCTGACGGCGCTGCTGGGGTGCGAGGACGCGCTCGTCCTGCCGACGGTCACCCATATCCACACGAGTGCGATCCCCGTCCTCGCGGGTGGGGGCACGCTGTTTGTCGACAGCCTCGCGCACAAGATGATCTACGACGGGTGTGCGATGGCGCAGGCCCGCGGCGCGACGGTCCGGCGCTTTGCGCACGGGAACCTGGGCTGGCTAGAGGCGCTGCTCAGCCAGAGCAACTGGCGGCGCCCCGGGATGATCTGCCTCGACGGGGTGGGTGGCGTGACCGGCAATCCCGCCGATGTTGCCGCGCTCGCCTCGCTGGCGCGCGAGCACGACGTGATCCTCTATATCGACGACGCCCACGGGTTCGGCGTGGTCGGCGAGCGCTCGCCCGACGAGCCGTGCGACTACGGCCGGCGGGGGAACGGCATCGTTCGCTACGCCGGCGAGAGCTACGACAACATCGTGCTCGTCGGCGCCTTCTCGAAGGCGTACGCGTCCGAGGTGGCGTTCATCGCGTGTCCCACAGCGGTCAAGCGGATGCTCAAGACGGCGGCGGCGCCGTACCTCTTCTCCGGGCCATCCGCGGTCGCGTCCCTGGCCTCCGTCCTCGAGGGTCTGCGCGTCAACGACTTGCGGGGTGACGAGCTTCGCGCCGAGGTTCATCGCCTCACTCGCCGCGTTCTCGATCGGGTGCGCGAGCTGGGGATCGCCACGCCCAACGAGTCGGGCCTCCCGCTCGTCCCGCTCCACGCGGGCGACCCGGGGCGCATCGGCGAGGTGGGAGATCTGCTCTTCGACCGCGGCGTGTACGCGACGATGGCGGTGTACCCGCTGGTCCCGCGCGACGAGGTCGGGTTCCGGCTCCAGCTGACCGCGGCCAACACCGACGAGCAGGTCGACCGCCTGTGCGCGGTGCTCGGCGAGCTCGCCGATCGGTTCAGGCCGGCGCCGGCTGAACCGCTCTGAGGCCGCCTCGTTTGCCGCGCCTTCGGGGCGAGGCGATGGCTGCGGGCTGGACGGGTGCGCGGAGCTGGGCGATGGCGCCGTCGAGGGCGATCCGGAGCGCGCCGGGATCGCGCGAGGTCTTGGCGAGAAGCAAGCCCCCCTCGATGGCCGAGAGCATGATCGTGGTCAGGCGGTCGAGGTTTGCGTCGTCCACGAGCAACCCGCTGTCGCGCAGGCGCAGGAGCGCGCCACGGATCGCGTCGCTCCACGCCCGGAACGCGTCGTTCAGGTTGGTTCGCAGCCCCTCGTCGGTGTCGGCGAGGGCGGAGGCGAGGGTTCCGATCGGACACCCGCCGCGCGCGCCGCGGGCTTCGACGCCGGCGACCATGAGCTCCCGCCAGCGCTCGAGGTCGTCCCAGTTCGAGACCGAGGCCAGCGCCTGGGCCTGGAAGCCGAGCACGCCGGCGCACTGGTAGTCGACGACCGCTTCGACGAGGCCGCGCTTGTCGCCGAAGTAGTGGTAGAGCTGGCTCTTGCTGGCGGCGGTGGCCGCTCGCACGTCATCGAGGCTGGTGGCCGCGGGCCCGCGCTCGGCGATCAGCTCCGCGGCGGCCCGCACGATCCGCTCGCGGGTGGCGCGTCCCTGTTTGGTGGCCGGAGCGGCGTTCATGGTCCTCAGCTCGTCGGTGGCTGGACGGCACGGTCCAGTCATTGATTACGAGAATCTTACAGGAGTATGAACGGGAGTCACAGATCTAACGATTCTGTGTCACTCGCCGGCCGGGGCTTGAAAGGGGCGCCGATGGGTGGTCCAATCGGGTGGACTAATTAGTCCAGTGAGGAACGGATGCAGGATGCGCCCGGGTCCTTTCGGCTGTCGTTATCGCTAACCCCCGAAGGAGAAACCCCCATGTATCACCTGTCGAGGAAGTGGCCTCGAACCTTTTTGGTCGGTCTGCTCGCGCTGGCCGGCACCGCCGCCGTCCCGGCTGTCGTGCCGGCCGTCGCCGCGGCCCACCCAGGCGGGGCCGGCTACGTATACGTGAACGACAACACGGCCGGCACGAACACCGTCGCGGCGTTCGTCCGGCACCCCGACGGCGATCTCACGCCGGTGCCGGGTTCGCCATTCAGCGCCGGCGGCGCGGGCCTGGGGACCGGACTCGCGTCGCAGGGATCGATTCAGGTATCGGGCGACGGACGGTACGTGCTCGCCGTCGACGCCGGCAGCAACCAGATCTCGGTCCTGCGGATCGGACGCGACGGTGCGCTCGGCCTCGTGCCCGGCGGCGTCGTCTCCTCGGGCGGCGTGGAGCCCGTCAGCATCGCCGAGCACAACGGTCTCGTGTACGTGGCCAACGCCGGTCCGAGTGACTCGAACTACACGGGCTTCACGTTGACCGGTGGCGGTTGGCTGCGGCCGCTGTCGGGCTCCACGGTGGCGCTTCCCTCGGCGGCCCAACCGGGAGACGTGCTGTTCAACTCGACCGGGACGAGCCTGGTTGGCACGAGGGTCGGCACGTCGCAGATCGACAGCTTCCGCGTCGGGTTCAACGGGCGGCTGATCGCCGCGCCCGGATCGCCGTTCGCGGCGCAGGGCGTGGGTCCGTTCGGCAGCGAGTTCCGCCCGACCGACCCGGACCAGCTGTTCGTCTCGAACGCCCACAACGCGGCCGGTGACGGCACCGTCTCCGCGTTCCACGTCGCTCCCGACGGAACCCTGCTTTCGATCGGGGGCTCGCCGTTCGCCGACGAGCAGACCGCGCCGTGCTGGGTCGAGATCACCCACGATGGGGCGTTCCTGTTCACGGTCAACACCGGATCGGGCAGCATCTCGCGGTACGCGATTGCCGCGAGCGGCGCGCTCACGCTGCTCGGCTCGACCCAGGTCAGCTCACAGGCCGGCGTCGGCGCCGTCGATGCCCGCCTGAGCACGGATGGCCGGACGCTGTACGTGGACGAGAGCCGGGTCGACGCGCTTGGCGTGTTCGCCGTCGACGGCGGCCAGCTCACCGAGCAGACCTCGGTGGCGCTCCCCGCCGGCGCCACGCCCGCCGGCGTCGCCGTGCGTTAGCCGCGAGCTCGAGGGGTCAGGGTCGGGAGCGGGACGCTCCCCACCCGGGCCATCGATGAGCCGCTCGAAAGTCAGGTATCACAGCGCGCCAATCTCGCTCATACGCACTGTGCCGATCGAGGTGTGATCGCCTCACCCCAGGGGCCGTTGCCGAACCGCCCGGGCGAAGCGATCGTGTCGGTCAGCGAACCCCGGTTAAGACCAAGGAGGCGTGGTGAGTCCGTCCGCTGTGCGCTCGCGAGTGCAGGCCAAGCCGCGAGCGGTTACCCCCGAGTTCACTCCCCAGGAGGCGCAGGCCCTGCTGACGTGCGTGCGGGAGTATTTCGCGATGCTGCTCGAGCAGGGACGGTTGGGAGACCAGATGCTCTCCTCGGCGGCCTCGGGACTGTACGCCGCGATGCTCGACGCGGGGATCACGCCGGAGAGGCTCGAGTAGACCGCCGAGCTCGCGACTACCCTGGCCGGATGCGACGACTCGCGTCCGGAGTGGTTGCGTGTTTGAGTGTCGGGGCGGTCCTGATCGTGGGGGCACCGCCGGCGAACTCGGCTGCGCCGGTAACCGGCGCGCAGCCAGTCCCCGTGCCAGCGGCGGGCCGTCCGGTCGACACCTCGCGTCCGAACCGCGTCGTGGGCCGCGGAACGCCCGCTAGTTGCACGTCGGCGGCCGTGGTTGCCGCTGTGCGCGCCGGCGGGATCATCCGCTTCTCGTGCGGCCCGCGCCCGGTCACGGTCCGGATGACCGCCACCGCCAAGGTCAGGAACACGAGCGCGCGCGTGGTCCTCGACGGCGGCGGGTTGGTGACGCTCAGCGGCGAGGGCCTTCGGCGCGTCCTCTACATGGACACCTGCGATCCCGCCCAGGTGTGGACCACATCGCACTGCCAGGATCAGGCCACGCCGCGCCTCGTGATCCAGAACCTCACGATGATCGACGGGAACTCGACCGGTCAGCGGTTCGACGGTGGCGGCGGGGGCGCGATCTTCGCCCGGGGCGGACAGTTACGGATCGTCAACTCGACGTTCACCGGTAACCGGTGCGACCACTACGGTCCGGACCTCGGCGGCGGGGCCGTACGGGCGCTGTCGGAGTACCGCGACCTTCCCGTGTACGTCGTGGGCAGCCGCTTCACCGGCAACGCGTGCAGCAACGGCGCCGCGCTCTCGAGCATCGGCGTGTCCTGGACGGTGCTGAACAGCCGCTTCGTGGACAACCGCGCGATCGGCAGCGGCGCCAATCCGGCGCGGTCGGGGACGCCCGGTGGCGGCAGCGGCGGCGCGATCTATAACGACGGCGACCGGATGGTGCTGACGATCGGCGGAAGCGTGTTCGTGGGCAACCGCGCCAACGAGGGCGGTGGCGCGATCTTCTTCGTGAGCGACGACCGGACCGGCACGATGACGATCACCGACTCGACGCTCGAGGACAACCCGAACGCCGGCTTCCACACCGCGGGCCTCCCCGGGATCTTCTTCCTGGGTGCGCGCCGGCCGACGATCCGCGGCTCGATTCTGCGCTGAGTCGCGGGCGCGTGGGAAGAAACTCTGACTATGTTGAAGTTTCTTCCCGAGGAGTGCCGGCGCGAGGGAGGAGCGCCTGGAGGTCATCGATCACGTCGGCCTCTGAGGCGTCCTGGTCCGGGCGGTAGCGCTTGACCCGTGCGAAGCGGAGCGCGACGCCACCGGGGTAGCGGGTCGAGGACTGGACGCCGTCCAGCGCGATCTCGACCACGAGCTCGGGCGCTACGAACACCCCGATGCCGCGCCGGCTCGTCTCACGCCGGAGCAGCTCGTCGGTCTGCCAGCGGAGGAGCTCGTCGGTCAGCCCCTTGAAGGTCTTGCCCACCATCACGAACTCGCCGGTACGCGGATCGCGTGCCCCCAGGTGCAGGTTCGAGAGCCAGCCCCGCCGCCGCCCGTGACCCCATTCGGCGCCGAGCACGACCAGGTCGAAGGTCCGGACCGGCTTGACCTTCCGCCAGGCCTTGCCCCGGCGACCGGCGGCATAGCTCGAGGCAGCGTCCTTGACCACCACGCCCTCATGGCCGGCGGCTAGCGATTCCTCGAGCACGCGCTCGGCCTCGTCCGGATTGGACGTGATCACGCCTGGGATCTTCAGCTGCGGCGCGATCGTCTCCAGGCGGGTGGAGCGTTCCCGGAGCGGCGCGTCGAGCAGGTCCTCGCCGTCGAGGTGCAGGACGTCGAACAGGAAGGTCACGATCCCCTCCGGCGGCGCGCCTGAGTCGATCTGCGACACCGTGTGCTGGAACGAGCCGGGGCCGTCCTCGGACATCCACAACGCCTCGCCGTCGAGCACCGCCTGTCTGACTGGAAGGCGCAGGACCGCATCGACGATGCCGGGCAGCGCGTCGGTGATCTCGTTCAGGTTCCGCGTGTAGATGTGGACCTCCGAACCGCGGCGGTGGATCTGGATGCGGATGCCGTCGAGTTTCCATTCGACCGAGGCGGTTTCGAAGCTCGACACGGCCTCGGCCGCGGTGGCGCTGGTGGAGGCGAGCATCGGCAGGATCGGCCGGAAGATCTCGAAGCCGACTTCGCGAAGGCCGGCCTCGCCGCTGGTGAGCGCGGTCTGCGCCATCTGGGTCAGGTCGCCCGAGAGCATGAGCGCGCGCCGTGCGAGATCGGTCGGCACTCCGGCGGCCTTCGCCACCGCGTCGGCCATGATCCCCGCCAGCGCTCCCTGCCTGAGCTCGCCGGTCAACAGGCGCCTGAGGAAGTCAGTCTCGGGTTCGGTGGCGCGAGACAGCAGCGCGTTCAAAAGCTGGCGGCGCTCGCCGGCGGACCCGCTCCCGGTGGCGGCTTCGATCTCCGAGATTCCCTCGTCGACCTCGCGCACGGTGAGCGAGGACCTGCCGGCGGGCTGGGCCTGCGTTCCGTAGACGGCGGCGTACCCGACCCCGATGCGTCCCTGGCGTGGAACCCCCGACAGAAACCCAACGACGACCGGGACCTCATCGGGTGCGAGATGCTTCAGCAGCTCGACGAGAATCGACACCTTGCGCGAGCGCGAGCTCGTGTCGCTCACAAGCCTCGAGGCCTCGACGACGTCCGCGAACGGAGTCAAACCGCCGCCGGCGTCGCCAAGCCCGACTCGAGCACATCCAACGCTTCCGGGAGATTGGCGCGGCCGAAGCCGAGCCGGACGTGGCCGGGCTCGTCGTACACGGATCCCGGGAGCAGGAGCACGCCCAGGCCCGCGAGTCGCTCGCAGAAGCGATCGACGTCGCCGACTTGCCTGACGCGCGGGAAGCCGATCGGGCTTGCGGCCGGGCGGACCCACTCGAAGATGTCCGGGTGGCGCGAGAAGAGCGCGTCGAGCCAGGGCAGGTTGCGCGCGACGATCCCGAGGTTGCGCTCGAGCAGCACGTCGCGGTGGCGCAACGCGATCGCGGTGAGCACCTCGCTCGGCGCGCTCGAGCAGATCGTCGTGTAGTCCTTCCAGCGCATGATCGCCTCGCGCAGGGCCGCGTCACGCGTGACGAGCCAACCCAGCCGCAGCCCGGGCAGGCCGTAGCTCTTGGAGATGCTGCCCAGCGAGACCGCCCGCGCGTCGACGTCGCACGCCGCCGGCAGGCGAATCGCCGGGTCGTGCTCGAGCTCGCGGTACACCTCATCGCTGAACAGGGTGAGCGCGTTTGCCCGCGCCAGCTCGGCGACGCGTGCGAAGGTGGCGCGGTCCATTAGCGTGCCCGTTGGATTGTGCGGTTGGTTGACGTAGACGGCCTTGGTCTCTGGGCGGATCAGGGCTTCGAGTGCGACGAGGTCGTGGCTCCAGCCATCCTGGAAGCGCCGGCGCCACGGGGTGACCTCGGCGCCGGTGCGGCGCGCGAGCTCGAGCGCAGACTCGTAGCAGGGCGCCTCGACGATCGCGTGATCGCCGAGCCCGAGCAGTGCGTGATAGAGCAGGAAGATGCCTTCCTCCGCGCACGAGGTGACGATTACTTCGTCCGGGTCGATCCGCTCGTATAGCGCGGCGATCGCCTGGCGCAGTTCCAGCGAGCCCGGCGACTCGGTGTAGCCGCACCAGGTGTTCAGGAGCCGCGCGTGGGCGTCCGGCTCGAGCTCGAGGAGTTCCGCGATCGTCCGCGACTCGCAGTCGCTGCTCGAAAGCGTGTAGCGGGTGGTGAACTCATAGCGCGCGTAGTAACGCTCGATCCGGAACGGGCTGACGTCCACCCGGCCGATTATCGCGCTGGGCGAGTCCGTCCCTATCCTCAGCGCGCGTGGATCTGATCGTCGGCGCGACGGGCTACGTCGGCACCCTCCTGACCAAGGCACTCGTGGCCGAGGGACGACCGGTGCGGGCCCTATCACGCAGCCCGCGCGAGGTCTCGCCCGGCGGGGTGGTTGAAGCGGTGCGTGGGGACGTCCTTAATGACGTCGGTCTCGATGCGGCGCTCGAGGGGTGCGACGTGGCCTACTACCTCGTGCACTCGATGGAGGCCGGCGCCACGAGCTTCGAAGAGCGTGATCGCGTGGCCGCTCAGAACTTCGTCGCCGCCTGCCGCCGCGCGGGCGTCGATCGGGTTGTGTATCTGGGGGGCATCAGGCCAAGCGGACGGCTGTCGGCGCACATGCGCTCGCGGCTCGAGGTTGAGCAGATCCTGATGGAGAACCTGCCGCGCGCCACCGGCCTGCGCGCGTCGATCGTGATCGGCGCCCACAGTCCCTCGTTCCGGCTGATGGTGCGGCTGATCGAGCGCTTGCCGGTCCTCCCGCTTCCGCCATGGCGGGAGCGGCGGACGCAGCCCGTCGCCGAGCGCGACGTGATCGGGTGTCTGGTGCGGACTCCCCTTACGGAGCGAACCGAGGGTCAGTCGATCGATCTCGTCGGCCCCGAGGTCTTGACGTATGCGGACATGTTGCGCGGCATCGCGGCGGAGCTGGGAGTGGAACGGCCCGAGGTCGACTTGCCCATCTTCACGGCGCCGGCGTTTGCTGCAGTGGCTTCGGCGATCGCCGGCTCCGACGTCGACCTGGTACGCGCCCTCATGGGGAGTCTGAACGCCGACGTCCTTCCCCGGTCCGAGAACGCCGCACGGGAGATGGCAAAGCTCTACGGCATCACACAGCTGCCGTTCACGCGGGCCGTCCGGCGCGCCCTCGCCGACTGGGAGCGCGAGGAGCCGCTGGCGGCGCGCTGACGGGCTCGAGTCCCCGGCGCGACCATATGGTGCACGCCTCGGACTGAGCGTAGGCTGTCCCGCAGTGGAAGCTGAGCGCACCGCCGAGAGTCCAAACGCGCGCCGCGACCTGGTGGTAATCGGGGCCTCGGCGGGGGGCGTCGAGGTCCTGACCAAGCTGGCGAGGGACCTTCCGGCGGACCTGCGGGCCGCCGTGTGCATCGTGCTTCACATCTCGCCGGGAAGCCCGAGCATGCTCGCGCACATCCTGGGGCGGGCGGGGCAGTTGCCGTGCCGGGCGGCCCGCGACGGCGAACGTCTCCGCGCGGGCGTGATCCTGGTCGCGCCGCCCGACCGACACCTCGTGGTCGAGGATGGCCACGTGCGATTGACCGTGGGCCCGCGCGAGAACGGCCACCGGCCGGCGATCGACGTGCTGTTCCGATCCGCCGCCGAGACATTCGACAGCCGCGTGGTCGGAGTCGTTCTGTCAGGAACCCGCGACGACGGATCGGCGGGCCTCGCCGTGATCAAGGCCAGCGGCGGAGCCACCATCGTGCAGGATCCCGAGGAGGCGACATACGGCGGCATGCCGGCCAGCGCGATTGCGAACGTGACCGTCGATGCGATCGTCAAATCCGATCTTCTGGCGAGTACGATCGTGGCGATGGTGAAGGGAGAGGACCCTCCGCCGGGGACGTCGTCCGAGGCACCTGATCCCGAGCCGCCCGTGGCCGAACACGACCGCCCCGGCGCCCGGCCCAGCCCGGCGGGCACTCAGCGGGATCGGCTCGAGGGTGAGCCGGTCAACGCGATCTGTCCCGAGTGCGGCGGAGTCCTCAGCGAGCGGCCGGCCGCCGGCGTGCTGCAGTGGGAATGCCGGGTTGGCCACCGCTACTCCCCGGGAACACTGCTCGATGCGCAGGCCGACAATGTCGAGTCCGCGCTGTGGGCGGCCGTGCGAGCCCTCGACGATCGCGCAATCCTGCTCGCTCGGGTGGCCGAGCAGGCCGAGAGGCGCGGACAGATGCGCTCCGGGCGCCGTTTCCGCCGCCAGTCAGAGGCGGCCGAGGAGCAGGCGCAGATCGTCCGTCAGGCGCTCACCGGGGCGGCGCGGACCACCTTGCGCCGGGTGGAGGAGGACGAGGACGAAGGCTCCGGCGAGGAAGGTGTGGCATGACCTCGCAACGTGCGGACATGACGCTCGAAGCGCTGCTCACGTTCGTCAAGGAGACACGCGGCTTCGACTTCACCGGCTACAAGCGCTCGACGATCCAGCGCAGGGTCGCGAAGCGGATGAGCACGGTCGGCGCCGACCGCTACGACGACTATCTGGACTACCTCGAGTTGCATGGCGAGGAGTTCGCTGAGCTGTTCAACACGCTGCTCATCAACACCACCGGTTTCTTCCGCGATCCCCAGACGTGGGAGTACGTGGCGGATGAGGTCGTCCCGCAACTGCTCTCGTCCCGCGACCGGGATGACCCGATCCGAGTGTGGTCTGCCGGCTGCGCGTCCGGCGAGGAGCCCTACACGGTGGCGATGGTGCTGGCGCGGGTGATGGGAGACCCGGCATTCCGCGAGCGGGTCAAGATCTACGCCACCGACATCGACGAGGAGGCCCTCGATTACGCTCGCCACGGGGCCTACGTTCCGCGCCAGATCGAGGACGTGCCGCACGACGCGCTCGAGCGCTTCTTCGAGCGCACCGATCAGCGCTACGTGTTCCGCAAGGATCTCCGGCGGTGCGTGATCTTCGGTCGCAACGACCTGGTCCAGGACGCGCCTATCTCGCGCATCGACCTGCTCGTGTGCCGCAACACGCTCATGTACTTCACCGCGGAGACGCAAGCGCACATCCTCCGCCGGTGCCACTTCGCACTTGACGACGACGGATTCCTGCTCCTGGGCAAGTCCGAAATGCTGATCACGCACACCGACCTGTTCGCGCCGGTGGAGCTCAAGCGACGGGTCTTCCGCAAGGTGATCAGGCCGACGTTGCGAGATCGGGTGCGGGTGATGGCGGGCGACGGCGCCCGCGCCGCGCCGTCGGCTGGGTCGGACAATCTGCGCGAGGCGGCCTTCGACGTGGCCGGCCCGGCTCAGCTCGTGGTCGACCACAACCGCTCGCTGGTCATGGCGAACAACGCCGCCCGCCGCGTGTTCTCGTTGGGGCTGAACGACTTCGGGCGGCCGCTCCAGGACCTGGAGGTGTCCTACCGCCCGGTCGAGCTGCGCAGCCATCTCGACAACCTCGACCGGGACCTCCGCCCCATCGAGGTGAACGCAGTGCGCTGGCGCTCCGGCGAGAGCGAACGTGTCATCGACCTGCGCCTAACCCCGCTGCTCGCCAATGGAACGTCGATGGGTGCGAGCATCACCTATCTCGATGTAACCGATACCTCCCGCCTCGAGGAGCAGCTGGCCGGTTCAAAACGCGAGCTCGAGCAGGCCTACGAGGAGCTCCAGTCGACCGTGGAAGAGCTGGAGACGACGAACGAGGAGCTCCAGTCGACCAATGAGGAGCTCGAGACGACGAACGAGGAGCTCCAGTCGACCAATGAGGAGCTCGAGACGATGAACGAGGAGCTCCAGTCCTCCAATGAGGAGCTCGAGACGATGAACGAGGAGCTCCGGCACCGCACCCAGGAGGTCAACGACGTCAACTCGTTCCTGGAGACGATCCTGACCACGATCGGCTTGGCGGTGGCGGTGATCGATCGCCACCAGCGGGTCCAGATCTGGAACGGCAAGGCGCGCGAGCTCTGGGGGGTGACGCCCGAGGAGGCCGAGGACGAGCATCTGCTGTCGCTGGACATCGGGCTGCCCCTTGACAAGGTCCGCCAGCAGATCAAGGACACGCTCAGCGGAACGTCCGCCCGCGAGGAGGTCGTCCTCGACGCCACGAACCGGCGTGGAAAGCCGTTTCAGTGTCGCGTCACGTTCCTCCCGCTCGGCGGGAGCGACGGGGACATCTCGGGGGTCATCATGATGATGGAGGCACTCGCCGCCGACTGACGGCGTCGCGCGAGATCTGCTGGCGGACGGTTTCCATCCGCACGCGCGTCCTCTTCAGTCGGCGAAGCTGCTCGGCCGTTGTCTCCCTGTTATGCCTGTGCTGCTCGCGCAGGCGCCGGACAGTGTCCTTGAGCTCGGCGTAAGTCACGCTCGGATCGACCGGCGGCGACGACGGCGGGGCCCAGCGGGAAATCGACTGGTCTACCGGCTCGGGTGCAAGGACCTTCGACGCGACATGCTCCGGCTGGGGCGGAGGTTCGAGCAGCAACCAACCGCTGTCCTGGTGCACGACCGCTCCCTGCTGCGAGAGCTTGCGCAGCGCCAGAGTCACGGTGGGCCGGCGCGCGCCGACCAGGGCGCCGAGCGTCTCGTGGGTCAGCGCAAGGGGAAGCCGGACGCCGCCCGGGGTGACCTGACCCCAGGATTCGGCCAGCAGCCACATCATCGCGAGCACCCGCTCATCGACACGGGGTAGCTGGCAGATGACCAGTTGCGAGCTCAGCCGCTGGAGCTGTTCACTGACGCAGGAGTACAGGCCCTGGGTGATCCAAGGCCAGCGGTGGACGGCCCCGAGCAGGTCGTTGCCGAACACGGCGACGCGCACCGGGGCGGGCGCGCGGAGCTCCAGGTCTGAAAGCCAGTCCGGGAGCGGCTCCGTGCCCTGAACGAGCAGGTCGCCCGGGCCCAGAAGCTGGATGCCGGTGTGGGCTCCGATCTGCTGCGCGCTCATGATTAGGCCGTCCAGGACGGTTGCCCCAAACGCCTTGTGCTTGGCCAGCAGCGCGCCCAGTTCCACCGGGCCCGGTCGGATGGTGAGTGCCGGCAGGGTGACGTTCGCCAGTTCGGCGCGCTCATCCGGCGTGAGGTGCCGCGTCAGCTCGAGCGCTGCCGTGAGGATGGATACTCGGTCTTGGCTAGCCGTTGCGGTCATCGACGAGGAGCCAACCCGGCCGCGCGGGCGCCGCGTCGAGCGGTGGCGTCTGACGGCGGGGGGAACCTCAAGTATGGACCATTCAGAGCACCGCGGCGACGGTCGCGAGCGAGGAGAGAGAGACCATTGACAGCCACCACACGGTCCGGTCGCCTCTCGCCCCGTGGTTTGCATAGCAAGCCCGTTATCGGGTGGCCCACATGCGGCGCACCGTCTTTCGGGGCGTGCGCGACCCAGGCCTAATCGTCGACTGGACCGGCCCCGTTCCCATCCGGCTCGAGCGTGAACACCTCCATGGCCACATCGCGGCTCGTGTCGATGCCGCTAATGAACGCCACCGTGCGCCGGCCCAGCGCCTGCTCGACGATTGCCCGGAACTGATCCTCCAGCGCGTACTGGAAGAACAGCCGTGCCTCGCGGAGACGCTGGTGCTCGCCCATGGCCACGAGGTTCCGTTCGGCCACCGTGAGGCTGTTCTCCAGGATCACGACCAGCGTGTCGTGCCCCGCCAACTGGGCGCGCGCCTTGGTGGGTCCGCGCCCAAACGCCTCCTTGTACAGGCGCACCATCGCGTTCGAGATCTCGAGCATCGGGCTGCGATCGCTCAGCGCCGTGCCCACCCGGCACTCCTGATCGGCGGCTTCTGTGGTCTCTTCGGGCATCCTCATAAATCGGTTCCATCGTATGCGGGATCGGCAGTACGTTGAGACGCTCTCCAGAGAGCGCTCCCTCCTCCGAATGTCTCCCGCGTCCGCCTGGGCTCTTTATGAGCTTCATCCGGCGTCGGCCACACTTGCCGGGCCCGGCACACTGAATGTAGGCCGGTAGGCGCCGGCCTGACAAGCGAGTGCCCCACGGGCAGTTGCAAACCAACACGGCCCCAGCGGCTCGGGTGGACGCCGGTACCATCCGCCTCCCCGGGCGGTTAGCTCAGCTGGTAGAGCGCCTGCCTTACAAGCAGGAGGTCACTGGTTCGAGCCCAGTACCGCCCATCGCGCGAAGTGCCTGGTATTGCCGGAGATTTGGGTTAGATCTCCGGGGGTCGGCCCCCACCGCCGTCTGTCCGGCCGGATCGCGTGGGGGCGTCCGCTGTCCGGTGTCAATGGCCATCTGTTTCTCCCCACTGGTGGCCACTTAATTCCCCACTGGTGGCCATCATTTCTCCCCGCTGGTGGCCATCGGATCTCCCCACCCGTGGCCATCGTTTCTCCCCAGCAGGGAGTTGGGTCCGCGTTCAGGTGAGGGGCTTCACCCCCTTGCCGGCGGTCGCCTGGGCGAGTCGGTAGCTGTCCTGGCCGTCGGTGATGATCACGTGCGCGTGATGCAGGAGCCGGTCGACGGTCGCGGTCGCGAGGGTCTTGGGCATCAGTTCGTCGAACCCGGACGGGTGGATGTTGGAGCTGATCGCGATCGAGCGTTTCTCGTAGGCGGCGTCGACGACGCGAAACAGAGCGTCGGCGGCGTCAGCGGACACCGGCAGCAGGCCGACGTCATCGATCAGGATTAGGTCGGAGCGGATCAGCTTGCTGATCGCTTTGTTGATCGAGTCATCGGCCCGGTGGCGGCGGAACAGTGCGGCGAGAGACTCGAGTGTGTGCCACGTCACGGCGCGGCCTTTGTCGATCGCGAGGTGCCCGAGCGCTTCGATGAAGTGCGACTTCCCGCTTCCGCTCGGGCCGCACACGACCAGGACTTCGGCGCGGTTGACCCATTCGAGGGTCCGGAGCGCGTTCTGCGTCTGGGCTGGGATCACGGAAGCCTTGCATTCCCAGGCGTCGAACGTCTTGCCGGCCGGTAGCCCGGACGCGCGGCGGCGCATCGAGATGGTCGCCTGGTCGCGGCCAGCGGCCTCCTCGGCCAGGAGGATCCGCAGGACCTCGGCATGCTCCCAGCGTTGGCTGGTGGCCGTGGCGATCACCTCGGGCGCCGCGCGACGAACGTATGGCATGCGCAGCCGCCGCAGGAGCCGGTCGAGCTCGTCGGGCAGTGGGGGCGGCGTGGGTGGCGTGACGGTCATCGCGGACCTCCGATCGACCCGAACTGGTTCTCTGGCGGGCAGTGGATCGGTCGCGGCAACCTCGCGCAGGGCCGCAGAACGCCTCTGGTCGCCTCCATCTTCGCGGCGAGGATCAGATTCGGGGTGTTCATGCTCCAAATCCCTCCCAGGACCGGGTCGAGCGCTGCAGCGAGCGGTCCTCCGAGGCCCGCGTGGGGAGCGGGATCACGGTCGCGGTCTGCTGGTGCAAAAGGACGCTGGCTAGATCACCGTCGGCGAACCGGCCGTAGCTGGCGCACCGCGCCAGCGCGTCGTTGACCGGGCCGGTGCCGTGCAGCTTTGAGAGATCGATCGCTTCGGCCATCTTGCGACGGATCCGCTGCGTGCCCTCCGCGGCGGCCCGTTTCAGCCACCGCTCGGCGCCGTCGCCGATCGCAAGGAACTCCCGCTCCTCGAGGTTGCGAGCGCGGGGCCTGCGCTCCAGCGCGCCCGCCGCACGCGGCGGGTAGTGCTCGTCGCAGATGCTGGGGCGGCCCGGTGTCGTCAGCCGGTGGCGAGCGACCTCCCGCGGCCCCTGGATCTGGTCGATGTGCACGACCACGAGCTGCTCGCCCTCGGCGCGGACCCACACCCGCTCGCCGATCAGATCGTGCGGAACCGAGTAGATCGCATCACCGACCGACACGGTCGCCTGGCGGTCGACCTTCCGGGTCTGCCCGAAGCACAGCGTGTGCGGCAACCTGGGAAGCCGGTGCAGATGCTCATGCTCCTGGGCCAACAGGCCGATTGGCGGCTGACGAGTTGCGCGGTGCGGCCGCGTGTTGACATCGGCCATGAACTCCTGGCATGCCCGCTCCAGCGCCTGCCAGTCCGCGTATTGCTCGCGGAGGTTGTGATCGGTCGGGACCAGATCGGCCTTGGCGATCTTCACTGTCGCCTCCGAACCGCCCTTCGACTGCGGATCCGCCGGCTCGCACGTCTGGATCGTCACCCCGTAATGGCGCGAGACCTCAACGATCGTTGCGTTGCGGACCGCGATCCCCGCGACGTGCTCGACCGTCACCGTCTTCTCGTTATCCGTTAGAGCGTAGGTGGGAACCCCGTCCAGGTAGCGCAGCGTGCGGTCCAGGCCGATCACCACGCTTGGCAGCGTCTTGTCGCGCAACGGCACCACCACCCGAAACCTGCTCCACGCGAGCCAGGCACAGAACAGCACCGCACTCACGCCATGAACCTCGGGCCCATCACCGTAATCGAACTGCAGCCACAGCCCCGGCTGCGGGATCCACGGCCGCGTCCGCCGGCCGTGCTTGTTGCGCCAGCGGCGCTTGGCCCCCGCGACCGCCCGCCGGGTCGTGCGATACGACCCCTCATAGCCCATCGCGACCAGCACCCCGTGCACGACATCAGCCCGCACCAGCGCGCGCGAGCGATCAACCAGCTCATCGATCTTGGCGACGAACGGATCGACCAGCGGCCGCGACCGCGCCCGTTCCGGCAGCCCACCACCCGCCGCGTCACGCGCCGCGACCAGCCTGGCGACCGTCTTGTGGTCACACCCCGCCAGCGCCGCGGCTCCCCGCAACGACCCCGTCGCGTCATACGCCTCAAGAATCTCCATCGCTTCCTCCGGCTTCTTCACGGCCGCTCCTCAGATCACGCGTTGACAACAACGCGCCTCCAAGTACCGGCACCTCAGGACAGAACCATGGGGAGAAACCGTGGCCACCAATGGGGCGTTTCGATGGCCGCCTATGGGGAGGATTCCATGGCCACCGTCATCCGGCCCGAGCCGCAAACGAGCGCCATTGTGGGCAGCACACAATTACTCAAACGGTCGAGGCCGAACTTTGGCGATTGAACTGACATATATGCAGGGTGAGCGCCAAAGTTGGCCAGGCCCGCGGCCTCGGCCCAGAGGCGGTTGTTACCGGCTCACAATTAATTTCCGGTGTGCGGGCTCTGCGCGACAACCTCAGCCCAAAGGACCAGTCGCGCCGGACCTTCGCGCCCGACGACCGCCGGTGGCTGACCTGCTGCGCTGCGCTTGCGAGTGAACGGGTAGGTTGACGGCACCGCGTCAGAGCCAGCCGATGGAGCACGCCGCTCGTGATTGGCATGTCATCTCGCAGATCGTGGGCTTCTCAGTCGGCGGGCTCCTCCTCGCCGTCTTGATCATCGCGCCCTGAGGAACGAAGAACACGATGCTCTACAGCCGGTCCCGCCGTCCCTCGTAGCGTCGGCTCGCTTCTGCATGCAGTAGGCGGCGGCCGGGTTCAGCGCGCGAGCGCACGGCGCTCGCCACACCGAGGCCGAGTGACGGCGCTCTCCCGCCCGCTATCGCCCGCTGGTTGAATCCACGCAATCGAGTGCGGGGGCGTCTGGCGTCGGGAGCCATTCAGTCGTGCAGCTTCTCCCTCGATCGACAACCAGAAGCCGCTGGCAGTTCGGACGAAAGCGGAAGGCGTGGGAGACTTCAGCCATGGGGATATTTGCTCGCCTTCGCGCTCCGAGTAGCTGGGGTCACCAGAGCGTGCTGACCGGGGAGCTGCGGTCCAGGATGTCCTCGAGGGCAATGGATCGGCTTCCGAGCGGGCATACCCAATACGCTCCGCTGCCTGGATCCAGGCAGCCGAGCCGTTCCCGCCTTCGCCGCCGCTGGCCGCGAGGCCGGTAGCGATCCCGTCGAGATCCGCTCGCTCGTGGCCGCGGCACGCCCCGCGGACGCGCACCGGCTCGCCCGCGCGCGCGGCGCCGTCTGAGGGTGCCCCAGATGACAGACCGCGACCAGGACCTCCGAGAGCAAGTGCTGAGTCGACGACCGTAATATTTGTCGCGTCGGCCAGCGGCCCGTAGCCGCTGGGAATCGGAAGCGCGGGATTAGCAAGCACCAGCACAGCTCCAAGCAGGCGCCGCTCGGCTCCACCGTGGCGCGACCCGCGCCGGAGCCCGATCCCGGCACAAGGAAATGCCTGGAGATATACGGTGAGCGGGGTGCCGCACTACGGAGGTTGAGGACGGGGACAGATGTGAACCGTTGGATCTCGCGCGTTGCTCTGGGACGTCCTAACCGATCATCGAAAAACGAGAGCACGCGCTCGC
>Ga0335072_10006353_pt1 | contig 17283 bp, 16 predicted proteins | sample Lox_Sample_21_FD_206725 | JGI IMG/M metagenome (GOLD analysis project Ga0335072, IMG submission 206725) | Soil microbial communities from Loxahatchee National Wildlife Refuge, Florida, United States - Lox_Sample_2.1 | ecosystem: Environmental > Terrestrial > Soil > Wetlands | place: USA...
CCGAGCTCGAGCGGTGGACGAACGAGAACGCCGAGTCGGTGTTCAGGCGCCCGCGCCGGGCTTAGCATCGGTCGCCACCATGGCTACCGGGATCCGCACTCGCCACGCCCGCAGTTGCAAATCGCGCGACGGCGGCGTGTGCAACTGCTCCCCGACCTACCAGGCGCAGGCGTACGACGCCCGGACCGGCCGCCAGGTCTGGCGCACCTTCCCCACACGGAGCGCCGCAAAGCTGTGGCGCCAGGACGCGCAGGTCGCGCTGCGGCGCGGGACCATGCGACCGCCGACGGCGAAGACGATCGCTGAGGCCGCCGAGGTCCTGATCGCCGGCGCGCACGACGGCGCGATCCTCGACCGCGGCGGCAAGCCGTACAAGCCGTCGACCGCTCGCGGCTACGAGCAGCTGCTCCGGTCATACGTCGTCCCGGCCCTCGGCGGCTGGAAGCTCTCGCAGATCCAGCGGCGCGACGTCCAGGACTTCGTCGACGACCTGCGCACGCAGGGCCTGTCCGCCTCGACCATCGCGAACATCCTCGATCCGCTGCGGGTGATCTTTCGCCGGGCGATCCGCCGAGACGAACTCTCGATCGACCCGACCGACAACCTCGACCTCCCGGCGGTCCGCGGCCGCCGTGACAGGATCGAACCCCCGGAGCGCGCCCACGAGTACCTCGCCGCGCTACCCGACTCCGAGCGAGCGTTCTGGGCGGCCGCGCTGTTCTGCGGTCTCCGACGCGGCGAGCTGCGCGGCCTGCAGTGCACCAACGTCGACTTCGAGGCCGGCGTGATCCGCGTCGAGCGCTCATGGGATCCGGTCAAGGGACCGGTCGACGTCAAGACCGGCGCCGGTTGCCGCGCGGTTCCGATGGCGTTCGTCGTCAGAAGAGAACTCATGGGCCACAAGGCGCGGACAGGGCGTTAGGGTCGCGACCTCGTCTTCGGCCGCACAGCGCCCGAGGCGTTCTTCGCATCCACGATCCGAGCCAGAGCGAACAAGGCGTGGAAGGCAGCCGGACTTGAACCACTGACTCCCCATGAAGCACGTCACTGCGCCATCTCGTACTTCATCGCCGCCGGTCTCGACTGGAAGCAGATCTCCACCTGGGCCGGCCACGGCGATGTCCGCCAGACGTGGAACCGCTACGGACACCTCGTGCCAGGCGGCGAGGACACGGCAAGAGAGCGTCTCGACGCGTTCCTGACGCCACCCAAAATGACACCGACTGTGGCGCACACTGTGGCGCGCGACCCCCAAAACGACGAAACCCCAAAAAACCCGGGGGTTCTGAAGTACCGCTACCGGGATTCGAACCCGGGTTTCCGCCGTGAGAGGGCGGCGTCCTAGTCCCCTAGACGATAGCGGCGAGGGTCTTCAGCGTAGCGGCCCTGGGGAGGCTCCGCAGCGCGGACATAGCGGCCGATTGCGGATCGGTGGCCGAGACCGCGACGGCCGGCCGGGCGCTCGAGCCGTGATAATTTTGGGCCTGCCCGCGGCTGTGGCGGAATTGGTCTACGCGCACGGTTCAGGTCCGTGTGGGCGAAAGCCCTTGGAGGTTCGAGTCCTCTCAGCCGCACTCTCAGCCGGACGCAGGCCCGCACCGGGCTAAAGCCACCCTCGCTCCTCGGCCACGCGTACGGCCTCCGCCCGGTTGCGGGCGTCGAGCTTCTGCATCGCGGAGGAAAGGTGGTTGCGGACTGTGCCCGGGGAGAGGAAGAGGGCACGGGCGAGCTCGGCGACGGTGGCGTGCTCGCGCGAGGCGGCGAGCACCTCGTGCTCGCGGGGAGTGAGCGGGCTCTCGCCCTGGCTGAGGGCGGCCGCCGCCAAACCGGGGTCGACGACTCGGTCGCCCGCGACGGCGCGGCGGATGGCCGCGGCAAGCTCCGTGGCGGGAGCGTCCTTCAGGAGGAAGCCGGCGGCGCCACCCTCCATGGCGCGCCGCAGGTAGCCCGGACGCCCGAACGTGGTCAAGATCAAAACCCGGCAGTCGGGTAGCGCTGTGCGGAGGGCGTCGGCGGCGTCGAGGCCCGTGGCGCCGGGCATCTCGATGTCGAGGAGGGCGACGTCAGGTGTCGATGCGCGGGCGGCGGCAACCACCTCGTCTCCGCGAGAGACCTGCGCCACGACCTCGATGTCGGCCTCGAGGTCGAGCAGGCTGGCCAGGGCGCCCCGCACCATGGTCTGGTCCTCGGCCAGAAGGACCCGGATCACGCGCGGGGGACCGGAACCGTCACCGCGAGCCGGTAGCCGCCGCCGCCCACCGGACCGGCTTGGAGCGTCCCTCCCAGGAGTTCGGCGCGTTCGGCCAGACCGGCCAGGCCGTGGCCCCCGGCGCCATTGCTGGTGGATGCGCCGTTCACCCCGCCCGGGTGCGGACCAGTGTCCGCGGCGGCACCGTCGTCGATCACCTCCACGCCGGAGTCAGTCAGGCTGGCGGTCACGCGCAGCTTGCAGTGTCGGGCGTGGCTGTGTCTGATCACGTTGGTCGCCCCCTCCCGCACCGCCCACGCGAGCACGGCCTCGACGCTTGGGTCCAGTGGCACCCGGGCCTCCTGGACGTCGGCCTCGATGCCGGCGGCCGACAACGCCATGCGGGCGCCGGCGAGCTCACCCTCCAGCGTCGGCTGGCGGTAGCCGCTGACCGCCTCGCGCACCTCACCAAGTGCACCGCGGGCGACGTCCTCGAGCTCGGCGATCTCGCGCGCCGCGTGTTCCGGACGGTCGGTCAGCATGCGCCCGGCGAGCTCGGCCTTGAGGGTGATGACCGAGAGCGACTGACCCAGCAGGTCGTGCAGATCGCGGGCGAAGCGTTCGCGCTCCTGCGACACGGCCATCTGCGCGAGCTCGGCCCGCGCTTCGCTCAGCTGCTGGTTGCGCAGACGCAGGTCGCTCATCACGAACATCAACATCCCGATCCCGGCGGAGCTCGCCACGAAGCCGATCACGGTTCCCCCGTCCGCGCCGCCAAGCGAGGAGGTGACGCCGGCGAGTACCGTGGTCAGCGCGACGGCGTAGAGCCCGAGCTGCCTGCCCGCGACGAGCGCCGTGCAGGCTGCGCAGTACGTGAACAGGAATCCCCACCCGGACGACTGCCCGATCGTTAGCGCAGACGCCACGCTCAGCAGAACCACGAACAGGAACAGGGTCAGGCGGTTCGGAGGCTGGAGTTGCCACGTCAGCACCATGATCACGTAGGCCGCGACGAACACGGTGGCCCCGGCGATGATCAGGGCCTGCTGGACCGGGGACCCGTGCTTGCCGATCGCGTTGACCAGCGGGAAGACGATGAACGCCACCCAGACCACCGCCGACGTGGCGCGGACGGCGCGTGGGGCGTGCCGGAAGGGCACGAACCTGGTCAGAAACAGGCCCGCATCACGGCCGACCGGACCCTCGTCCGGCCGCCCGCACTCGTCCTCGACGGCGTAGCTCATCCCGTCTCGCCCAGCGGCTTGCGCAGGAAGCGGAGCATCAGGAAGATCCCGACCGCCGCCCAGATCGCCAGCGTGCGCAGATCGTGCGCGTTGAGGCCCGCTCCCGTCGTGTAGGGATTGAACGCGCGCTCCAGCCCGTCGGCCAGCGGCCGGATCGGGAAGACGTTGGCGATGTCGACGAGCGCTTTGGGCATGCCGTTGGCAGGGAACCAGACACTCGATATGAACGTCAACGGGAAGACGGTCAGGTTGACGACAACCGGGGCAGCCTCCGGGTTCGGGATCAGGCGTGCGATTCCGATGCCGAGCGTCGTGAACACCGCGGTCCCGAGCACCAGCGTGACGATCAGTCCGGGCAGCGTCGAGGCGCGAACGTGGACTCCGTACAGAACGGCGCCGAGTCCTAGCGTGATCACGGTCATCGCGAGCACGATGAGCGCCGTCGAGCCGACCCGCGCCGCGACGTACGCCCACCGTGGGAGCGGCGTACCCTGCATCCGCTTCAAAACCCCCTGATCGCGGAGGATCGCGGTGCTGATCGCCATATTGACGTACGAGGTCGTGATGACGCCGTAGGCGAGGATCCCCGGGACGAAGAACTCGTCGTACGGGATGCCGCCGAGGCTCTTGATGTGCGAGCTCTTATCGAGCGAGGCGAAGATGACCAGGAACATCAGCGGGAACACGAACGTGAAGAACCCGCGGGTGCGGTTGCGCCAGAAAGCGCGCTGTTCGTAGCGAATCTGCCAGGCGACCAAGCCGACGTCTCGCTTGGCCCCGGTTGTGGCCACGGCGCTCATCGAATTGCCTCCTCGACTGTCTGCTCATTCTCCATCACGGACTTCGTCAGCTCGAGGTAGATGTCCTCGAGGCTCGGCTGGGTCACCGAGAAGTGCCCGAGGTCAACCTCGTGATCAAGTGCCCAGGTGGTGATCCGCTGCGCCGCCACCACGGGCTCCTTGGTCGCCACCAAGACCCGGTCTCCCTCGAGCGTGCGCTGCTCGAACGGCACGTCCGGTAGATCGCCCAGCGACCACGCCTCTGGGAGCGAGAAGCGAATTTCGGCCGGCCGCAGGTCGCGCCCTCCGAGTTCCTCGGGCCGGCCCAGCGCGATAATCTGCCCCGCGTTCATCACCGCCACACGGTTGGCTAGATGTTGCGCTTCGTCCATGTAGTGGGTGGTCAGGAACACCGTCTTGCCGAGATCGCACAGCGAGCGAATCGTCGACCAGGCCTGACGCCGCGCCCCCGGATCAAAACCGGTGGTGGGCTCGTCGAGGAACAGAAGATCGGGATCTCCGACCAGGCCCAGCGCGAGGTCGAGCCGGCGGCGCTGACCGCCCGACAGGTCTCGCGCGCGTGTGTCTCGCTTCTCGCCCAGTTCGACGAGCTCGATCAGCTCGTCGACGGGGCGCCGCCGCGAGTAGTAGCGGCCGTACATCTCGATCAGCTCGGTGACGGTCAGGTCGGTCTGTACTCCGGACTGCTGGAGCACGATCCCGACATGCTCCCGCAGCTCGCGCCGGCCGTCAGCCGGGTCCAGGCCCAGCACCCTGGCCTCGCCGCCCGTGCGCGTGCGGTAACCCTCGAGGATCTCAACCGTGGTCGTCTTGCCGGCGCCGTTGGGCCCGAGCAGACAAAACACTTCTCCCCGCGAGACCTCGAAGCTCACTCCGCGCACGGCTTCCACCTCGCCGTATGACTTGCGCAGGTCGCGCACTTCGATGGCGAGTCCGTCCGTCTGTGTATGGGTCGTAGTCATGCATGGCACAGTAAGCACGGCCGGCCCGTTGCGTAAGTGGCGGGCGGCCCAAATCAGGGGTGACAAATGTCACCCCTGGGGCAGGTGCAGCACCGACCCGGGACGGCCTACGGCGCCCTATTCCAGAGCTGGAGAGCTTCGGTGTCGCGCTCGAACCCGAGCACGGAAAGTGACCCGGCGCCGAGCAGGAAACGATGACCCGCCGACACGTCCATCTGCACCCAGCGAGCACCCACGACCCGGAGTATGTGTCCGTGTGCGAAGGCGAGCGCATTGCCCTCCGAACCCCGCAGCCGCTCGAGCACCCGGTCCGCGCGTGCCCCGACCTCGGCCGGCTGCTCACCTCCCGGACACCCGTCCGTCCAGAGATCCCAGCTTGGGTTCTGCTCCCATATCTGGGGCGTGGTCAGGCCCTCATAGTCGCCGTAGGCCCACTCGCGGAGGTCCTCGCAGATCTCGGCCTCCTCCCCGTATCCGGCCAGCTCGCACGTCTCGCGCGCCCGGCGCAGGGGACTCGTCAGCACGAGGGAGAACTCCCACGCCGCGAGCAGGGGCCCGAGCTTGACCGCCCTCTCCCGCCCCTCGTCAAGCAGCGGCAGGTCGGTCGAGCTCGTGTGCTGCCCGCTGCGACTCCATTCGGTCTCGCCATGTCGGACGACGACGATCTGCACCCTCAACCCCCAGTTTGTCTTTGCTACGACGCCACGCCGCTAGGAGTCAGCGGCGTCGTAGGCCTCTTCGGAAATCGTCTCCCGCGCTTCTTCCTCTTCCAACGACGCGTCGGGGTGTTCTCGCGCATAGTGCTGGCCCATCTGGCCGAGCAACTCCTCGTCGGTCGCGGCGGCCAGGGGCTCGCCGCAGATGTTGCACTCGATCACTCGTTTGGTCATGACCCGCTCGCTTCCTCGTGGGCAGAAAGAGTCGCCGCCGGCCCGTTCAGGCGATCACGCCCGGCCGACGCCTCCACCTCCTGCGCGGCCAGCAGCGCCGCGCCGAGCACGCCGGCCCGAACGCCGTGCCAGGCCAGTCTGATATTGGTGCCGCGGCCGAGGCCGGGCACGACGTATGCACGCGCGACCCGCTGCGCGGGCTCGAGCAGCAGCTCGCCGGCGCGGGCCGCTCCGCCCCCGATCACGACCTCCTCGGGATCGAACGTGTTGATCGCGTTGGCAATGCCGATTCCGACGCGCTCGGCCCAGGTCTGAACGATCTCCATGGCGGCGGTGTCCCCGGCCTGAGCCGCCTCGACCGCCTCGGCCCCGAGCACCGGCTTTCCCTCGGCACGCAGCTTGCCGAGCGCCGAGTCCGGCTCGAGCAGCGCGGCCTCCGCCGCCAGGCGGTCGAGCGCGTGGCCCGCGGCGACGTACTCGAGTGAGCCCGGCTGGGGAAACCGCTCGCCCGGCGACGGCACCGGCGCGGCTCCGTCCAGGCCGAGTCCGACGATCGTGTGGCCAAGCTCGCCGGCCCCACCGGTGGCGCCGCGGTAGATGCGCCCGCCGAGCACGATCCCACCCCCCACCCCCGTGCCGATCGTGATCATCACGAGGTTATGGGCGACGAGCCGCAGCTCGGCGTCGTGAGCCTCGGCCAGCGCCGCGACGGTCGCGTCGTTATCGACGAACACCGGCACGCCCAGCCGCTCGCCCAGCACCTGGCGCAGCGGCACGTCGGTCAGCGGGATATTGACCGACGAGACGACTCGTCCGGTCTCGAAGTCGACGATCGAGGGGACCCCGATCCCGACCGCCGCCAGGTCATCCGATCGGATGCGGTCGACCATCGCGCAAAGCTGGTCGATCAACGCCGTGCTGGCCGAGCGGTCGGTCGGCTCGAGCGCCGACTCGCTGAGCTGGTTCCCGCGCAGGCAGGCGACGATCACCTTGGTGCCGCCGAGGTCGATTCCGAGGACCGAGCTCACTTCGCCCCCGAGCCCGCCGGGCCCGACCCGTTCGGCCCCAGGACATTCGACCCCAGCCCGGCGGCCGCGTCGCGGTCTAGCAGCACCTTGACCTCCTTGGCCATAGGCGGCAGCAGCGATGAGGGCACGTGAGGGTCGGGCTTCGCGTTCGGCCCGAACGCCGCCGCCACCGGTCCGGCCTTGTTCTCTCCGGTGGCGAGGAACACGATCTGACGCGCGTTGACCAGCGCTGGGAAGGTCAGCGTCACCCGCGGCACGTACGGCTCCCAGCCGGCCTCGTGCACGCCGAGCACCAGCCGCGAGCGCTCCGAGAGCGACGACTGGTCGGGAAACATCGAGGCCAGATGGCCGTCCGGGCCGATCCCGAGCAGGACCAGGTCGAACCGTGGCGGGCCCGCGGCGCGGAGCTGCCGCTCGTATTCGGTGGCCGCGGCCTCCGGTCCGAGCTCGCCCTGCATCCGGTGGACCACCGGCGCGGCGGACTCGCCGAGCGGGTCCAGGAGCGAATCACGGACCATGCCGTAGTTGGAGCGCTCGTCGTCGGGCGCCACGCAGCGTTCGTCGCTGAACCACAACGTGCACCGCGTTACGTCGATCCCGACGGTCTGAACCGCATCGACGAACTCGCCGTAGGCGGCCCGCGGCGTCGAGCCACCGGTAAGCACCATATCCCCCCCGCCCGCGGCGACTCCGACCAGCATCGCGGCGCACGCCCGCCCCGGGTCGTCCACGACCTCGATGTCAATCGCCATCGCGGCCGAGCTCTCTGGCGGCGCGTAGCGCCGGGCCGTAGGTGGGGTCGCGCAGATGCGACTGCCTGACTCCCTCACCCAGAATCCCGCCCTCGCCCCGGGAGGCCCCCAGCACCAGCCAGCTCTGCTCGCCGCGGTCGGGCGAGCTCTCTTGCGCACGCAGTCCGCCCAGAGCCCGGTCCAGCGACAGGCTGCGCCCGCCGCCGCATGTCACGGTCACCCCGGCCAGCCCGGGGACCTCCTGGTCGGCCGTCTCCAGGCGGATATCGACGTAGCGCGATCCAGAGGTGTACGCCCGGCCGCGCATCCCCTCCCCGTTGGCCGGCTCCAGCGGCCGGATATCCCAGTGCAGCTGCGACGCCAGCCATCCTGCTAGCAGCAGCGCGCTGGCTCGCGAGCTCGCCTGATGGCGGATGGTCATGCCCTCGAGCGACACGAGCGTGGCACGGCGTGACGGCGGATCGAAGCTGGCCGCGAGCCGCTCACGCCACGGCGTCGTGCGCAACCAGGCCAGGTCGACCACGTAGGCCAGATTGAGCTCATCCTGCGCCCGCGCGAGCGCGGCGACGGTATCGGGGATGTCGTCGGAGTCGAGCAGGGTCACGTCGATGACGTCGCGCAGAGCGGCCGCTGCCTCATCGTGGCCGTGTGGGCTCCACAGCACGGTCGGGAGGTCGGACATGACGACGGGGTCCACGATCGTGTCGAGGGCGCTCAGCTGCTCGGGCCCCAGGTCGATCTCGACCGCCTCGCGCATCACGCCGATCCCGCCGCCGCGCGGTTCGTCGTAGCTCACCACGGCCACCGCGTCCAGCGTCTCGCGCCCCTCCTCGACCGCGCACAGGATCGTGCGCGAGGCGTGGTAGCGGCCGACCCGCTCCAGCCGGTTGGCGATCTCGCCCTTCCACTCCCGGTCTACCACCACGACCATGTTGAGCACGCGCGCCGGCGCCAGCGCTTGGTTGGCGGCGTGCCGTTCGCGCAGCAGTTCGCGGAGGGCGGCCTCGATCGCGTCCGGGTTGGTGTTCTGCTCAGACCAGACGTCTTCGCTCACAACCGTCGCCACTTGCGGTCGTCTTCGAGCAGCGCGTCGGCCTCGGGCGGCCCCGCCGACCCGGCCGGATATTGCGGGATCGGCGAGGTGGTGTCGTCGTGCCAGGCCGTCAGGATCGGGTCGATGATCCCCCACAGGGCCTCGATCTCGTCCCCTCGCGTGAACAGCGTGGCATCGCCCCGCATGGCGTCGAGGATCAGGCGCTCGTAGGCCTCCGGAGACTCCGACATGAACGACGTGCCGTAGCGGAACTCCATGTTGACCGGGCGGATGCGCATCCGCGGACCCGGGATCTTCGCGCCGAGCGTGACCGACACCCCTTCGTCGGGCTGCACGGTCAAGATGATCTGGTTGGGCTGGACGCCGACCGAGCCGATGCTCTGGAAGGCCAGGTGGGGCACCGGCTTGAGCGTGACCGCGATCTCGGTGAGCTTGCGCGCGAGCTGCTTGCCCGTGCGCAGGTAGAACGGGACGTCAGCCCAGCGCCAATTCGACACGTGCAGGCGCAGCGCGGCGTAGGTCTCCGTACGCGAATTGGGGTCGACCCCCTCCTCCCCGCGATATCCAGGCACGCGCTTACCTCCAATCGTCCCGGGCCCGTACTGCGCCCGGACCGACATCTTCGAGACGTCCTCGATCGCGGGCGGAACGATCGCCTCGAGCACCTTCAGCTTCTCGTCGCGAACGCGGTCCGCGTTGAACGAGGTGGGCGGCTCCATGGTCAGGAGCGCGAGCAGCTGCATCATGTGGTTCTGGACGAGGTCGCGCAACGCCCCGGCGCCCTCGTAGTAGCCGGCGCGACCCCCGATCCCGATGTCCTCGGCGGCGGTGATCTCGACGTGGTCGACGAAGTTGCGGTTCCAGACCGGCTCGAACAGCGCGTTGGCGAACCGGAGCGCCATCAAGTTCTGGACCGTCTCCTTGCCCAGGTAATGGTCGATCCGGAACACCTGGGACTCGTCGAACACGTCGAGCACCTCGGCGTTCAGCTGCCGAGCCGAGCTGAGGTCGTACCCGAACGGCTTCTCGATCACGATCCGTGTCTCGGCGTTCTCGCACTCACTGAGTCCCGCGGCGCCCAGCTTGCCCGCGATGACCGGGAAGAACTGCGGGGCGGTCGACAGGTAGAAGATCCGGTTGAGCGGTTCCCCGGCGCGCTCGTCGAACTCGCGCAGCACGCCGCCGAGCTCCGAGTAGACCTCGTCGTCGTCGAACGCACCGGGTACGTAGCGCATCTCGGCGGTCAGCCCGTCGAGCACGGGCGGATCGGGCCGGCGACGCGAGAAGCGCTCGATCGACTCTCGCGCCATCTCCCGGAAGTCGAGGTCCTCCTGGTCGCGTCGCGCCACGCCGATCATCTCGAAGCGCTCGGGCAGAGCCCCTTCGTGGGCCAGGTTGTAGAGCGCCGGCAGCAGCTTGCGGTGAGCCAGATCGCCGGTCGCGCCGAAGATGACCAGCGCGGTGGACCGCACGGGCAGCCGCTCGAGTCCCGCGATCAGAGGGTTTTCCTGCTCGAACTCGGTGGCTACGGCTGCGCTCTGCATCGTTTAGCTCTCCTGAAGGATTGCGGCGATCCGCTCGGTCAGGACTGGCACGCCCTCGGCCGGGTCTCTCCCACTACCCGCTCGACCGCACCTGGTTGACGACCTCCCGGCTGACCTCGGCGATGCGCTCGGGGGTGAAGCCGAAGTGCTTGTAGACGGCACCCGCCGGGCCGGAGGCACCGAACGTATGCATGCCGATCGTCGCTCCGTCCGGACCCACCCACTCGTGCCAGCCCAGCGTTGCCGCGGCCTCAACGGAGACCCGCGCGCGGCATTGGCGCGGCAGCACGCTGTCCCGGTAGGCGGCGTCCTGGGCGGCGAAGTTCTCCATGCAGGGCATGCTGACCACGCGCGTGGCGATCCCCTCGGCCTCGAGCAGATCCGCCGTCGCGGTGCAGATATGAACCTCGGTCCCGGTCCCGATCAGGATCAGGTCGGGGGTGTCCGGCTGGCCGCTCGACGGGCGCAACACGTACGCGCCCCGCTCGATCGCGTCGTCCGGGATCTCGTCCGGGTTCCAGGTCGGGATCCCTTGGCGCGACAGGACCAGTGCGGTCGGGTGGTCCTTGGACTTGATCGCGTAGTGCCAGCCCATCGCGGTCTCGTTCGCCCCGGCCGGTCGCACCACCCGCAACACGGGCATCGCGCGCAGCCCGGCGAGCTGCTCGATCGGCTGGTGGGTCGGACCGTCCTCACCGAGCCCGATCGAGTCGTGGGTGAACACAAAGATCGAGGGCAGCTTCATCAGCGCGGCGAGCCGGATCGAACCGCGCATGTAGTCGCTGAACGTGAAGAACGTCGACCCGTAGCCGCGGAAATAGTGGAGCGTCAGCCCGTTGACGATCGCCCCCATGGCGTGCTCGCGGATCCCGAAGTGCATGTTGCGCCCGCTGTAGGCGTTGTCCTCGACGCTGTCTGACCCCTCGATCACGGTGAGCGTCGACGGCGACAGATCGGCCGAACCGCCGACGAGCTCGGGAACGTGAGCGGCGGCCCACTGGAGCACCTCCTGGCCGGACTTGCGTGTGGCGGTCATCTTGTCCGTGGCGTGGAACCGGGGCACCTCGTCGTCCCATCCCGCGGGCAGCTCGCGGGCGATCATCCGCCGGTACTCCTCGGCCGGCTCCGGATGCTCCTGGGCGTAGGCCTCGAACCGCTCGCGCCAGTCCGCCTCGAACTCCTCGCCCCGCGGAACGCAAATCCCGCGGAAGTGGTCCAGCGCTTCCTGGGGAACGTAGAACGGCTCGAGCGACGGCCAGCCCATTCCCTCCTTGGTCAGCTTGATCTCTTCCTCGCCCAGCGGCGAGCCGTGCGCGCCCGCCGTGTCGTGCTTGTGGGGGCTGCCCTGGGCGATGTGGGTGCGGACGATGATCAGCGAAGGCTTGTCCTGCACCTCCATCGCGGTGCGGAGCGCCTGCTCGAGGTTGTCGAGCCCGATGTCCTCCTCCAGGTCCTGGACGTGCCACCCGTAGGCCTCGTAGCGCCGGCCGACGTCCTCGGTGAACGCGAGCTTGGTGTCGCCCTCGATCGAGATGTGGTTCTGGTCGTAGAACGAGATCAGCCGGCCGAGCTTGAGGTGGCCGGCGAGCGAGCTCGCCTCACCCGAGACGCCCTCCTCCAGATCCCCGTCGGAGGCGATCACGAACGTGTGGTGGTCGACTATCTCGTGGCCGGGCCGGTTGAATCGCGCGGCCAGCATCCGTTCGGCCAGCGCCATTCCGACCGCGTGCGAGATGCCCTGGCCGAGCGGCCCGGTCGTTACCTCGATGCCCGGCAGGTCGCCGTACTCCGGGTGCCCGGCGGCCATCGAGCCGAGCTGGCGGAACTGCTCGATGTCGTTCTCGAGGCTGACGTCGTAGCCCGACAGGTACAGGCTCGAGTACAGCAGCATCGAGGCATGCCCGCAGGAGAGGACGAACCGGTCGCGGTCGGGCCAGTCCGGCTGCCGGGGGCTGTGGCGCATGACCCGGGCGTACAGGACATAAGCCACCGGCGCGAGCGCCATCGGCGTTCCCGGGTGGCCGGAGTTCGCCTTCTGCACCCCATCCATCGACAGCGTGCGGATGGTGTCCACGCACAGCCGGTCCAGCGTGATCGCATCTGTCGTAGTCACGCGGGCAGCATAACCCGATCGCGTTGCCAGGAAAGAAACGCTGGGGTGAAATGCAAGGTGACGCCCCCTATCCGAACAAAACGTCGAAGTGCTCGTACTCTTCGACCGGCACGTGGCGGACCTCAGCCACCGCGTCGGCCAGCGCGATCAGCTCGACCTTGGTCGAGTGCAGCGCGGCCATCATGCCCCACCGTCCCGAGTGGGCGGCGTCGATGGCGGCCAGCCCCAACCTCGTGGCGAGTACCCGGTCGAATGCCGTTGGCGTACCGCCGCGCTGGACGTGGCCGAGCACGGTGGCCCGCGTCTCGTAACCGGTTCGGGCCTCGATCTCCCGCTCCAATGCGTAGCCGATCCCGCCCAGGCGCGGATGCCCGAACTCGTCCAGGGAGCCGGTCTGCGCCACCTCCATCGTCCCCTCCTTGGGAGTGGCGCCTTCCGCCGCGACGACGATCGAGAAGTATCGGCCGCGCTCGTGGCGCCGGCGGATAAGCCGGCACACCTCGTCGATGTCAAACGGGATCTCGGGGATCAGGATCACGTCCGCGCCACCCGCGACGCCCGAATGCAGCGCGATCCAGCCGGCCGTCCGCCCCATCACCTCGACCACGAGGATCCGGTTGTGGCTCTCGGCGGTGGTGTGGAGGCGGTCGATCGCCTCGGTGGCGATGTGCAGCGCGGTATCGAAGCCGAATGTGACGTCGGTCCCGCCAAGATCGTTGTCGATCGTCTTGGGGACACCGACCACGTTGACGCCGTCCTGATTCAGGCGGTTCGCCACCCCGAGGGTGTCCTCGCCTCCGATCGCGATGATGCCTTCCAGGTTGAAGTCCTCGAGCGTCTGGCGGACGCGCTGGACGCCGTCTTCGCGCGCGTACGGATTCGTGCGCGAGCTGCCGAGGATCGTGCCGCCGCGGGGCAGGATGCCGCGGGTGGACTCGATCGTTAGCTCCTCCAGGGAACCCTCGAGCACCCCGCGCCAACCGTCGCGGAAGCCGATCAGCTGGTCGCCGTAGCCATCAATCCCCTTGCGCACGACCGCGCGGATGACCGCGTTGAGCCCGGGACAGTCGCCTCCGCCGGTGAGCAAGCCAATCCGCATCGGGCCGGAATGCTATGCGGTCGGCTGCGCCGGGTGTTTCCGGCAAGTTGCCGCCCGGTGGGCTGTGATGGCCTCCCCAGCGGTAGGCTTGCACTGACCATGACGGTGCGTCCAGCCCGAGCATGAAACTACCTTCGTTGACGGGCAAAGACCATCGGCGCGCGCTCTGGACGGCGGCTGGAACCGCCGGCGCCCTGGCCGCCGGGGGCGTCCTTCAGGCCGGACACATGCGCCGGATCGCCCACGATCCCGAGAAGGAAGAGCTCGAGCACGCGCCAACGGGCCGCGTGCAGCGCGTGCGTTCGGTCGACGGGACCGTCCTTCACGTGGAGGTGTTCGGGCCCGAGGACGGCGACACGGTCGTGCTCGCCCACGGCTGGACCGAGGCACTGCGCTTCTGGACCTACGTGATCCGCGGGCTCGTGCACCACGGGCTGCGGGTCGTTGCCTATGACTTGCGCGGTCACGGCGAGAGCGATCCGGCCAAGAACGACGACTACGCGATTCCCCGCTTCGGCGAGGATGTCGAGGCGGTGCTGGCGGCGTGCGTCCCGGATGCCGATCGTGCCGTCATCACGGGCCACTCGCTCGGCGCGATGTCGATCGTGTCCTGGGCGCAGAAGCATGACGTGCACCGTCACGTGCGTGCCGCGGCCCTTCTGAACACGGGCGTCGAGAACCTGATCAACGACAACCTGCTTCTGCCCCTGCCCGGCATCGCGAACGCCCTGCACCGGACGATCGCCCTGCATGGCTTCCTGGGTGCGAGGGCGCCGCTGCCGCGATTCTCGACCCCGCTCAGCGCGGCCAGCATCCGCTACATCGCTTTCGGCCCCCACGCGTCGCCGGCCCAGGTCGCGTTCTTCGAGCGGATGCTCGTGACCTGTCCTCCGGACGTGCGCGCGCGGGTCGGGATCGCGATGTCGGATATGGACCTCCAGGGTGCACTTCCCCGCCTCACCGTTCCGACCATCGTGATCGCCGGCGCCGACGACAAGCTCACGCCCCCCTCCCACGCGCGCCGGATTGCCGAGATGCTCCCCGACCTGAGGCGGCTTATCGTGCTCGAGGACACCGGTCACATGACGCCGCTCGAGCGACCCGAGGTGGTCATCGACGTACTCAGAGATCTGGCTGCGCTCAAGACCGAGCGTGCCGCCGCCTGATGCTTTGATGACCGTGTCTGATGTGCCGACGCGTTGTCACGTGCTCAGGGAGGACGCTGAACTCGCCGACGTGATCCCGCGCGAGCGCCGCGAACGGGCGATCGCGGAATGCACGGCGCCCGAGCTGGTGCTTGCGCCCGGTTCCTGGGGTGGCCGCGGATCGCTCGGCTTCCGCGGCGGGATTGGCGTGCTCGTGCTGGACGGCCTGATGGTCCGCCGCGTCGGGATCGAGGGGCGGTTCGGCGCCGAGCTGATCGGAGAGGGCGATCTGCTGCGACCGGACGAGCAAAGCATCTCGCCGCTGCTCCCGCTCACGACCAACTGGTCGATTGTGCTGCCCACCCGCGTTGCGGCTCTGGACGCCAGCTTCGAGCAACGCGTCGCCCAGTATCCCGAGCTCGTCCACGGCCTGATCGCGCGGGCGATTCAGCGCTCAAAGAACCTTGCGGTCAACATGGCGATCGTCCATCAGGCTCGGGTCGACGTGCGGCTCCACATGCTCCTGTGGCACCTGGCCGCGCGCTGGGGCAGGGTCCGCAGCGACGGTACCGTGCTGCAGCTGCGTCTCACCCACGCCGTGCTGGCCGACCTGGTCGCCGCCCGCCGGCCAACGGTGACCACGGCCCTCTCCGAGTTGTCGCGTCGCGGACTCGTCCAAAGCGACGGCGAGACCTGGCTGCTGTCCGGCGACGCGCCCGGCGACCTGCTCGCGTTCGCGCGCGAGGCCGGGAGCCGGGCCGACGAGGCCGGCGTGCATCACGGCCGCATCGACTGACCCACGTGCATATCGATCCGTACATCGTCCTGGGGAGCGCGGTCGTCGGCTTGCTCGTCGGCATGACCGGAGCCGGCGGCGGCGCGCTCATGACCCCGATGCTGATCCTGCTGTTTGGGGTCTCGCCCTCGGCGGCGATCTCGAGCGACCTGGTGGCCGCCGTGGTGATGCGACCGTTCGGGTCGGCCGTGCACATGCGCGCCGGCACGGTCAACTTCCGCCTCGTCAAGTGGATGGTGCTCGGCTCGGTCCCGGCCGCGTTCGTCGGCGCTTATCTCCTCCACGCGCTGGGCAACGCGAAGTCCGCCCAACAGCACATCGAGACGGTGCTCGGCGCCGCGCTGCTCGTCGGCGCGGGCGCGATGGCCTTGCGGTTCCTGCTTGACCGCCGCACCGGTCAGAACCGCCTCGGCGTGGTCCATGACATCAAGCCGCGGCCGCTGGCCACGATCGCGATCGGAATCGTCGGCGGCCTGATCGTGGGCATGACCTCGGTCGGGTCCGGCTCGCTCATGGTGGTGCTGCTGCTGTTCCTGTACCCGACGATCGGAGCCAATCAGCTCGTCGGCACGGACCTCACCCAGGCGGTGCCGCTGACGCTGGCCGCCGCGCTCGGAGCCCTCGTGTTCGGGCACGTCGTACTCGACGTGACCGGATCGCTGATCATCGGGAGCGTTCCGGCCGTGCTGGTGGGATCGATGCTGTCCTCGACCGTCCCGGACCGGTACGTACGCCCGGCGATCGCGTTCGTCATCTTCGCTTCGGGGTTGAAGTACATCGGAGTCGGCACGACCACACTCGGCTGGACGCTGTGCGGGGTACTGCTCGCCGCCGCCGTGGCGTGGGTGGTGGTCGCGCGGCCTTGGCGGACTCCGGTCCACGCCGAACCCGAGGCCCCGGCGTCGAGTGCCGCCGACCGGCAGACAATCGTGCGCTGATTGCCAATTCGGGGCGGCGCTCCTTCCCTACGATCACTCCGATGAGCGCCCCCGAGACCGTCGGAACGGGAGTCGCGCCACCGGAACCTGACCTGACGCCGGACGAGATGGTCGCCCGCGCCGTCGCTCTGCGCCCCGAGCTGATCGCCGACCAGGAGGCGACCGAGCGGCGGACGTACTACTCGCAGGCGATGCACGAGGCGTTCCTGAACGCCGGCTTCTACCACCTGTACGTGCCGCGACGCTACGGCGGCTACGAGTTCGACGTCCCGACCTACGTGCGCGTAGTGAAGGAGATCGCGCGCGGGTGCGTGTCGACGGCCTGGTGCGTGGGGCTGGCCATGAACCACGCACTGATGGTCGGCTCCTGGTGGCGCCAGGAGGCGCAGGACGAGATCTTCGCCGGCGGGGACTTCCGCTGCTCCTCGGTGGCCGCGCCGGTCGGCAAGGCGGCGAGGGTCGACGGCGGCTGGGAGATCAACGGCCAGGTCGCCTTCGCCTCAGGCACCCCGTACGCGACCTTTTACATGGGTCAGGCGCTGCTCCCCCCGCCCGCCGGCGCAGATCCGTCCAACCCTCCCCCGCAACTGCTGTTCGTCGCGCCCCGGAGCGGGTGGAGCATGCTCGACGACTGGGGCGACATGCTCGGGCTCAAGGGCTCGGGCTCGCACAGCATCCGTTTCGAGGCGACACGCATCCCGGAGCGCTGGGGCTTCGAGGGCACGATGCT
>Ga0335072_10006354_pt1 | contig 17282 bp, 22 predicted proteins | sample Lox_Sample_21_FD_206725 | JGI IMG/M metagenome (GOLD analysis project Ga0335072, IMG submission 206725) | Soil microbial communities from Loxahatchee National Wildlife Refuge, Florida, United States - Lox_Sample_2.1 | ecosystem: Environmental > Terrestrial > Soil > Wetlands | place: USA...
TTAATTGGCTGGCAAAGGGTCCACTGGTGGCACGTAGTGCTTCATAGTCATGAGGGGTCATAGCAAAAATGAGCTGCAAGTTGCGGCTCTGCACGGCAGGAAGGAGGATTTGCGTCGCGTCAAAGCTGCCCGGACCACCGTGGAAAAAGAGCTGGGCATCGTCGAAAAAAAGCATAACATTGCCGGCGTGCGCGGCTTCGTTGAACAGTGAGATAAGAATAGACTCTAATTGTCCCGGTCCTTGGGCGGCAGAGAGAATGGCAGCCGCATCGAGCTCAATCACCTGTTTATGTTTCAACGTTGGGTCTTGTGCCTCGGCGAGTACGCTCTGGGCAAGCGCATAGGCATGGCTGGTCTTGCCAATACCGTCTGGCCCAATAAGGGCAATTGTGGTCGCACCTTGGGCAAATGCTGCCCTCATGTCACGCACGCCTTGGCTGTCCATGAGTGTGCCAAAATGGGCGCCGTGTCGCTCGATACTTTCGGAAAGATTATGCCCAAACTGACTGAGACGTGGTGTGAAGCCGTTGGCCCAATCCCGCCCAATCCCGCCGTACGTTGGTGCCTTTGCTTGCGTAACCTCGAGCAGACGCTGGAACCAGCCGGTCACGGCAATCTCGTCATCCCGACTCATTTTTAATTGCGTTAGCAGATCTGTTATGACCGGTGAGCCCGTAAGCAGTGCCGAGGTGATGTGGCCGATCTGTATCGTCTGACTACCATAGCCATCGGCGATCTGCGCGGCGGATGCGAGCAGCGGTGCGAGTGCGGCCGGATCCTCGCTGAAGCAGCCTTGCATGCTCCCGGCATCCAATAGCAAGTGGTGCACGATGAACAAAGCCTGCCCTTCCGTGCTAATTGCCTCCCAGAGCTTGTACGGCGAGTAGTCGACGCCGGATTTGAGCTGAGCTAGCAGTCGCCCACTTAATCGGCCCATGATCGTATTGCCCGCAGGTGGAACGACGTTTAAGTATGACTTCCACCAAATCGCCGGCATAAGTACCAGCAGTCCTACCCCAGCTACGCTATAGCCGTAATGGATTTTAAGCCACACCAGTGCCGCGCCGCCGAGGATACATGCGAGCGCGATAAGGAGCAGCAAGTAGTAGCCACCTACACCAATGCGTTTGCCGAGGCGAGCGTGGCGAGCGCGTGGGGCTGAGAGATTCAGCGTCTCCATCGTTTAGAGCAGCCCTTTCATGATCAGAATAATGGCCAGCGGCGGTATGAGCGGCCAGACAACCAGTTCAATGAGCCCGATGACACAGAGTAAAAGCAGTGAAATTGTAGCGGCCAGCAGGACGACAATGCGCACAGTAAAACCGACAAGCCGACTGATTAAGTTATCTCCGAATGCACGCAGCTTCGCGTCAATACTGGCGCCCGGATATGTCACGATCCGTTTCCATGGTGCGAAGAGTGTGTGGAGCAACGTCCCCGTTGAAAACATATCGGCCAGGTTGCTGAGGCGACGCCGAGTGGCAGCGAACGCGCCTGCCCACCCACTTCCATACCACCAGCCAAACAGGTCGAGCATAAACATAATTACTTCGTATTGTAACACTCCAAGCGCAGCATCGTGACCAGGCAGAATAATTGAATGCTTCGAAGATTTGGCGGAGGGAGAGGGATTCGAACCCTCGATACCGTTGCCAGTAAACCGCCTTTCCAAGGCGGCGCCATAGACCACTAGGCGACCCCTCCGTGCGTGCCGGATAAACCTTCGGCCTAGTATATCGGAAAAGTGTCGTTAAAAACACCGTAAAAACACCTTGCGACTAGATATTTTCCAGGGTTACACTAGTAATAACATGGCTCTCATAGAACTCAAGGACGTCAGTAAGCTGTACGGCTTCGGCGATGCTACAAGCGTAGCACTCGACGAGGTCAACTTATCTATTGAGCAAGGTGAATGCGTGGCCGTGATGGGCCCGAGCGGCAGCGGCAAAAGCACGCTCATGAACATCATCGGGCTGCTCGACCGCCCAACGCACGGCGACTACACCTTGAACAGCCGCCAGGTCAGTCACCTGGGCCCGAACCAGCGAGCCAAATACCGCCGTGATCGCATCGGGTTTATCTTCCAATCGTCAAACTTGCTACCTCGCTTGACGGCGCTCGATAACATTGCCCTGCCGCTACTATATAAAGGGCTGTCAGTTGGCCGGCGCAATCGGCGGGCGTGGGACATGCTGGAGCGTGTAGGTCTTGGCGACCGGGCCTATTACTACCCACGGCAACTGTCTGGTGGTCAGGCGCAAAGCATCGCGATTGCCCGCGCACTCGTGAACACGCCTGAGCTCATCATCGCGGACGAACCGACAGGCAACTTAGACAGCACCAGCTCACGTCTTGTCATGGAGCTTTTAAGTGAGATCCATAAAACCGGCAACACGGTTATATTCGTGACGCACAATCCTGAGCTGACCCGCTTTGCAACGCGTGTTGTATATATGCAGGATGGTGCAATTAGGTACGATGAACAAACAAAGCTGGGTGAGGTCGGTCGCTATGCGCGCTCGGTCATGTATGCAGTTCCGGAGACGACTGAAGATGATGACCTCTCAGGTGTCTCAGCCATAATGGGCGTACTCGGCAAGCGCGCCGAAGCAGCTGACAAAGCTAAGCAAAAACCGAAGGCAAAACGAAAAGCCCCGAAGCGTAAGAAAGCCACCAAGATATGAGGCGTAATAACTTTAAACTTGCCTACCAAAGTCTGAAGGCCGCCAAAGCGCGGAGCCTGCTCACCATGCTCGGTATCATAATCGGGGTGCTGGCAGTCGTATTAGTCGTTGAGATCGGTCAAGGCATCAAAGGGCAGATCTCCGGCCAGTTCGCCAGCTATGGTAAGAACGTAATTATCGTACAGCCGGGTGTCAACGATGAACCGGGCCTCAGCTTATTAACTGGCTTGTCTGGCACAAATGGCACGCTCCTGACGCCGAATGACCTAAGCACTGTCCAGAAGACGCCCGGCATTACCGAGGCCGTACCGCTCGCGGTCGGCAGTGGCAGCATGACCGGCAACTACACGGTTACCTCTCCGTTTATCGTCGCGACAACTACCCAGTTCCCTGATATCGTCAACCAGTCGTTCATGGCGGGCGGTTTTTTTGACCCGAATAGCCGGACGGTGGCGCTCGGTGTAAATATCGCACAAAAGCTATTCAACAACGCCGAGCCACTCGGCGAAGAGCTTACGTGGCGCGGTCAGCGTTTTTTGGTGTCTGGCGTGTATAACTATTTCAACGCCCCGCCCCTATCGCTTGAAGCAAACTTTGACAATGCCGTCTTTGTTCCCTACTCTACTGCCCAGCAAATCAGTGGCGGCAGTCTCGCCATCTACCAGATCCTAGCTCGTTCGTCATCGCCGTCCAATGCTGGGCAGACCGTAAAGTCTGTGAACTCAGCCCTCGTTGCTGCCCATGGAGGCGCGCACGATGTTACGGTGGCTCGGGCGACAGATAGTAGCACGATGTCCAACCAAACAATTCACCTACTGACTCTTCTGGTTGCCGGGGCAGCAATCATTGCGCTCATTGTTGGCGGCGTCGGTATCATGGATGTGATGCTCGTAAGCGTGACCGAGCGAATGCATGAAATCGGACTACGCAAAGCCATCGGAGCAACAAACCACCAGATTATGCGGCAATTCATGGCCGAAGCGTTCATGCTTAGTTTTATAGGTGCAGTTGTGGGCGATGCGCTATCTGCCGCTGGCGTTGGTCTGATAAGAGCGTACACAAGTATACAGGCGATATTGGTCTGGCAGATTATGGTGGCTGCGCCACTCATCGCTATCGGGATCGGCATGTTCTTCGGCAGCATGCCGGCGCTGAAAGCGGCCCGCAAGGACCCGATCGACGCCCTCAGGCATGAGTAAACGGTCGTTCAGCTTGTGATATGCTGAAGGTACTTAAAAAGGTATACGTAAAACCAAAAGAAAGACGTACGTATGGACTCCCGGCCACAACCTCCTAGCCCAGTAGGCCCACCAGGCAGTGCTCTTCCTGTAGACCCGTTAACCTCGCCTGCGCCAGTGTCCCTCATGCCCACGCCACCAGCTCCGGTGGCACCAGAGAACAGCAAATCATTTATTGTCACGTTTATATTCTCCATGCTCTTTGGCAGCCTGGGTATCGATCGATTCTACCTCGGCAAAATCGGTACCGGATTGCTCAAGCTATGTACGCTCGGTGGCCTTGGCGTGTGGGCACTTGTTGATTTTATTCTCATCTTTAGCGGCCATATGAAGGCTAAGGACGGGACTCCCCTCAGCGGCTACAAGGAGAACATCAAAGTCGCCGTCCTCCTGTTTGTACTTTGGGTCGTTATGTATATAACTATGGTCGCAAGCGGCGTGGTTACTTACGATAAGGCACTTCCTAGCAACAACTCTGCATGCAACGACAATGGCTGTACATACAGCACGACGAAGAGCCAAGCTATAAGTGGCTAGCTACTGGGGAATAGCGCGTAGATAGCTGCAAGTCCAGAGGCGGTCATGAGCAAAACGGTTATCCAGCCGATGATGTTCGACATGCGTCGGTTTTTCCATACGCCCATTAGGCGTTTGTTATTCGCGATCATGACAATCTGCACGATGATGATAGGTGCGACAATACCGTTTAAGACGGCTGAATAAATCAGGGCGCGGATTGGATTGAGTCCGATAAAGTTAAGTCCCAGGCCGACTAGCATGGAGATGATAATCGAGCCGTAAAAGGCATAGCCCTGCTTCAGTTTGCTATTTAGCCCCTGCCGCTTCCCCATACTTTCACTAATGGCGTAGGCGCTTGAACCTGCCAGTACCGGGATGGCCAGCATGCCCATGCCGAGGATGCCGATGGCGAACAGCCAATAGGTCATCTGCCCAGCGAACGGACGCAGGGCCTGAGCAGCCTGCGCGGCGGAGTTAATGTTAGTAATGCCATGCTTAAACAGGACGCTGGCACAGGCGGCAACAATAAAGAACATAACGGCGTTACTAAGGAACATGCCCGACCAAACGTCGATGCGCATTTTCTTTATCTCACGGTGAGTCGAACCGACCCGTTCTTTTAATGTGGTTTGGCCAGCAGCAATCTCTTCTTCGATTTCTTGAGAGGTCTGCCAGAAGAACAGATACGGCGTGATAGTTGTGCCCAAAGCGGCGCAAATGATGAGGAGCTCACTCTTACTGAAGGTGATTCTTGGAATAAGTGAGTTTTGGAATACGGTAGTCCAGTCGGGGTGGGCCAGAATAGCAGAGAGGATGTAGGCGAACAGCACGAGCGCCAGCCACTTTAGGTATCGGGCGTATCGTACGTAAGGAGTGAAAATCTAATGAAGACGGTGAACCCCACGACGAGCATGGTGAAGTTGAGACTGGGCCGGAGTAACTGCGTAGCACTGGCAACGGCCCCGATGTCCGCGCCGACATTGAACGTGTTGGCAGCAAACAGAAAGAGCGTACTTACATAGAGCGTACGTTTTCCAAAATTAGCCCGAATGTTACCGGCCAATCCCCTGCCCGTTACCATGCCAATACGGGCGCACATTTCCTGGACGACACCCATCAGTAGGAAGGACCAGCCTGCCATCCAGAGCAGCCCAAAGCCACTTTGCGCGCCCATCTGCGAATAGGTAGCAATGCCCGACGGGTCATCGTCAGATGCGCCGGTTGTCAGTCCGGGGCCCAGCATGAACCAGTAATCTTTTGCCCGCTTCAGCGGTCCCTCGCCGGTCAGCGGTACCGTTTTGGCAATCTTCTGGCCGCCCTCGATACCTAAGTCTAGGGCCCTGGCAGGGGCCTCTATGGTTTTCTCGAGGAGATTTTTCTTCATGTGTGTTAAAGGCTAGTGGTTATATAATATCTGTTTGATAGTAATTTTAGCAACATCAAAAATAGGATATATCGTTTCGCTGCCGTGACTAATGCTCCTCACCTACTCGCTCTGCTCCTCCTTATAGGCGGCGTGGCGTCGGTGTTAGCATCTGTTCCGCAATTCATACGTCTGCTCCGCCTGAAACGAGCGGACGAGTTCAATGTCCTTAGCTGGACCATCTGGCTGCTATACCAGCTGATTTCCGTCGCTTACACGATCAGTCTAAGGGCGTATGTATACGTTGCCATCAATACCCTATGGGCGACGTTTTATCTGTGTATGGTGGTGCTGATACTGCGCTATCGGCGGCCTACAGGTGTTGGCCGAAATAGTACCAGAAGTGCTGCAAGATCACAGCGACGACGATGATGAACCAGAACAGAAGCAGGTCCAGGTGGTGCTGCTTCACGAAGCGTCCAGTCGATTTCAGGCTGGCTGGCACAGTGAAGTTACCCGTGTAGAAGTTATATAAGGTGACATACCAAAATAGCGTGGTCAGCACGACGTCCACACTCAGACACCACGGGCATAGAGCGTGAATGCGGTAGATACTTTCAAACAGCAGCCAGTAGGTGAATAGAATACCGAATGTCAGGCCGACCTGGAACCATTGCCAGAACCAGCGCTTATACTTTGCGCCGGCGAATATGCCCATGCCGACGGCTACGATGATCGGAAAGCCGATGAGGCCGATGTAGGGGTTCATGAAGCCAAAGGCATGTGCCTGGGAGCTTTTCATAACAGAACCGCAGCTGATGATCGGATTGAGGTTGCAAGAGGGCTGGAAACTAGCGTTACGTGCCAAATCGAACTTGTCCTGGGTGATCACGATGGACGCAATGATCCCAATGACGCCGCAGATGACGAGCAGCCATGGCAACACGGAGCCGAGCTTACTGAGGGGCTTGCCTGCTGCTGGGGTGGCTTGTTTCGGTGAGGTTACCTTTTTTACATTTGTCTTTGAGCGTGCGGCCATCTTTTGTCATCCTCCATATTAGTCACTACATGCACCGGTGCTGTACGTCGAATTCGATTGTTCGGCAGTGTACAGCTCCCCTGCTACCTGGTGCCCTGTCAGCGCATATCCGACATCATTGTAAGTGGTGGAGGTGGCGAAGACAATGCCGAGGACATCGCCGTTTGCGCCCACCAGCGGGCCACCTGAGTTACCCGGGATGACTTTGGCCTTCAGTGAGTATACGTCTCGTGCCGTGGTGCCCCGCCCATAGATGTTTCGACCGACGGCCGTAAATCGTTCGATAATGGCGGCCGGCTGGGCATTAAAGCTCCCTCCGCCTGGGTAGCCAAGCACAACGCCGGGTGTGTTGTCGGGTTGCTCTGTGTCGGTAACTTTTAGCGGTTTACCTGCCAGGTTGGTGACTTTAAGTACGGCCAGGTCTACATTGGGGTCGAACCAGACGACCCGCGTATTATGAATACCATTGCCGTCGATGACTTTGGGATTGGCGACGCCAGCCACAACGTGGGCGTCAGTGGCAATTTCATCCTTGGTGATCACAAAGCCGCTTCCCTCCACGATGCCCCCGCAGCCGGTGCCCTCGACCTTCACGACGGACGGTTCAGTGGTTTGCACGACTGAACTAAATGAACCGAGCGATGGCAAGCTAGCCGTGCCATTCGGGGCTGGTTCAAGCCCGCTAAAGACCTGGGGAAAGCCGTTCGGGTCGATCAGCTTGTTGAGCGAACTAAGGAGTGAAGTGGCTGGCGGCAGATGTGTGTCGAGGCTGCTTAGGATTCGTGATGTCTTGATAGCCTGCTGCAGACTGCCGGCCGGGCCCAGGACCAGGATGGCTGCGGCCAGCCAGACGGCGAACAACAGCGTGGCGACGCCCATAATTGAGCCCAGCCCCCCGTCAAAGACATCAAGTGAGTGGTTACCGTTTAACTTTTGTTTTAGTACGGCACCCGCCACCTCGCCGAGGGTCATAAACAGAAAACCGCCGAGCAGCACTGCGAGCAGTCCGGTCAGCGACTTGCTCAAGGAGCCAGTCTCGTACCCAATCAGGAAGCTACCAACCCATGACCCAATAAACAAACCGGCGATGAAACCGACGGTCGAACCAGCTTGGCGGACTAATCCTAATGAATAGCCGCGGCCCAGAGATGCCAGTGCGAACAGGATAATGAGGACGTCAACTGCGTTCATAATTCACCCCTCGAACCTAGGAGGCTCCACGTATGACACTTACGAGCAGTACGAGAATACCTAGTCCAATGCAGTAATAACCGAACGGCTTCAGTGATTTGCCGCGGAAATACTTATCCAGGTAACGTACCGAGAAATAGGCACCGAGACCGGCCAGTAGACTTCCGACCAGAATCTGGCCACCATACACGCCGGAGTGTTTTAGTACGTCAGGCAACTTGTAAATGCCTGCCAGGAAGATAATGGGCGTTGCAAGTAGGAATGAAAACCGGGCAGCGTCTTGGTGGTCGAGTCCGCTGCGCAGCCCCGCAAGCATAGTAATACCTGAGCGTGAAATGCCGGCGAACAACGCGCCAATCTGGGCACAACCGATGAGCACAGCTCGTTCAATAGTCAGATGGTCACTCACCATGCGGGCAGTCTTGTCAGCGACCAGCTCGTCTGCTCCTTCGGCGTTGCGGCGCCGGCGTGGCCGACTCAGCTCGGCCCGGGTCACTGACTTATCACCCTTAATGAGCATAACCCCGTTTACGATGATGAGGATGATTGCGAAGAAGGCGGTACCAAAAATAGACTCGATGGTATGCTGGAGTAGAAATGCAAAGAGCGCAGCCGGAATGGTCCCGGCAATAAGTAGCCACGCAAGTTTAGCATCGCTGTCATCGCCGATCATAATTTTCTTAGCTTTCAGATCGAGGCTCCGGAAAAAGCCTTTCACGATTCGTACCCAGGTTGACCAGTAGAAGATTACAAGTGCTATCGCTGTTGCCACGTGAACCATGACGAGCAGATTCAAAAAGGTCGATGTTTTGGCTGTTATTTCTCCGCCCAGATTTGTCCAATTAAAGAGACTGGCAATCAGCACCGCGTGCCCAAGTGAGGACACCGGAAAGAGCTCCGTAACTCCCTGGACGAGCCCCAGGATAATAGCCTGCAGATACGTCAGCATGTCTGCGTACTAGTGTACCATGCGTATCATAACGATTCAGGGCGATTCACTGTAAAAGCAACATAAAACCGCCGGCATGTAACCGGCGGTTTTGGTCCCTCTTGAACTGTTGCCTAGTGGCGAGGCTCAAGTGGGCGAGCTTCGCTCACGACAATCGTGCGGCCCTGGACGTCGGTGCCATTCAGCTTGTCCATTGCTGCTTTCGCGCTGGCGTCGTCTTCGAATTCTACGAAACCGAAACCTTTGCTACGACCACTCTCGCGGTCGATGATTACCTTGACTGAAGCTACGGTGCCGAAGTCTTTGAACAGATCTTCGAGCGCCTTGTCGTCTACTGCCCATGGCAGTGAGCCGACGAAAAGTTTGGTTGCCATATTCTTGGCTTCTTCCTTTGACTCTGGTCGTTGTGAGGGCTAACGCTTCTTACAGGAAGAAAGCTTTTTAGCTGCGTTGCTACTAACCATTTAACTACTAACTTACCTAGATTTCCCTGGTGTCGCATACGCGGCACGTCCGCAGCACTCTAGTAGCCGCATGATAACACCCAAATAATCTAATTACAAACGATTTGTTTACAGCGTTTATTGATGTGTTGTCATTTTTTAGCATGAATGTACGCTTAACAGGGGTTATAGACAGGCTGTGAGATTTCTCGCAGCTAAGCGTAAGCTTGAAGACGTAAGCTAAAACCACGTGTAGCTCAGGACATCGTACGTGCTGAGTCAGCACAGAAGTTTAAGACCCAAAAGGAGACTCGGCTCGCTATGAAAAGACTCAATATCATATCAAAACCGACCGCTGTTGACGCCCTAGCAGACTTTGACCCTGACAACTTTGAAGGCACTTGGCAATTCAAGGCTGAGCGACTAGAAGTCCAGCGCTTACGTAAATTTAGGCGGCAACTGGCGTGAGGTAATGGCTCTGATTGATTACACAAAAACACTCCCGCATGAAGGCGGGAGTGTTTTTGTGTACCCTACGGCGGCTACTTTTTAGTAGCCGGTGTTTTCACTTCATAGAGTGCAACCACATACATACTCTCACTCCAACCAAGCGGTGTGTTTTCGTTTGGTTCGTCAGTGTGGCTCATATACAGTTCGGGGATCTTCTCATCCTTTGTAATAGTGGCGGTCGCCTTGTCTAGGTATCTACGGGCCTTTAGAGAATCGCCGAGGCGTTGATAGCAGATAGCCAGCCACGACAGTCCGAAGCACCACTCGGCTTCTTCACTGTATCCGTCAATATTGCGGTTGTAGTACTGATCAAATTTATATCTGAGTACACCTTTGTCTTTCGCAAGGTGGTATACAAGATTGTCGACAATTTGCTGGGCCATACCCTTATCGACGATGTCATAAGGAAAAATGAGAGATAGCAGTGCCAGGTCGGTAAATTTAGTTTCGCTTTCGCGTGGCAGCAGCGCATCGAGGGCAGCCTGTCCGCGGTCAATAGCATCTTGGTCGACGTCCATGGTCCCGACTTCCTGCCACTTCTTAAGTCCCGCCAAAACGGCCCCAATAGAGCTCGCATGCACTTCCTCGGCCTCTTCCCACATACCATTGTCGGCATCGTGCCAGTACTCAACGTTCGTAATGTAATAAATCAGCGTTTGTACCGTCCGTCGGTCCTGACGGTTTCTCATCATGCTATGGCCATTCAGCTCAAACTCAGCGAGCTTATATAGAATAATGCCAATTGCGTCGTGCTGCTTGTTTCCCCACCCTTCCCAAAATTCCTCGAGGGTCTCGGGGTTATAACGGGCATGGATGTATTGCCAGGTTTCAAATGGCTTGTTGGTCGTTGCCCAGTCAATCTTGTCGATATGTTTGTCGAAGATGTCGAGCAGCGTGTGGTATGTTTTGGCAACAACGTCCCATTCCCCGGCGTATTCGAAGGCCAGTGCCTCATATGCATTATCACGTAGCCACGCCTTGTCGTAGCCGGTCGAGACTTCGTTATGGCTAGCCCGGAATAATCCGCGTGGCGTCGTAAGCTCTCGCAGGTTGTCGAGGTGACGCTTAATGCGTTCTTTTTGGCTCAGCGGTTTTGCCATCTTCAGGATTCTCCTCCGTGATGGCTGTGATGGAAGTCTTCGCCAATGTGCCGTTCGTACTCATATCCTAGGAGGCGGTTTAATATCTCCTCGGTGCCAAGGCCATTATGTAGTTCAGCACGAACCGTGGCGGCTTCGGCTTCGAGGTGGAACAGCTTCGCGGCAAGCTCCAAATGTTCTTTAATAGTTTCATCTTCAGTGTCGTCTGCTTTTTCGCGGATGGCCCTTTCGGCCGCCTGCGCCTCGGCGATTGGGACCGTACAGGCCATGCATACGCCGTAGTCGCCGATCTTGAGCACGTGCCCGCCGTAATCAAACGACGCGGCTTTGGGCATACCCGTTAGAATCTCGTCCACCATGTAGCCGGCCGTCTTGGCGGCTTGTTCAACGTCTGGATCCTCGGAGTGGGGCTTAATCATCTAACGCTTCGGATTATACCATGAGCGGTTTGCCTGGGAGCGGGCTTAAATCGGGCGTTCGCGAAGGCCGATGAGATAGCCGATGTAGGTCGTAATGACTACGGCAATAAACCAGAACACGATCAGTAGCACGTACTCGGCTAAGGTCAGGCGGACGAAGGGGGCTGTCGCAATCGCACCTCCGATAATATAGTCGGTCTGATCGAATGGGAACCACCCATGTCCTGGTGCGATGCCCCGCTGCCGTTTGAAGAAACTTTCAATCGCGTCGCCGCCGAGTGCGCCAAGCCCGAATAGTGGTCCAAGGATGAGCGTGGGCAGTTGGCGGTAATCGACTTGAGATGACAAGTGGGCGGCCCAAGTAAAATGCGCGACTAGTAGCTGTTGCAGCGCAAGTATGCATGTCGCGATGATCATACCGCTGACTAATCCGCGCCACGTTTTGTGGCTGCCAAAGATGCGGTGGCCCCGGTATTTCTTATGGAAATCAATCGGTGCTTCAAGGTCGCGCAAAATTGGGAACTTGGCCGTGAAGACGGGTGTCGCGTTCGCAAAGCCAGCGGGCGCAAAGAACCAAATGGCGAACAGTACTTCTTTAAGCACGGTGCTTCCTTAGGCGGTTTAGCTTCGGGTACAGGCGTCCAACGACGCCAGTTGATTTGGTAGTGAGCCGGGCGTCCCATAGCAAGGTCATTAGCGTGTCGCGCGTTGGATGTTCGCTGACGGTGCTGTGTGTGTTCCCCCATCCACGCCGGCCATGCGCATCACTGCTGCTGGCACCGGGTACATGGTGTGCTTTGGCCCAGGCGGCTGCTTGCGTACCGTGATCCTGGAGCGTTCGCCCGTTATATGTTTCAACAATGTCTACCTGCCCGGCAAGCTGGTCCAGCACATCTAGGCGTATTCCCTTTCGCGCCGTTTCAAACGGATGCGGTACGTACACGAGCCCACCCTGGTCGTGAATGCGCTTGGCTGTCTCCGTAGCCGACAGGCCCGGTGGGACAGCGTCATGTAGAAATAGTCCGATGAGCTCACCCTCTAGTGCTGTAATCTCCTCGCCGACGATGATTGAGTCGCCTAAGTGCTCGTGCAGCTGCTGTGCGAAAGTGATCGTATCATGATCAGTCACGGCAATGACGTCTAGACGTTTGGTAGTAAGCATCCGCTCGTAATCACTAACGGAGAGAAAGCCATCAGGCGAGGCTTTAGAGTGGGTGTGCAGGTCTACCTTATACATTCGGCTCCGCAAGTCGTGTATAGACACGCATCAGGCGGCTCAGCGCCGTCAAGGCGGCCCCGCATGCGATCACAATAACCGCCAGCGGCACACGGTTGGTTAGTAGCCCCACGAAGAGAATAAACATCCGGATTTCAAACGGGAAGAAACCACCGCGGAATGCTTTATTAGCGGCATGTTCCTTCACCTTCTGTCCGGCCATGATTGAATCGCCGGCAGCGTTGACGTAGCTAGTGAGCAGCGAACAGCCGCAGGCGGCTACCGCCCAGACGGCCAGGTCCGGACGGTGGGTTGAAGCAATAATTGCATACGCAGCACCGGTGTATAGCATGATTTCTTTCATCCGGTCAGTAACTGAGTCAAGTAGCCGACCGCGAGCACTTTGGCGATTTTGCAGCCGGGCTAATTCGCCGTCGAGCGTATCGAATAGCCCAAACACTAACAGCAATACGGCACTCCAGAGATTATGCTGAAACGCGATAAGCAGCGCGATGGGCGCATGCATGATGACACCGATAATGGTCACGGCATTGGGCGTGAGCCTTCCGCCGCTCAAGGTGTTGAGCAAGCGCGCGAAGGTGCGCATAACACTGCGCACGGCTTGTTTAACGGCGTCTAACATAACGCGTCTATTGTATCAGGCCGCTTCGTGCCGGATCTACTTGAAGGCATCGAACAAGCTGACAAATGCAAATATGAAAAGGATGATGGCCACGATCCGGTTTAGCGTCTGTCTCGGTACCCGGCCGAGTAATTTAGAACCCATCACTACTGCGAGGCCTGAGACTGCCCAAAGCCCCGCCAGTGCACCAATGCCGACACTGAGAGGGGCATGGTATCTGGCCGCATAGCTCGCGGTAACAATTTGCGTAATATCACCCCACTCACCAAGAAAGATGACGATGAAGGACGTGGTGAAGCCTTTAAGGAAGCGTACCGAATGTCCCGGTGCTCGCATTTCGACCTCTGAACGTTCTTCTTTCTCGTCCTTAGCCCTAGCGCCGAATACGAGTAAGGCCGCACCGCTCAAGAATAGAGCACCGATGATAATTCCCTCTACCACCTTATGCGGTATAAGAGTTACCAGGCGTCCGGCCGTTACCGCGATAATGACTTGTACAAAAAACGCCGAAGCTGCACCGAGCCAGACATGAGATCGCTTGAAACGAGTACTCAGGGCTAATGAGGCGAACATCGACTTATCCGGCAACTCGGCCAGAAAGATGACGCCAAACACCAACAGAATTAAAGATACTTGCACGGGTACTAGTGTAGCAGCCTAGCCCTGGCGTGGTAGTGCCTGGATGAGGCCAATCGTGTTCCCCTCGGTATCTATAATGTAAATCGTGTCACCTATGCCCGGTACGGTATGCTTCTCTCCATCCACCTTACCCCCTGCAGCCTTAACCTTCTCAATCATTTCATCAAGATTGTCCACGCTGATCCAAGCAATGGTAGGTTGCGATCGATAGGTGCGTGACATGATTGCGCCATTAATGCCCATGTCGGCCTCGTCACCCGTCTTTGCGAGTATGTAGTCTATGTCCGGCATGTTGGCATTGGTCATCTGCCACCCGAAAATCTCATAAAACTTTTGAGCTCGTGCCGTGTCTTCCGCAGTAATTTCAAAGTGTACCATCCGTCCCATGTCGCCCCTCCTTATTGCCTTCTCATTGTACTCTTAAAAACCTGCCGCAAACGCACAGGCTCCTCCCTAAGTGCTACCTGGTACACTGGACATATGCAGCAGATCCTCAACTGGCTCGACGATTACACCGATGGCATCCAGATCTTTGTGCACAACCACCTTGTGCTGGCACCTCTGCTTTTACTGCTTCTTGAGGAAAGCGGTATTCCGCTGCCCGTTCCCGGTGATGCTATCATCGCGTACGTCGGCTATGGGCTACATAAAAGCAATTCGGTAACTGTCTGGCAGGCTCTGATAGTGGCCCTCATCGCCGTTCTGATCGGCGCTACTATATTATTCTTTATGGCTCGCCGTTGGGGTCAGACACTGATCCAGAAGCTCGGCCGGTTCATTTTCCTGAAGCCAGCGCATCTCGAGCGTGCCGAAAACCTGTTCGCACGCTTCGGTATCTGGGCGATCATCTTTGGGCGACACATACCAGGGCTGCGTATCCCGATTACGATCTTCGCGGCGATCTCGGGCGTTCGCTATCGCACATTCATCGTAAGTACGTTTATGTCCACCGTGGGCTGGGTTCTGTTATATCTCGAGATCGGCTCTCACTTTGGCGGTGACTTTCAGGCACTCTTCCAGCGGGATACCGGCATCACCGTTGCTGTATGTGTTGGCTTGGTTCTGTTATTCGTGGGACTGCATGTATATGGCTCGATTAGCGAAAAGCGGGCCACTACCTCAAAATAGTTTAGGCGTCAGTCGTGAGGCGCTTTTTACGTGGTACGAGATACAGAATGTAGACCATATAGGCCTGTAGGATGACCGACCAGCCTGGCAGTAGCAGTAAGCGCCAATCCAGCTTTCCAACTGATACGGTTGCCAGTATGACGCTGATAAAGCCGACAAGCCAGGAAATCTTGGTTTCAGTTTCAGGATGTTTGTACGCTTTCTCAAAGCTTGGCCAGAGGCACGCAAGATCGGCCACCATATTTGCAACAATACTGTATACAGGTGATTTTAATATGACCCACAGTAAGACACCGGCTATGCCAATAGTCAGGCACACGATATCCATACGGGATTTTCCGCCGATGCCACTACGGAAGGAGAGTAGAAAAATAATCCCGACTACCACCGTGCCGGCACCAAATGACCACAATGAGTTCGTAGCACCACTGGCGTACTGATTCGCGAACCCAATCGCATTTAGTATGGTCGCTATGCCCCATGTAACGCGGTGGGGCTTCGTCTTTCCTCTCAAGGTATCCAGGACATACGGTATGTCACCTAGAATGAACACTAGGGCGCTCGCGACCCCGAGTATGGTAAATAGCATGCATACATCATACTGCCTCGTTGGCCTGGAGTGCGACTGAAGGTCTACAAAGGGAGGAGTGTCCTGTTTAGCTTCCTCCTGTTCATGGATGAGGTGGACGAAGGCGCGTACAATAGTACGTAGAGAGGAGGCGTTATGGCTGAGACTGGCAAGTTTCCGATCGTCGAGCGAGCCGTTAGGTGGTTGATTATCATGCTGCTGGCCGAATTTGTACTCGGAGCAGTGCTGATGACCGTTATTGGCTATAGTCCGAACAAGCATAGTGGAGCCCAGGACGTATTTCTCATAGCTCACGTTATCGTGGCGCTCGCCCTACTCGTAGGTTCTTTTGCTCACATCCTCACATCGCGGCATTCCCGTCTACTTGGGCCAAAGCCTATCATGGGATTTCTCTGCATCGTCGGAGCACTCGTGTCCGGTAGCTTAGCTACCAATGGTTCAAATATTGCGACGCTCCTGATGGCTCTCTTTTTCGGGGCAGCCCTGGTGACCTACGGTCTAAGTTATATAACGGTCAAGACGACTGGTTCTCGCGCGGCGCCGAGACGGGAGGATTAAAGTATGAGTGACACATCAACGTACTCAATGGCTGGAGATACCGAAGTGAATCGTAACCACACCGTGTTCGTATATAAAACGAAAGCCGAGCGGCACAAGTTTTTGGCTGCTTATTTCGCTGAGGGGTTAGCGACAAATCAGCTCTGTATTTTCGTGTCACCCGGTACGACGAATCAGATTATGTACGACTTTCAGCGCTATGGCCTGGATATCAGTGAAGCTGTCAAGCGAGGTGCATTTCGCATCTACGACATGAAGGAGACCTACTTACCGCATGGTGAGTTCGCCGCCGAGTTCATGGTTCAGAATGTCAAACAGTTCATTATCGATGCGAGGAAGGCCGGATATGCTGGCCTCTATACGGCCGGCGAAATGTCCTGGATGTATGATAATCCGAGGTTCTGGCACAAAGCGGCCAGATATGAAGCGGAAATTGATGAACTTCTAAAACACCATAGGACATTCACGGCACTTTGTATTTATCCGACCACCACGGCACCGTTTATTGAAGACATCGCGCTCAAAACCCATCCTCGCCGCGTGTTTATGGGCGGCATAAAGGCAAACGAAGACTATGTCGAAGTGGTATAAAAAGCTATTCCGGCAGACCAAATGACGTGAGCGGTGCCTCAAGGTCGTTCCTGATGACATCAAGTATATTGCCTACAAGCATCGTGGCGGCAGCTGGATTGAGGGGAAGCTCGGCAGTCTCAGTTATGTCAGCGGTCATCTCCCCTACTCCCATGAGCCGAAATGGATGCTCGCCGGCTACTAGCTCGGGGCTGACTAGTCCGACCAGTGCGGTAAACCCGTTTACATCTGGCAACTCCTGGGCAGGTTGTTCAGGGTCAGGTTTATAAGCCGGGGCGCCAATAAGATGTTCTCCGTCTGTGGTAAGACTAAATCCGCACGCCCTAGCGCCCAGTTGTGTCCGGACGGGACCAACGTGGCCGACCGTGATCTTAAAAGGGTGCCGGTTGAACGTTCCTCTCGGTGCACCTATGGTCGGGCATAAGATCTTTTTATTTATGACGAGTGCAGGGACTCGTGCGCG
>Ga0335072_10006355_pt1 | contig 17279 bp, 10 predicted proteins | sample Lox_Sample_21_FD_206725 | JGI IMG/M metagenome (GOLD analysis project Ga0335072, IMG submission 206725) | Soil microbial communities from Loxahatchee National Wildlife Refuge, Florida, United States - Lox_Sample_2.1 | ecosystem: Environmental > Terrestrial > Soil > Wetlands | place: USA...
CTGGCTGAGCGAACCGGCGGTGCGCCGCGGCTGGCGGCGGCGCCTAGCCTGATCGCGCCGGCATCGCGCCGGGGGTTGTTCGCGTGATCGCGCGCCATGGCGTCACATTGCCCCATCAGCCGTGCCACGGCGCGACCTTGCCGGGCACTCTGCAGTTGATCGAGCCGCTTGCCGCCGCGCTCGGAGGATTGCCCGTACGGCTCGCGCCTGAGCTTGGCGATCGCCAGCGCGTGATATCACATGGGTTCTATCTCCTCTCGCCTTGCAAAGCGGGGACCCGGAACCCCGAGCGCAGCGTCGGCTGCCCTCCTGTTCATGCCAGGGGCAGGCGCTGGGTACCCGCCTTCGCGGGCATGGCGAACGGAAAGACCGCGTATCAAGCGGTAAATTCGCACCACTAGGTCAGCAGCTTCTCGAGGGTTTCGAGGGTGTCGGCTTCGCGGTAGGGCTTGTCCCAGCGGATGCGGTGGATGCGCGGAAACCGCATCGCCACCCCCGACCGGTGACGGGTCGAGCGATGCACGCTGTCGAACGCGACTTCGAGGACGATGCCGGGTGCCACCTCGCGCACCGGGCCGTAACGCTGCACCGTGTTGTTGCGCACCCAGCGGTCGAGCCGGCGCAATTCGTCGTCGGTAAAGCCCGAATAGGCCTTGCCGACCGGGACCAGGGCGTCGCCGGCCCACGCCCCGAAGGTGTAATCCGAATAATAGGACGAGCGTTTGCCGTGACCGCGCTGGGCGTACATCAGCACCGTGTCGAGGGTGAGCGCGCCGCGCTTCCATTTGAACCACGGACCTTTTGGCCGGCCGGCAACATAGGTCGAATCCGCCCGTTTCAGCATCAGACCTTCAATGCCCTGCGCGCGGGCGCGGTCACGCAGTTCGCGCAACTCGTCCCAGGCGGCAAACGGCACCAGCGGCGACAAATCGAATGCCGGGCGCGGCGCCTTGGCGTACCAGCCTTCGAGCCGTCGACGCCGTTCCGCGAAGGGCAGACCGCGCAGATCCTCGCCGCCTTCGCGCAGGATATCGTAGAGCCTGATCGCCGCGGGAAAGTCACGCAGCATCTTGACGCTCGCCGTCTTGCGGTTGAGGCGCTGCTGCAGATCATTGAACGGTGCGACCTCGCCATCACGCACCACCAGCAACTCGCCGTCGAGCGTCACGTCTTCGGGCATCGCCGCGAGAATGTCGGGAAAGGCCGAGCCGATGTCGTCGCCGGACCGCGAATAAAGGCGGCTGTCGCCGCGACGGCTGACCAGTTGAACCCGGATGCCATCCCATTTCCATTCGGCAAGATAATCAGCCGGCTCGAGACCCTGGAGCTCGTCATGCTCAAGCGGTTGGGCCAGCATCAGCGGTGAAAAAACCGGCAAGTCGCCGATATCGGGCGGCGGCTGGCGGCCCTCGAGCCAATCAAATAGCGGCTCGTAAGGCGGTTTGAGCCCGTGCCAGACCTCCTCGATCTGGTCGATCGCAACTCCGCCCCACTCGGCGAGGGCGATTTTCGCAAGCCGTGCCGATACACCGATCCGCAGACTTCCGGTGACGAGCTTGATCAGCGCCCAGCGTCCGGTTGCATCGAGTGCATCGAACCACGGCGCCAACCGGCCAGCCACCTCGGCGCGACTGGTGCGCTGCAGAGTCTCGACGATGCCGGAGAGGCTCGGTACCGGGGCATCGGATGGCGCGGTCGATGCTTCAGGCCAGATCAACGACACGGTTTCGGCGAGATCGCCGACAAAATCGTAGGACCAGCCGAGCAGTTCGGGATCGACCCGTGCCGCCGCCAATGCCCGCACCTGGTTTGGTTTGGCTTCGGCAAAGAACAATTCGCCGGTCAATGCCGCCAGTGCCCAACCACGCTCCGGATTGGGCTCGGAAGCAAAATATTCCTGCATCAGCCGCAATTTGCCATTGCGCGACGGCGTCAGCAGCAAGGCCTCGAGCAGGGCGGCAAACCGGTTCACTCGTCCTCCTCGAAACCGGCGAGGGCGAGCGCGCGGGCATGATAGCCCTTTTTGGTTGCGTAATGGACGAGCGCCTCCTCGCGGCCGTGGGTGACCCAGATCTCGTCGGCGGCGACCTGATCAAGGGTTTGTATCAACTCGTCCCAATCGGCGTGATCGGAGATCACGAGCGGCAACTCGACCCCGCTCGCCTTGGCGCGCTGGCGCACCCGCATCCAGCCCGACGCCTGAGCGACGAGCGGATCCGGCAGGCGCCGCGACCATGGCTCGGCGGCGGCGCTGGGCGGGGCCAGCACGATCCGGCCCTTGAGCGCTTCGCGCGCCATGCCGGTCGCCGGCAACACCGCGCCGAGCGCTATGCCAAACCGCTCGAACAGCCCGGTCAGTCCGATCAGCGCGCCATGCAGATAGACCGGCTCCTGGTAACCGGCGCGGCGCAACAACGCCAGGACGCGCTGGCATTTTCCCAGCACATAGACCCCGACAAGATGGCAACGCTCCGGGAACAAGATCAGCGAATGCAGCAGTTTGGCGATTTCCTGGTCGTCGGGTGGATGCCGGAATACCGGCAAGCCAAAGGTCGCCTCGGTAATAAAGAGGTCACAATTGACCGGTTCAAACGGTGCACAGGTCGGATCGGAGCGGCGCTTGTAATCGCCTGAAACGACGACGCGGCTGCCATGGTAATCCAGCACGATCTGTGCGCTGCCGAGCACGTGACCGGCCGGCACCAGCCGGACCGCGACCTCGCCAACCGTTACGGTCTTGTCATAGGCGAGCGGCTGAGATGACCTGGCAGCCCCGTCCGCATAGCGCGCCTGCATGATCGCGATCGTTTCTCGCGTTGCCAGGACATGGTCGTTGCCGGCGCGGGCATGATCGCCATGACCATGAGTGATCACGGCCCGCGGCACTGGGCGCAGTGGATCGATATGAAAATCGCCGGGCTCGCAATAAAGCCCGGCCGAGGTCGTCTTGATCCAGGTTTCGGGCCGTGGTGCCGCCACTGGCATCGGCAATCATCCATATCAGACGGTGATCACGCCGATATGGGGCGGCCAGGCCGGTCAGGGAACGGGTTGCCGAACCTGGCAAGCTTCCGCGGAAGGATAAAGATCCTCAGATCAGTTGTTTGAGTGCTGCCGGATCGATCACCGTTATCGATTCCTTGGCGAGGTCGATAAAGCCGGCGCGTTGCCATGCCTTGAGCTGTTTGTTGACGCTCTCCCGCGTAATCCCGATGATGTTGGCGAGTTCGCTTTGCGAGAGATGCAATTCGCGCACCCAGCTCTCGCCGCCCGGCCGCCCAAAACGCTCGCAAAGTTGCAGCACAGCCTTTGCAATCCGCTGTTCGACATCGCGAAACACCAGATCCTCCACCTGCTCGCTGGTCCGCCGCAAACGCTCGCACAGGATTCTAATCAGCATCAGGCAGATTTCGGCGTGCTTTTCCAGAAACGGCATCACGTCTCGGCGGTTCAGCACCAGCAATTCGCAATCGGTCATGGCGACCGCATCGCAGGTCCGCGGGCCGCCGTCGAGAACCGCGATCTCGCCGACGATGTGGCCCGCATTGATGATGTTCAGGACGATTTCTCGGCCCGCCAGCGATATCGAACTCACCCGAACGCTGCCACGCAACACCAGCATCAGGCAGTTTCCCGGCGAGTCCTTTGCAAAAATTTCTTCACCGGCTGGATAAAGTTCGACACGCGAATACTTTAGAAGCGTATCAATTTCTGTGTCGCTCAATTTTCCAAGCAGTTCATGTCGGGCAACGATTTGCCGCTTTTCCTGATAAGTGGGCCCGGGCATAAGACACTCCCGTAGCTTCGACGGCCCGGAACAGACCAGTTCACCTGCGGGCCATTCGACTCGCCGGAACGAGCGTGCGACAGCCGGAAGCCCGGAACTGCCCGTCGTGTCCGGCGATGGTTTAGCTCGTTGTCAGCATAGTCCTGCTCGCTTGCCGACGTCTCGCCCTTTCTGCGGAGTTACGCCGACACAGGCGATCGACGACATTAGCGATCGATCGTGGATCCCAAAACTTCGCGGCGACGTCGATGACCCGAGCGACGGGGGTTTCCGGTTCGCGTTCAAACAGGACAAGTCGCGCACGCGCTCGGTTTCAGCGGTCTCTCTCCACCGGAGAGAGGGCGGCATCCCAGCGATCACTGACGATCTCCTGACGGTTTGCGGGTGATCGAGGGTGCCGATACCACCGATTTTTCGACGAAGGTGTGAACCAGCTTACACACCCGAGTCGAAAATGGCGGCTCCGGCTGATCGGATGATGGTCTGCCGCGAGGCCGCGAAGCGGATTGGAGCGGCATCAGAGCACGCGCTCCAGTCCGAGCGAGTTCTGAGTTGCGCCCGATATGACAAATGTTAACCCGCTGAGGTTGATGGTGCTGCCGCCGCTGCTGGCGATCATAGCGGATCCAGCCTGCGAAAACGTCACGGTGTAGGCGGCCCGCGGGGCCCGCTGCGGCGACGAGGGAGAGCAGCGGAGCGCGGCAGGCGAGCGGGGAAAGCGCATACAGTTGCGGTTGCTCATCTGATCCACGCGTCTGCAACGACGAACTTATGCCTTCTCAGCCCCAATGGGAGCGAGGAGAAAATGGATTGCTTCCCGTTTTGCCGTTGATCTCAACTTCTGCAACGGATGACGGCCAGCGGTGACGTCCCGGCCTTGACCCGCGATTGAAGTGTTGGACTGCCGGCGAGCTGGGTCAGGGACCGGCCGGGAAGCGTTTCGCACCAAACGCCTCTCTCCTAATCATAGAGGAGATGGTAGTTTCTACCGGGGCGGCAATCAAGCGACCGCTGATCATAAATGAAGGAGAAAACGACCCATGAAGCACATCATAGGCACCTTTGTCGTGACTGCCGTCTTATGTCTCGCCATCACCGCCCGCGCCGACGGGCGGTATCCCGAGCGCGGCTATACCAATGCAGATATCAACGGCGGTTATGGATGCGGCGTAAGCGGCGCTCTCACCGGCGCCAAGACCGCGGGGATCGCGCAATTTCATCCGGAGGGCAATGGGCAGTTCAGCGCCAGCGTTTTCGACGTGAACATCGATGGCGTAGGGGTTTGCGACTACTCGCTCGAGAAAGGGACCGGCACGTATGATGTGAGCGCTAATGGCGTCGGCACTGCGCAAGCGACTTATTCAGTGCAGCCAGGGTCGGCCCAGAACTGTCCGGCCGAGTTCTCCAGCCATATTGGTTTCGTTTGTTCGGGGGCGGCGATCACAGCGAGCACGTGCAACATCGCCATTTTGGACCCTGGTTTTCTATTGCACGGCACCTGCACGAAACAGAACAAGTGAATATTGCAGGACTGATGATCGGAGCATCACCTACCCAGCGCCGCCGCTCGACCCGGCCCATCGCGATGCGGCGAAATGGGCCGGGGGTGGGGATCAGCCGGTGGTGTGCTTGCGGATAAAGCCGACCATCCGCTCGATCGCGCGGGCGGCATAGGGTGCGTCGGGCTTGCCGGTCATAAAGCCGTGATTGGCGCCTTCATAGAGCTGCAATTCGGCCTCGCCGCCGGCCTTCTGGTAGTCGGCGACGAATTTCTTCATCAGTTCGACCGGGACCCACTCGTCCTTGTCGCCGCCAAAGACGAGTGCCGGCGGCAAATCGACCTTTTCGCCGCGATCGAGGATGCGCGGCGGGTTGCCTTCGGCCATTGTCGCCGCATCGCCCCAGAAATTGTGGTGGTTTTCGAGAAGCTCGGCATTGCCGGCCTGTTGCGCGAGTTCGTACCGCAACAACGGGTCGAGCACCCCCCAGCCGGAAATAACAAAGGCGAGCCGAGCGTCGAGCGCCGGGGCATCGGCCAGCCACAATTCGCTATAGCGCGCATCGTCGGGCCGCATTGCCGCCAGCAATACCTGATGACCGCCGCTCGAGGTGCCAAAGCTGCCGACCCATTCGGCGCGGCTTCTGAACTCGCCGGCATTGGCCTTGAGCCACCGGGTCGCGAGATTGATGTCGGCGAGCGAGGCGGGATAGGGCGCTTCCGGCGGCATCCGGAAATCGATCGAGGCGACAAAGATGCCGCGCGCCGCGAGGGCCTTGGCGATGAAATCGTTGTCGGTGCGGTCCTTGTTGACCCAGGCCCCGCCATGGACTTGCAATACCGCCGGGAACGGTCCGGCGCCGCTCGGCCGGTAGAGCCGCGCCAGCATTGGCCGGCCGCCCTGGCGCTGGTATTCGACGTCTTCGATCCGGACATCGCGGCGCGCTTCGGCTTCAACTGTTGTCGGCATCTGCCCTCTCCTCGTTGCGTCGTTTGGCGGATATCCTAATCGAATGATGACGCCCTGATCCACCGCCACGCGGCGCAACCGAGCGAGCGCCATCGGCACCATCGGATCGTTGGGATGGAGTTCGCGCACCCGGCATTCGAGGCCGGCCATCAGCGCCGCCGCTGGCGCCAGCTCGCGGTCGGTCCAAAACCGCTTGGCCGGGTCGAAAAATCCGACGGTGTCGAGAAAGGCGATCGTGAAGTAATAGCTGTCGGGCAGCGACTCGCCGACGGCGCGGGCGACCACCGTCCCGTCGGGTGCAATTGCGGCATCGAGGCACCAGGCCAGCAGGCGGTCGAGTTCCCGCCGGGCGCGCTGCCGCTGATCCCCGCTCATCTGCGGCCAGCCGAGACTGAACAGTACCGCGACATCGTAATTGTTGTGGCTGGTGATCCCGTCATCGTCGAGCCAGCCATAGGGATAGCGGTCGTCGCGGATCGCAAACAAGGTGTCGATCAGTTGCGGCCAATGGCCGATGCGGCCTTCGAGATAGCGCGCGATGTGAAAGGTCATGCTGAGGTCGACGGTGCGCCAGCGCTCGTCATCGATCTCGTAGTCGGCGCCAAAAAATCCGGTCGCGGGGTCCTGCCAACCGGCAATGAAATGCCGCAGCACGGCGTCGAGACGCGGGTCCCACGGATAGCCCCGCGGCCGCCGGCGCAGGATCAGCCGGACGAGGTCGGCGGTTGCAAAATTGAGCTCTTTGCGGCGGTCGACGCCGTCATCGGCCAGGTGCGACACGACAAGGCCCGCGAGATAGTGCCGCAGGCGATCGGGATCGTTGACGCGATCGAGAAAGCGCGGCGGGTTGAGGCCGGCATCGAAATCGTCAGCGAGCAGAGGGTCGACCGAGGCGTCGAGCTTTAGAAACCAGACATCGGTGCCGATCCCGAAACTGCCCTCGGCATCGCGCGTCGCCACCGCCTCGGGCGCGGCACCGGCGAGGGCCCGCACCCGCTCGAGGGTCTTTGCTGCGGCCCCGGCATCGCCGGTGTACTGGAGCCGCCACAGCAATTCACCGATCGCCTGACGCAGCCGGACCGTGTCGCGGCCGGCCGCCTCCTCGCGATCGAGCCAGTGCTCGAATCGCCGGATCTCGGGCAGAACGGCCCGGCACAATTCGGCAATCGCCGGGTAGTAAGCGGCGAGTGCTGCTTGCGGCCTCCATCCCTGCGGTATCGGGCGGGCGGCTCGCGGGCCGGTCGGGGTCATGGTGCCGGGATCGTCAGATCGGCGCCCGCGCCCCGGCTCGTGCCGCGACCGGCCGTGACTGCATCAGCGAGCCAAAGGAGGTGACGCAGAACAGCCCGGCAAAAGCGATGATCAGGGCAAGAACCACCGGGCTGCCGCTGGGACCGAGCGACAATGCCGCTGTTGCGCTTGCCGCCCCGGTCATCTGGATAAAGCTGCCGAGGCCGGAGGCGGCGCCGACGACCCGCGGATCGCTGCCCAAGCTGCCGGCAGCGGCATTCGGGGTGATCAAACCGCTGCCGCAACAAACGGCGATCATTGGGCCAACGATGACAAACGGCCCGGATATGTGGAGCAGCGCCAAGGTCAACATCAGGAGACCGGCGGGAATCAGAACCATCGCGCCAATGGCAATCATGCCGTTGACCCCAAGCCTGTTGGACAGGCGGTTCGACAGAAAGCTGCCGACCAGAAAGCCCAATGGCGGTAAAGCGGCATAAAGTCCATATTTTTCGGGTGCGACGCCAAACTTGCCGATCAACACCGCCGGACCGCCGGCGGCGAAAATGTGAAAGCCGGCATGGGCGCCGGCGGCGGCAAACGCATAAGCGATAAAGCGGCGTGTGGTAAGCAGCGCGCGATAGCTCGCCAGGATCGGGGGGCCGGCGGCCGCCTCGCGCGCAACCCTACCGTGATCAGGCATGAAGCAGATCATCGAGATGATCGCGAGGCAGGCGAGTACGGCAACGGCGGCGAAATTTGCCCGCCAGCCGACCCATGCCTGCAAAACACCACCGAGCACCGGCGCCCCTGCCTGCATCAGGGTGGTGGCAATCGCGCGCCCGGCGATCACCTGGGCCGCGGCTGCCGCTCCCCAGATCTCGCGGGTCAGCGCGCGACCCACCACGAAACCGGCGCAGGCGCCGATCCCTTGTAAAACCCTGGCGGTGATCAGGATCTGGATATTTGGACTGACGGCGCAGACGAGGCTGGCGACAGCACCCAGCGCAAGACCGCCAAGCACGGTTCGCCGGCGCCCAAAGCGGTCCGACAGCGGCCCCAGCACCAGCATGCTGACCGCGAAGGCCAGCAGATAGGCGGCAAAAGTCAGCTGAACGCGGCCGAGCGAGGTATGCAGGCCATGCGCAATCGCCGGGACCGAAGGCACGTAGATCGTCGAGGCGACCAGTCCCAGCCCCGACGATGCGGTCAGGCCCAGCAGGATCCCTCTGCGCTGGATCGCCGTCAATCCGTCGGAGGTGAACGAACCATCGGAAAGCTCCGACATGATCAAGTCCGGCTTCTGGGGATGGTCAATGGTACATCCTTTTTCAATTTTCCTAAAGGTGTCGTTGCTCCGACGGTGCCGGCGCGCAAACCGCGATCCCGGCAGCCCCGTCGCAGGATCCCGGTCAGCCGCACCGGCCGCCGCGCCAGCCAGTGGTCCAGCGGCGTTACCGGCAATGTCAGCTCGCTTCCATCGCAATCCGGCAGCAATGCCACCGTCACTCGCGGCGTACCGGCAGGCAGCATGATCTGCAGCCGCCGGATCGGCTGCCCGGTGGCGCGCTCTCCCGCCACGTCCGCCCGCCGCGGCAATTCGGATACCGGCCGCCTGTCGTCCGGGCTTCGTCCATGCGGCTGATCCGCGTCGGCGGGTGTAAACGAACGCGGCGCCGGAGGGGGCGATAGTTCAAAGCGTCCGCCGGCCGGTTCCAGAATCCGCGCCTCGAATTGATCGCCGCCGATGCGAAAGCGCGCGAGAGAACCGGTCAATGCGACCGGTTCGGCCGCGGTGTGCACGGTCCAGGTGATGTCGCTGCAAATGCTGGGATCGATCTCGTCCTGGATCACGACCTGACGCCCGAGCAGTGCGGCGCCGCGGCGTATCGTTCCCGCCGGATGGCCGTATGCGGTCGACAGATCGATGACGGCCCACTTGCTGTCGCCGTCGACGCACCCGCCGATGATGGCGGCCGGCGAATTGGGGATTTGGCCGCGCCCGCCAACCACGATGGTATTGTGGCTTGCCGCCTGCGAGCGGTAGTACTGCCACCGGCGGCCGCACCGTCCATCGGCGCCGTGATCGAAATAGCCGGGCAAATCGTAATCATCCGAGCCCATGTCCAGGATCCAGCGATGCCTGGCGCCGTCGACGACAAAGGTGCCGGCATCCGCCTGGGCGTGAAGAATTGTTTCTTCCGGCGGTGGCGCGGCGCTGCCAATTCGAGGCGAGACGTTGCCGCCCTTTATCGCTAAAAAGACCGGACCAGCCTCGGCCGCGGACGACCAGGTGCTGCGAAAGCACGCGATGTCGCCGCTCGCGAAGATTTTACCGGTCGGCAGTCCGAGACTCACTGGTGCTTTTCTGTCGCAGTTGGGCCAGATCGCGGCGAAGGGCAGATGCCAGCCTTCGCTGTCGCCCGCGATCCAGCCATCGATCGGTCGCCCAAAGCGATGCGCAAACCAGACCAGCGCAGACGCGTCATAACGCTGTTCCGAATCCCCGAAATTGAACGCGGCGCCGAATGGGCCGACGGCATGCAGTGCGAAGTCGCCAGTCTGCGCAAACCCTGGCCGATCGGCAAGTCCAAAGCTGCTACCCAATGTGCTCTCCAGGGCCGCGACCATCAACCCGGCATAGCGCATCGCCAGTGACCAATAGCTAAGTCCCTCGCGCCACGCGCCATCCGGCGCCAGCCCGGAAAAGACGTTCCAATTGGATCCCAGAGCATATCGCAACAGCCGGGCCGACAACGGCAGGCGCGAAGCAAGCACGCAAAGAGCGGCAACCAGAATGCCGGCATTCGAAACCAGGGTGCAGTTGTCGCGTCGCCGCGGCCACAACAGCGAGCGATCCTCGTAAGCCTCGAGCGCCGGTTCCAATACGTTGCGGCAAATCGCGCTCTCGATGTCCCGTCGCTCGCTCGCAGTCAGCGCGTCGAACAGCCAATCATAAGCGAGCGACACGGCGACCGCGATTTCGGCGCAGTCGAGAAACGAGCGAATGACCGGCCGCTCTTTCCAGCTCGGCTGCGCGGAGAGTTCGGCAAGCGTTGCTCGCGTCGCAGCAAGGGCCGGTTCGGCCAACGAGCGTTCGGCGGTCAGGGCGGCGAATGCGGTGTTGATCAGTCGCCGCGCCCGACGTTTGATCGCTGTCCGCAGATCGGCCGCGGCAATCGGCGAGGCAATCGCCGAGACCAGTTTGGCCGTGTGCGCCCGGAGCTGTGGACTGGCGGCGGCACGTCGGCGAAGTTCAGGCAGAGCGGTCGAATGGAACAGCAGGTAGGGATGAGGCCGGTCAAAGCGCGCGACTGCAATTTCGAGCCCTCGGACATCCGGACCCGAATCTGGTTCAAAATCGAGTGATCGCGCGTTGTCGAACGGCAATCGCGGTATCCGAAATCCGGCGTGGCATTGCCGACCGCGCCGCTTACGCTCGTTTGGTTAAATTGATTATAAGTTTCTGGTGTGAGAGCAGCCTCATAAATGTCGCGCATTCAGCACCGGTTCAAGTCAAGCCTGAGCCAGCAGCTTTACCAGGAAATCGTCCCGCCACGCAGCGAGGTTGAATTTGCCGCGCACCGAGACCTTGGAGCGGTCCTTGTGCATCAGATTGAGCGCCATATGGCGCAAAATCGCGAGATTATAGGGGCTATTGTCGCGACGGCTCCTGACCTGATCCTCGTTCATTACGGCATTGAGGATCCAGTGCAGGCGGTTTTCGACACCCCAATGCGACCGGGCGACATGGCCCAGACGCTCGGGGGTTAGCGGCGTGCTCAGCATGTAGTAGGCGGTCTCGGTGGTATTTTTCTGAGCCCCGTGGGCGGTTGTCTGACGGGTTCGGATGACCCGGCCAAGCGCCTTTAAACCCGGCCAATGATAGCGGGTCTGCAACCAATCGGTATCGGTCGACACCATGCCGATGCGGCTCTCGACCCGTCCGTGATCGCTGTCAAATGTGGCGTGGCGGTTCGCCGACTGGTGCTTTGGATCGGCAAAGAACCGGACGACATCGGCGTGCAGCGCACGATGATTACCCTTTAGGGCGAGAACGTAGTCGCCACCCTGGTCAATGATGCGCTGGCCGATCTCCCGCTGACAATTGCGCGCATCAGTGGTCACGATGGTGCCGCTCAGATTCAGCTTTTCCAATAGCTTGATGACTGCGGCGGTTTCGTTGGTCTTGGCGGTCGTGGCGATCTGCGCCAGCACGAGACGAGTGTCGCAGCACCAGGCGCTGATCATATGCAGCGCCGACCCCGGACAGGCCGGGTCGATCGGACGCCGCAACACCTTGCCATCGATTGCGATGACGCCGGTGCAGGTTTCGCTGAACCGCGCCATGAACCTCTGAAAACAGGCGCGGAACTGATCGGGATCGAGCTGACGGAACACGCGGCTGAAGGTATCATGACTGGGCACCCCGTTTTTCAGGGGCAGAAACCGGCCGAGAAATTCTTGCTTGGCTTCGGCAAAGACGGCCATGTCGACGGCCGTTTGGCCACCGGCCAGTACCGCGCACAGGGCGATCATCAATATTTCAGGCAGGTCGTAACGTTTGGCATTGGCGCCCCGCGGATCTTTCAATTCGGTAAAGCATTCGCCGAGGCTCTCCATCGCCTCCTCCTTTGCCCTCTTCGGGCCCTATTGCGACCGGGTGCCGACGCAACGGCGGCAGCCACGCGCCGGCGATCCAGGCGAGGCGCAAGCAGTGAGGTGGTGAACTGACAATCTCGTGTTTGTGTTTGACAAGATGTCTGCGGCATAGGCGGTCGTAGGCGACGTCATCCATCTGTGATTATCGGACCTGCCTAAAATGATCAGCGGGGCGGCCAGCGATCCGTACGGCGCCCTAATTCGGGTTGAGAGGCTATGAGTGGTCCGGAATCTTGGTACCGGGCCCGCTCGACTATGGGATGAGGCGGTACGCATTGACGCCCTTCCGTGTTTCTCTTGTCCCTCCACTCGGACATTTTGCTGCACGCGGTCAGCGAGGTGTCGCCATTTACGTCAACCCGTCGTCAAAAGTGATATTGTCATTAATTTAACAGGAGTGCCTGAGACACGGTATACGATCAATCGTGACGCCGTTGCCATTGGCCTATCGCGGTGCATGCTGACCAGCGCGACCCGCGACGGATTGCGGTAGACGCAAAATTTGCGAACCGCAACGTTCCCACGATGCAGCGAAATCTCCCATTAATCTTTTCGGAACAGAGTTGACTGACGCTGCTTAGGACTCTTCTTTGACGCAGGATCCGTTAACCAAGTTGAAATGATGTGGTCATCGGTGGTGGTCGGCACGCAGACACCTTCCGGCGCCGGCTTGCTCCGGATCAGAAACGGGTGAGGTGTGATGCTCATTAACAATCTTGCCTGCATGACCAGCACGGATCGGCGGGTTTTATCGGCTGAGGTGGTTTGGGAAGATCACGACTTCCCGCGGCAGGAACTGCTCTTCGAGGTTGGAGCGCCGCGGCGCGGCAACGATCGCGGCGATGCGGCCGCCGAACCTATTGCGTTGCAATCAAGCGACGATGATCTGCGCCCGGAGGCGTTTCTCGCCGCAGTATTCCCGCTTGCCGCGGTGCACGGCGAAGCCAGAGTGCGGATCGAAGGGCGTCCATGCCCGATGCTGATCGAGGGGCTGCGCACTGCGCATGCCTGGTGGTTGAGTTGGGGCGGGATGCCTGGCCCGGCCCCGGTGATCGAAACCGTCGGCGCCAGCCGCCGACAAGCGGATACCGGACCGCGTCGTGCGGTTGCCTGTCTGTCCGGCGGCGTTGACAGCCTGCATCTGCTGCTGCACAACCATCGACGTTATTCTCCCGACGATCCGGCTTACATCCGCACGGCGCTGTTTATTCACGGTTTCGACATCGGCAAGCGCCCGCTTAATCCCGAACGCGATCATTACGACATGATCTTGGATCGCTTTGAAACTTTGGCTGCCGCAACTGGGATCAGCATTTTGCCATGTCGTACCAATCTTCGACATTTGCCGTCGTTGCCGGGCTTTTGGACGCACCGTCACAATGGTGCGGCATTGGCGGCTGCCGGTCACGCCGCAATCGACGGGCCCGCGTTTTTATTCATCGGCAGTACCTATCATCTATCTGAACTGGTTCCGTTAGGATCGCATCCCGCGGTCGATGTCCAATTCTCAAGTCAGCGCCTGGCCGTCATCCATGAAGGAGCACGCTTTTCGCGCGTTGACAAGGTACGCGAGCTCGCTACTTGGCCGACTGCACTCGCCCTCCTCCGAGTCTGCCCCAGCAACATCAAGGGGGTGGCGAATTGCGGGGTTTGCGAGAAATGTCTCGAGACCCGGCTCGAACTGTTGGCGGCCGGTGTCGAGGAGACCGGCGCGTTTGGGCCGAGCTTAACCCCGATCGAGTTGTGGCAGGCGACCGACCCGGTGCCGAGCTTCGATCGCGCACTCCGCTACGAGCCGTTGTTGGCCCCGCTCAGAGCGTTGGGCCATCTCGATCTTTGCCAGATCCTCAGTGACAAGATCGCGGCCTACCGGCAGCATGTCAAAGACGGTGTGAAATGGCCGGACGTCTGATCGCCCGGCCGCGCTGATCGCGATGAAGACGATGGAACAGTTCGGGCCGGTTGAAAAATGCATCTCGCTTACGGCAGGATTAACGTGGTCTACTGGCTCGGTCGGCCAACAGGGCAGGTCTTTCTCGGCGTCGCACTAAGGCAGAATAATGGCTCTTATCATCGGCGTTCTCGGGCATCTTACGATCGAGAACGACCAGCGTCGGGTCGGCAAACTCCCACGCAAGGCTCGAGCCCTGGTAGCCTATCTGGCAGTGCAGGGCGAGCGTCCGGTCAGCCGCGAGCGGCTATCAGATCTGTTGTGGCCGTATCAGGGATCGGAACAGGCGCGGCATAGCCTGCGCAATTGCCTGCTGGAACTGCGCAAGACATTGGGGGAGGGGAGCAGACGCCATTTGGTTGCTGAATTTGCCAATTGCCGGCTGCAGGACGTCGATACTGATCTCAGCCGCTTTGAACAGCTTTCCCGGTCAGCGGACCGCGCCGAATTGCTGATGGCAGCAGAGCTCTACCGCGACGAATTTCTCGCCGATTTCGTCATCGATTCGGAGCCGTTTCAGGAATGGCTCGCCAGCGAGCGTGACCGTACCCTCGACCTAATCTGCGGCGTTCTGCAGCGTTTGACGGCATTGCACGATCAGGCCGGCGAACACGACGCCGCCATCCGCTCGGCCCGCCGGTTGGCATCGCTCGATGCGCTGTCGGAGATTGGCCAGCGCGCGCTGATCCGCGCCTATGCGCGAGCCGGACGTCGTCCTGAAGCATTGCGACAATACCGGACATGTGCGGACATTCTGAAACGCGAACTCGGTGTGGCACCCGACGCCGAGACCCAGGCGCTCGCCAACGAGATTGCCCGTGCTGGCGGTAGCGTTGCGACCGTGGATACGCGCCTCGGCGCGCGACCGCCCGAAGCCGGCTCGGCCGTGGCGATCTCAGCCGGGCGCGGCGCCGGATCCGGCGCCACGCTTCCGGAAATCGCACGCCTGCGATGGCCGTGTCTGCTTCCGCGGATTGCTGTCGCGGTGGCGCCGTTGCGCAACCTGACCGGCGCTTCGATCCATCAGCACCTGTTCGAGGCGTTCACCGACGATCTCGTCACCGATTTGTTGGAGCATGGACGCGGCCTGTCAGTAAAGCATATCGAAGATGCACAGGGTTTCCTCGGCAACAACAGCCTCTCGTCCAAGCTCGGCTCGCCCGAACTCGACTGCGAGTATGTCGTAAGCGGCAGCGCCCAGCTCGGCCCCTCGGGCTCGTTGCGCGTCAACATGCGGATCATGCACATCATGACCGCCGAATACCGCTGGGCCGGACGACATGAATTCACCGCGGATGAACTCGCCAGCGGCCAGACTGAGATAACCCGGCTGATCTCGCGCGAGCTGCACGTCCTGGCACTCCAGGAAGCGAGCCGCCAGGTCTTCGCCAATTCGGATCGAGAGCTCTTCGGTCTCAGCGATTGTCTCTCGCGCGGGGCGATGGCGTTTGGCGGCGATGTCAGCGCGGAACTGATGGTCGAGGCCCAGCGATGGTACCTGGCCGCACTGGCGCGCGATCCGCGCAATGTTGAGGCCCTTGCCGGGCTCGCATTCACTTGCCAGCACGTGGTCGGTCAGCCCTGGTGGACCGACCCGGACGCGGTTGCCGCGTTGTCCGATCTTGGCCGAGAGGCGGTGGCAATCGCGCTCGACCTCGCACCGGGGCACACGACCGCGAGATGCATCCAGGGGATGCTCTATTCCGCGGCGGGACAGCTCGAAGAGGCTGCAAGTGCCTTTGATCTGGCGCTGTCGATGGATCAAGACCTGGCGATCGCCCATAGCTTTTCGGGGTACAATGCCGCCTTCCTCGGCCGTGCCGAAAAAACCCTGCCGGCGGTCGAGCGGGCGATGGGTCTCGACCGGAGCGACCGGCGCAACAGCGTGTTCTTTTTCTTTGGCGGCTTTGCCGAGCTGTTGCTCGGCCGCACGGAAGCAGCAATCGCATTGCTGCGTAAATCGCTGGAACGCAATCCCGCCTATGGTAGCGCCCAACTGTTCCTGGTCGCGGCGCTGCTGATGGTCGGACGCAAGAACGAGGCGGCGCGCGCGGCCGCTGCCTTCCGCGACCAATATCCGGGCTCGCGGGTCAATGATCTGGAGCGGTTATGGCTGGCGCGCTCGACCAATCCGATCTACCGCACCCAGATCGATCCCATTTTCGACCGGCTTCGCTCGCTCGGCCTCGGCGGCTGACCCGATCGACGCCAGAGGATCGGCGCCAGAGGATCGACGCCAGAGGATCGACGCCACAGCGAGCGGCGGCGAGTCTCAGGATCGCGGCGGCGCCCACGGCTCGGGTGCGCGCGGTTCAAGGTCGGTGACTACGTCGACAACAACCGGTTCATCGGCGGCGAGCGCCTCGCCCAGCGCGGGCGCAATCTCGGCAGGCCGCTCGACGCGGATGCCACGGACGCCGAAACTCCGTGCGACCGCCGAAAAATCGGTCGGGCCAAAGCGGACGAGCGCTTCGCCGCGTCCCGGCCGGTTGCCGGCAATGCGCCGCACGCCGGTCAGATTTTGGCCAAAGCCCGAGTTGTTATTCACGACGACCGTGACCGGGATGCCACACCGCCGCGCCGATTCAAGCTCGGCCAAGTGGTAATAAAATCCGCCATCACCGGTAAAGCATACGACCTTGCGGTTCGCGGCGGCGCATTGCGCACCGAGGGCCGCCGGGAACGACCAGCCCAGCGATCCAGCGGCGCGCAGATAACTCTGCCCGGCGCCGTTGAAATCGACCATCGTGCCGGTCCAGATGCCGGAATAGCCGGTGTCGGCGACGAGGATGCCGTCCGCCGGCAACGCCTTGGTCACCTCGGCGCATAACCTTTCGACCCGGATCGGCGTCCTGTCGTCGCCGACGAGCGGCGCCATCGTCGCCCGCCAATCGGCCATGATGCGCGCTGCCTCCTCGGCAAAGCCGCGGTCGCGTACCGGTCGGCCGACGGCCTGCGCCAGACTTGCAAGGGTGGCTTTGGGGTCGCCGACGACCCCGATCGTGTCCGGATAGCTGCGCCCGATTTCGAGCGGATCGACATCGATCTGCACAATTTTTGTCGAGAGCGGCGGGATCGTCCAATTCAACGTGACCTGATCGCCGGTGTCGCAGCCGACATAGAGCACGAGATCTGCCGAGTGGACGATGCGGTTGGCGGGCGGCGCCGAATAACTGCCCGG
>Ga0335072_10006356_pt1 | contig 17279 bp, 15 predicted proteins | sample Lox_Sample_21_FD_206725 | JGI IMG/M metagenome (GOLD analysis project Ga0335072, IMG submission 206725) | Soil microbial communities from Loxahatchee National Wildlife Refuge, Florida, United States - Lox_Sample_2.1 | ecosystem: Environmental > Terrestrial > Soil > Wetlands | place: USA...
TATCCAATTCTTGCCGCGCTCAATCTATTCGTAATGCCCTCAATAGCCGAAGGTCTCGGGGTTGCGTCTCTCGAGGCAATGTCCTGCGGATTGCCGGTCGTCGCCAGCGCAGTGGGCGGCTTGCGCGATTTAGTCCAAAATCGTGTAACCGGCCTGTTAGTGCCTCCGGCCGATCCGTCAGCTTTGGCAGGCGCAATCGTGGAACTCATTGCAGCGCCTGAGCTGCTAACCGCGATGGGCGCGGCTGGCCGGACTTGTGTAACGGATAGTTACAGTGCGACGGCTATGGCACAGCGTACGCTGGCGCTCTATCGCGATTGTCTCGCGCGCTAGCTTTAAATTGCGCGACAATAGAATTAGCGTTACGAAATGATCAGAAGGGTACCAAGTCGATGAGGAGTATGACGGGCTTCGGCCGGGCCGAGCTCGAACGCGGCGGGGTGCAAGTGGTGGCGGAAGTCCGCGCCCTCAATCAGCGCTTCTTCGAGCTGAAACTCAATCTGCCACGCGGATGGGGCGAGCATGAGTCGGAAATCCGCAAAATCGTCCAAGAAGTCGTCGAGCGCGGACGTGTCGAACTCTTCGTCCGCTGCGTAACGCTCAAGCCGCCACCAGCCCGCTTGCGTGTCAACGATGAGTTGGCCGCCAATTACGTTGCCGAGTTGCGACGTCTGGGCAAGAGCCTTCGCCTCGACGGCGCCTTGGGCATGGACGTCGTGATGCAACGTCCGGAAATCTTTCAGGTGGTTGAAGAGGAATACGACGCACGCCCGGGCGTCGAGCTAGCCTTCCAGGGATTGCGGCGGGCACTAAAGATGATGGAGAGCGAACGCGTTCGCGAAGGTGCCGCACTGAAACGTGACTTCGAGTCACGCATTAAAAAACTGGCTGCGGCGCTGCCGCGGATTGAAAAGCTCGCGCGTGAATCTCGCACGGCAATTCGCGCCAATTTTGAAAGCCGCATCCGCGAGCTGATGGCCGAACTGCCCATCAACGAAAAGCGCCTGCTCGACGAAGCCGCCACCGCCGCCCAGCATGGCGATATCACCGAAGAAATGACCCGGTTCAGCGTCCATCTGAAGGCGCTTAAAGCGCTGCTCATCCGCGAAGGACCAATCGGTAAATCGATCGAATTCCTGCTCCAGGAGATCAATCGCGAGGTCAATACAATGGGGGCCAAGTCGCAGACCGCAGCCCTGTCGCAGACCACTATCGAGATGAAAGGTGAACTGGAGAAAATGCGCGAGCAGGTCCAGAACGTCGAATAAGCCTCAGCGTATTGCGTGCACCTCTTTTCTAAAACAGTATTTGCACTACGGAGGGGCCGCTTAATATAATCGACATGGACCTGCAACGCCGTCGCCGAGGTATTATATTTATACTTTCCGCTCCATCAGGCGCGGGAAAGACGACTATATCGCAGGCGGCGTTGAAAGAGATTGATGGCTTGAGCGCGTCCGTCTCACTAACGACGCGGGCGCCGCGGGAGAATGAAACGGGCGGAGTCGACTATCATTTCGTGAGTGAAGGGGAATTCAATCGTCAAGCCGCTGCCGGCGAATTAGCCGAACATGCTCGCGTCTTCGATGCCAGCTACGGTACGCCGCGCGCTCCACTAGATCACTCGGTCGGCACCGGCAGCGATATTCTCCTCGATATTGATATCCAGGGGGCGCGCCAGATTCGGCAGCTTTATGCCGCCGACACTGTGACGATCTTCGTGATGCCCCCAAGCTTCGCCGAACTTGAAGGACGCCTGCGCAAGCGCGGCACGGAAGCGGAAGACGCCATCGCTCGTCGGCTCAATCGTGCCCGCGAAGAAGCCTTGGCCTTCGATGAGTACGACTACATGATCGTCAACCGCGAGATTGGCCAGTCGCTCGCCGACCTCGCAGCAATCGTAAATGCCGAACGGCTCCGGGTGGCGCGTTTGCGCGAAGGGTTCGCGCCGTGGAAGACCTAGCCACCGATTGTCCCGTCCAGCTTGAAGAGCTGGTTAAAGAAACACAGTCGTACAATCCCGGTGCCGACGTTGGCTTGATCCGTCGCGCCTATGACTATTCCGCCCGGATGCATGCCGAACAGAAGCGCAAATCGGGTGAGCCGTACGTTATCCATCCGCTGAATGTCGCCCTAATCATCGCCCATCTACGCCTCGACGTCCCGTCGATCGTCACCGGCCTCCTGCATGACGTCGTCGAGGACACCGTCGCCTCGCCGGAAGAAGTACGCAGCTTGTTTGGTCCCGAGGTTGCGCGGCTGGTCGACGGTGTCACTAAAGTCTCAAAAATTACTTTTTCTAGCCGCGAGGAAAAGCAGGCCGAGAACTTCCGCAAGATGGTGATCGCGATGGCCCACGATATTCGGGTCGTCCTCATCAAGCTCGCCGACCGCCTGCATAACATGCGCACGCTGAACCATCTGCGGCCCGAAAAACAGGAAGAGATCTCGCGCGAGACGCTGGAAATTTACGCCCCGATCGCCCACCGGCTGGGAATCTACTGGCTCAAGTCTGAACTCGAGGACTACTCCTTCCGCTACCTCAATCCCTCCGCCTATGCCTCGCTCAAAGCTTCTGTCGCCAAGCGCCGTTCCGAGCGCGAAGACTATATCCGCAGCGTCATCGACATTATCGGCAAGCGCCTGGAAGAAGCGGGGGTCCAGGCCGAAGTCACCGGACGCCCGAAGCATTTCTATTCGATTCACACCAAGATGCAGCACGAGGAACTGAGCTTCGACGAGATTTATGACCTCGTCGCGTTCCGGATCATCGTACCCTCGTTGCGCGAATGCTACGAGGCGCTCGGCGTCGTGCATGCGAATTGGAAACCGATTCCCGGCCGCTTCAAGGACTATATCGCGCTGCCCAAAGTGAACATGTACCAGTCCCTGCATACCACGGTGATCGGGCCGCGGGCGCAGCGGATGGAAGTGCAGATTCGCACGCGCGAGATGCACGAAGTCGCCGAGCGTGGCATCGCCGCCCATTGGAGCTACAAGGAAGGCGGCGCGGCGCAGATTCGTGAGGCCGAACGCTTCGCTTGGCTGCGGCGCCTAATCGAATGGCAGCAGAACCTCAAGGACCCCGAGGAGTTTCTTTCGACCGTCAAGGACGACCTCTTCCCCGAGGAGGTCTTCGTCTTTACCCCCAAGGGCGACCTGCTGGATTTCCCGCAAGGCTCTACTGTCATCGATTTCGCCTATCGCATCCACTCGCAGGTGGGTCATCATCTCACTGGCGCACGCGTCAACGGCCGGATGGTTCCGCTGCGCTATCAGCTCAAGTCGGGCGACACCGTCGAGGTGCTGACCTCTGAACGTCAATCGCCGGGTAAGGATTGGGCGAATCACGTAACAACGGCGCGCGCCAAAAGCCGTATCCGCCAATGGCTGCGCGCGCAGCAGGCCGAACGTTCACGCGAATTGGGTGTCTCCTTGCTCGACCGAGAGCTCGAACCGCTAGGCTTGAACGTCGCCCAGTTGCGCGCCAAAGGCCGCCTCGACTCTGTGCTCAAGGAATTTTCGCAGCGTGACGTCGACAGCCTGCTGGCTGCCGTTGGCTATGGCATCGTCAGTGCCGCCCAACTACTCGGCAAGGTGCTCACGCCCGACGAGCTGAAGATTTACCGCGCTGATCTGAGCCAATCGCCCAACGGCGCCGTTCACGACGGCGCACCTCCGCTTAAGCCCGTCCGTAACGGTGTACCGAATGCCGTCATCGTGTCGGGCGTAGGCGATATGATGGTCCGTTTCGCGCGATGCTGTAATCCGCTGCCGGGCGAAGCAATCACGGGCTTTATCACACGTGGACGCGGGGTAACGGTCCATCTCGCCGGATGCCCCGAGGCTCTTGCCACCGATCCTCAACGCCGCGTGCCCGTAGTATGGAAGGTCGGCGAGGAGACGCCTCGGCCGATTCGCCTGGAAGTATTGTGCGCCGATCAGCCGGGGCTGCTCGCTGCGATGTCCAAGGCAATCGCCGCAGCGGGCGTAAATATCTCGACCGCCGAGGTCAAGACCACCGGCAACGATGGCCGCGCCCTATCGCAATTCGAATTGAAGGTCAGCAACGCAACTCAACTCAACCATCTGATGCATTCAATCGCCGCGATTGACGGCGTCTTGCGGGTCTCGCGTCTTGGTCAGCAAACTAACGGCAACGGCTACCATCGGGTTTGATGACGATTCCTTTTCGGCCGACCCGCGCAGCCATCAGCAAATCTTGATGAAAAAGCAGATTACTACCACCAATGCGCCCGCCGCGATCGGACCCTATTCGCAAGCGATAGAAGCCGGTGAATTGCTCTTTTGCTCGGGGCAAATCGCACTCGATCAGCGCAGCGGACACCTCGTTGACGGCGGCATCCAAGCCGAGACCCGCTGCGTGCTCGGCAATCTGACCGCGATTCTGTTAGCGGCCGGGCTCGACCTCAACGATATTGTGAAGACTACCATCTTCATGGTTGATCTGGCCGACTTCGATATCGTCAATCGTATCTACGACGAGCATTTCGAAGCGCCTTATCCGGCGCGATCGACCGTCCAGGTGGCGGCGTTACCGCGTGGCGCTCGCGTCGAGATCGAGGCGATCGCCCGCCGCCGCAATTAGCTCCGCGTCCCTTGCAGGAACGTCCCGGTTCTCAGGAAGCAGTCAGCGTCGTAACCATTGCCTCATTGAAATAACGGCCGCGCGGGTCAAGCTTGCTGATTGAGCGGCGCAGGCGCGCGAGGTTTTTCTTGCGCATAGCCGACGTGACCGATGACGCGTAAAGTCGCGCCTTATCCAGATCGATCAGTACGGCCGCGAAACTCTCTCCAGCAGTCGAAACGAGTAGATTGTGCAGATTCAGGTCGGCGTGGAACAGCCCCTTCTGATGGGCCAAACTAATCGCGCACCGAGCCAGTTCGATCACGTGCGCACGCACCGCCGGATCGTCGTCAGTCTGCACGAATTGCCACAGCGTCATGCCATGCAGCATCCGGGTTATGAAGGCGCCACGATAAAGCGCAGGCGCTAGCCACTGCACCATCGCCCCCATCGGTTCGGCGACTGGAAGCCCGCGCCTGCGCGCCTCCGCCGTCACCGCCAATTCATGGACCGGGCGTGGATTCACGCCAACATAGACGCTGCGGTTCAAAAAACGCATCAGGCCGCCGCGGCGTGCGTAACGGATGAACAGGTCATTTCCATTACCAAGCTTTAATGGAAAGCCGCTGTTCCGGTTGCCGGCGCCAGAGGTGCTGTCACCAACGGTTGCTGCTGCCGGATGCATAGCAACCTGGATTATCGCATCGGCTTGATCGACCAGATCATTGTGCAGGTAAAGGACGCGCCTCCCGATTGCCAAACGCTTGAAGTCATTGCCCGGCAGGGCATAAAGCTGACCAGCTGTAGGAGCCACCGGCACTCGTTGACGTCGTATCGGCCGCGAGGTTCGCACTCGCGGCTTACGCGAAGACCAAATGCATCAATGGAAGAATCACGGCAGGCGTTCGGCTTCTTCGATCAGCATCACCGGAATGTCTTCCTTGATCGGATAGCGCAACTTGCATGCATCGCAGATCAATCCGTCCTGCGCCTCGGTGAGGCGCAAATCGCCTTTGCACTGCGGACAAGCGAGCACATCGAGCAAGTCCTGACTGATGGCCATATAGCAACTCCCTTTAGTTTGTCTCCGTCCTGCCGCGCGCCTTCGCGATTGCCGCCTTGGCCATTTCGAGCAGCCGTTCGGTGTCTGCCTGAGGCATCGTGAGGTCCACTCGCAAAGCGTAAAGCCTGAGCCCCGTCAGCGGGAAGTATTCGAGTTTGACGAGGTCCTTCGCGGTCGTCACCACCATTTCCGCATTGCGCGCAGCTTCGAGAATGTTTTCCACGTCGTACGGCCCATAATCATGATGGTCCGGGTAAGCGAGCGTCGCAATCACGTCGGCGCCGAGACGCGTGAGCATCGCGTGAAAGCCGGACGGATCCGCCAAGCCGCTAAGAGCGACGACCCTCCTTCCATCCAGTGCCAGCGGATACTCGCGCCAGCGCGGCGGCGCGGTGAGATCTTCGGGCGGCGGTTCGGGAGTCACCAGCGCGCGTGGTTCGAGGCGCGCATGGAGCATCAGCCGGCTTTCCAGCAAACGCCGGTCGGCATCGCTCAACGCGGAAGTTCGCTCTTGGCCATCATCAACGAGCACTATCGCATCGGCGCGGACAATCGCGTCTCGCCGGTCACGCATCGGGCCGGCCGGCAACAGCCATCCGTTGCCGAAGCCCCGCGCAGGATTGATCAGCAAAAGGTTAAGGTGTCGCTTGAGCCGCAGATGCTGGAAGCCATCATCGAGAATCACCGCGTCAAGCGCCTTCCCCTTCACGTCCATGAAATCTTTGAGTAGCGTGATCGCGTCTGCGCGGCGGCGTCCGATCGCAATCGGCCCCTCGAACGTCTTCGCCATCATCAGCGGCTCGTCACCGGCCACGTCGACGTCGAGCATTGTTTGCTGACCATCACTGACGATCGCGGCCGGCGGTCCATCCGCACGGCGGCCCCATCCACGGCTGACGATTCCCGTAGCGAGCCCCTGTTCGCCGAGCATCCGCGCGAGCGCCAGCGTGAAAGGAGTCTTGCCGTTTCCGCCGACCGTAAGATTGCCGACACTGATCGTCGGTACCTCGGCGTGACGGCTCCGCGATTCCCACCACCGCTCCCGTATCGCGAGAACCGCACCGTAGATCCGGCTCGCAGGGGTCAGCGCTGCCCACAGCGGCAGATACCGAAGTGGCAGAGGATTTTGCCACAGCCGTTCGATCCAGGGACGCAAGGAACGATGGCGCGCCACCGAGGGTCACTCACTCTGCATCAGCCGCCGCAAATGACTAAGCGTCGCCAGCGTGCCACCGGCCAGGCGCGCGACTGTGCCCTGCGCATTCCGGCCGGCAACGCCGCGCGCATCCTCGTCATTCAACCATAGAGCTGCAACGCTCGCGATTTCGCTCGCATCGCGCACGATACGCGCCCCGCCTGTCTCGAGCAGCGCCTGTGCTGGCTCGCGTTGATTCTCATGGTAGGGCCCGAACATCACCGGCACTCCGAACGCCGCCGGCTCAGCGGGATTCTGACCGCCGCGGCCTGGTTCGAGACTGCCGCCGACAAACGCAATCGTCGCGCGGCGATAGAGCGCGCGTAACTCGCCCATCGTGTCCAGCAACAGGATTGAGGCATCAGCCTTTGTCTCCGAAGTCGTCGGCTGACCCGGCGAAGCAAGCTCGCTTGCCTGAACGAATGGTAATCCTACTTCTTGTAGAATAGCCACCGCTTCTCCGGCGCGCTCCAAATGGCGTGGAGCAACGATCAACGCAAGCCGCGGAAAGCTCCGTAATAGTTCCTGATACGCCGCAATCACACTTCGCTCCTCGCCCGGCGCCGTCGAACCGGCGATCAGGATCGGCTGTGACGCAGCAAATTCGGCGAGCAGCGGCCGGATTGCCGGCGCTGTATCGCCCGGATCAAATTTCGTATTGCCAGTAACAATCACTCTTTCTGACGGAGCGCCTAGTGAGCGATAGCGTGCAGCGTCGTCTTCAGTTTGCGCCAGAATAACATCCGCGTGACCTAGCGCTTCGCCAATCAACCTGCGAATGCCCCTGTAGCGCTGCGCCGAGCGCGCGGAGATACGGCCATTGATGATCGCAATCGTGATCTTAGCTTTGGCCGCTTCAAAGAAATAATTCGGCCACAATTCAGTTTCTGCGATTAGCATTACATCGGGCTTGAGGCGTCGCAGAAACGAGCGTACCGCGAAGGGCGAATCGAGTGGCGCTAGCTGATAAGCGATCGCATCCGGAATGCGCCGCCGTGCCGCCTCTCGCCCGGCGGTTGTCATCGTCGTAACCGCAATCTCAGTTCCAGGAAATTCGCGCCCGAGGCCGAGCGCGATCGGCCGCACCGCTTCGATCTCGCCGACCGACGCCGCATGAATCCATACGCGTTTTCGATTGCCCAGCGGCTGCTTGACCGCGGCAATACCTAGACGTTCGCGGCATGCGGCTGCATCGGCGCCGGCGCTCGCGATCAGTGCGAACGGTAGAGCAGGATACCAAATAGCATTGTAGAGCAGCGGCAGCATCGTAGGCCTCAGTCATGAGGCCGTGCGCGGAACTCGTCACTCCCCATGATTACGCACCCCGCTTCAACTCGCCAGCGTACCGTTACCCGGCATCTCCAGAGACGGCGCGAATTGGATTCCGTGGAGCTTGCTGTACTCACCGCCCAACGCCATCAGATGCGCGTGCGTCCCTTCCTCAACGATACGCCCATGTACGAGCACGGCGATCCGATCGGCGCGGCGCACAGTCGATAAGCGATGAGCGATCACTAGTGTCGTGCGATTCGCCATCAGATGCTCTAGCGCTTCCTGCACCTGCCGTTCCGCTTCGGAATCAAGCGACGACGTTGCTTCGTCAAGAATCAGTATCGGCGCGTTTTTGAGCAACGCGCGAGCGATCGCGATCCGCTGGCGCTCGCCTCCCGAAAGCCGCACGCCCAGTTCGCCTATCGCCGTGTCATAGCCATTCGGCAGCCGCGCGATAAAATCATGCGCATTGGCGAGACGCGCCGCAGCGATTACTTCATCGAGATTTTTGTCTATATCCCCGTACGCAATATTCGCACGCACCGTATCGTTGAACAGAAATGTATGCTGCGTGACGAGACCAATCTGCGCCCGCAACGATCCGACCTTGTAGCGCCGCACATCTAGATCATCGACGCTGACCGTGCCTTGCTGCACGTCATAAAAGCGCGGGATCAAATCGGCCAGCGTCGATTTACCACCCCCGCTCATCCCGACCAGCGCGACCACTTCGCCTGCGCCAATAGTCAGATTGATATCCCGCAATACCCAATCGTCCCCGTAACGAAAACTCACATCGTGAAACGCCACCGCATGCGGCTCATTGCCAAGCTTAATACCTGCAGGATCATCGGGAACGTCCGTCGGAGCGTCCATCATCTCGAACACGCGCTCACCCGCCGCCAGCCCCGCCTGGATATTGTTATTAGTGGTGCTGAGGCTTTTGAAGGGACGATAGAGCAGGATCATTGCAGTGATGAACGCCAGAAAGACCCCCGGCGTCCGCGACCCAGCCATCACCGAATACGCGCCCCACCAGATTATCCCGATCACGGCGAACGCCCCCATCAATTCTATCGTCGGTCCGGTAATCGCCTTGATCCGCGCCACCCGCATATAGATCCGGAACAGCCGCCGCAATTCGCGATTGAACCGCGTCCGCTCGTATTCCTCCATCCCGAAGGCCTTGACCACTCGATTACCCTGATAGGTTTCCTGCAGGATCGTGTTAAGGCCGCTGAGTTGCCGCTGCGCGTCCTTCGTCATCTTGCGCATCCCGCGCGAGAAACGCGTTATCGGCAACACAGCCGAAGGAAAAACCACCAGCGCTGCGAGCGTGAAACGCCAATCGACATAGAGTGCGCCAGCGATCAGTGCGATCAGCCGTGTACCGTCGCTAAATGCGGAAAGAAAGCTGTCTATCCCGCTGTTCGTGACGACCTGAACGTCGTTGATCACTCGCGACATCATCACGCCGGTCGGTGTGCGATTGAAAAACGACAGAGGCTTGCGCTGCAACGCCTCGTTGAGTTCGCCGCGGATATCCATCGTGACTTTTTGCATCACGTAGGCTTCTAGATAATCGGAGCCAAACGACGCCGCCGCCCGCACCGTGAAAAGACCGAGCAGCAGAATCGAGAGCGGCCTCAAGCGCGAAACGTCATGGCTTATCGCGAAGCGGTCGGCAAAGGCCTTGATGATGACAACCAGCGATCCTTCAGTTGAGCTGACCACGATCATCGCAACGCACATCACGACTATGTACGGAAACAGATAACGGCGCGGATAAGCCAAGAGCCGCCGTAGTAAGGGCGTCAGCAATTTCACGATGATAGCATCCCAAGCGCGATATCCGCCACGCGTCCGGCCGCGCCCGGCGTGCCGAGGCTTTGCGCCACCGCCTTTAGCGATGTTGCAACTTCCGCGTGCAATGACTCGGCTAGCATCGGCTCACCCGCACGCACGAGCTTCGCGGGTGTGACTTCCCATTGGATAAGCTCCGGGACGATGCGCCGGCCAGCCAGCAAGTTGGGCATCCCGATAAAATCGACTCCTTTGATCAGCAAGCGCCCGAGAGCATACGTCAACGGCGACATCTTGTAGGCAATCACCATCGGGCATCCGAGCAAGGCCGTTTCAAGCGTGGCCGTGCCCGAGGCTACCAACGCGAGTTGACTCGACGCGATAATACTATAGGCGTCCTCGGTAATAATATGGACCCCGTCCAACGCAGACCCGGCCACTTCGCGCAGGTCCGCGACTCTTAGCGTCGGCGCCAGCACGATGACGGGCGTCAGATCATGGTCGCCCGCGAGCACTTTGGCTGCCGCGAGCATCGGACGTAACAAGTAATGTATCTCGCCGTGACGGCTGCCCGGCATCAATGCCAGCAGTTTCGTCCGCGGACGAAAGCCATGCCGCGCCAGCGTGGCGGCTCTATCCTGCTCCGGCTTGACGCGATCGAGTAGCGGATGACCGACGAAGGTGACACGTTCACCCGCGCCCGCGAACAATTCCGCCTCGAAAGGGAACACCACCGCCAGCCGATCGGCCCGGCGCATGAGTTTACCGATACGCCCACGGCGCCAGGCCCATACCTGCGGCGTGATGTAATACAATACTGGCACGCCAGCGCGATGAGCCACGCCGGCCAGAATCATATTGAATTCCGCAAAATCGATCAGGATAAGCAGATCAGGCGGCTCGCTGCGGAGCCTGCGGCGCAAGTCGCGCAATGCGCCAAGTGTCAGGCGAATCGTCGAGGCCAGTTCCGCGATGCCGAGTCCCGCGATATCTTCCGCCTTGAACAGCGCGGTCACGCCCGCCTCTCGCATCCGTGCCCCGGCAATCCCGCTCAGTTCCCAACGCGGATCGCGCGCGAGCATTTCCCGCGCAAGGTCAGCGCCATGCAGATCGCCCGACGCCTCGCCGGCCACGATTAACACGCGCCGGCGCGGATGCGCCCCGGCATTGGCGGAACTCATAATCGAAGCATTCGCGGTTGCAACTCGCATCACAGTCAAGTTTGAGGCAAACAGCCCAGACGGGTTGTCGGGCGATGTTGTCACAGATTGAGCGCTGCGTTCTCTTTTGCGATTGCGATACGAATCCGCTCGCTCAGTTCCATTACTCGCAGCCCATCATCAGCGCTGACGCGCGGTGCGCTCCGCGCTCGTACGCTGTTCACGAACGCCCGTACTTCATCCATCAGCGGGTCGCCCTCCGCCAGGCCAATCAACTCGGCCGAGATCACCGGAAACGTACCGCCAGCTGGTGGCGGACTCTTGCGATAGACCTGAATACTGCGTGCCTCATAATCAACTGAAAGGTATGCGTCAGGTTGAAAGAATCGAATCTTCCGCTCGCGCTTGGCCGAGACTCGGCTCGAATTGAGATTGGCTATCAGCCCGTTGGCGAACCGAATACGTGCGTTCGCGATATCAATCTGATCGGTCAGGACCGCGACCCCCACCGCCTCAACCGAAACCGCTTCGGATTGAACCAGGCTCAGAATCACGTCCAGGTCATGCACCATCAAGTCGAGTACAACGTCGACATCAGTGCCGCGCTCGGTAAACGACGCGAGCCGGTGGCATTCGATGAAACGGGGCGAGTCCAGGATCGCTCCAAGTCTCTCAATCGCCGGATTGAAGCGTTCCAGATGGCCGATCTGAAGAATCCGCCCGCCACCCGCCGCGATTATGCCCAGCTCGTGCGCCTCGTCGAGCGTCGCCGCCATGGGCTTTTCCAGCAACACGTCGATACCCCATCGCATCAAGTCGGCCGCAATCAAATGATGCGTCACGCCGGGCGACGCGACCGTTGCAAGATCAATCTTGCCCCGCAGATCGCGATAGTCGGAGCACGGCTCGGCGCCCGTCTCCGCGGCGACTTCGTCGGCACGACGCTGATCGACGTCTGCCACGTACTTCAGCTCGACGCCTTCAAGCGCGCGGTACTTATGAGCGTGCAATGACCCAAGGCGGCCCGCGCCGATCACTGCTGCGCGCAGGTCAGCCATAGCCGAAGACGGTGACCCCGAGCGCTTGCGCGCGGTCGATGATTTGTCCACGTTCGAGCAGCATTGCGGTACCAGCTTCGATGCCGATCATCGCGGCGCCGATTTCTGCCAGCAACTCGATGGTCGCCGGGCCAATCGCAGGACGGTCAAAGCGCAAGTCCTGACCGGGTTTTGCTGCCTTCGCGACCACCAATCCGGGACCACACAGTTTCGCCGCGCGCCGTAATGCCTCATCGGTGCCCTCGACCGCCTCGACCGCAGCAACAACACCGTCGCGGACAGCGACCGCCTGTCCGATATCGAAACCGCCGACGGCACGTGCAACGTTAAATGCAAGTTCGAGGTCTCTCAGTTGCGCCGCCGATGGCTCAGGCCCACTGACTACGCCCGGGCGCGTGATCACATCTTCGAGCATCGGTACCGGATCGATGATCGCGATACCCTCCGCTTCGAGCTCACGCGCAACTCCCCGCAACACCGCATCGTCACTGAAACGGCCAATCCGTTGAAGCATCGCAAGCGCACGCATATCGGGAGCGAACGCAGCCGGCAGCGACGACCGCGCGATACCCCCTGCCATCGCCGCCGTCGTCACACCCGCGCTTTTGAATGAGTCCACCATCCGCTGCAATTCGCCAACCTTGATCCAGGTGATGGACTCAACCAGTTCGGCCAACGCTGGATCGGTCTCGCCCTGATGGGCCACGGCGATGACCTCAACCCCGTCGCGGCGGGCTGCCCTGGCTACCTGGAGCGGGAAGACTCCGTTACCCGCGATAAGGCCGAGTCTAGTCACGGTCGCGGCCGACGACTCCGCGTTCCGACTTGGTGATAAATTCAACGAGGCATCGGACTTCGGCGCAGTGGCCGCCTTCGTTCAGCACCTCGCGAATCGCCTCTTCACGCAGAAGCTTGCTGTAAAAGAGCATGCGAAAGGCGCTCTTCAATGCGGCTATCGTCTCGGGCGCGAAACCCCGCCGTTCGAGGCCCGTACTATTTACCCCGACCAGGCGTGCACGTTCGCTGCCGGCCACCATCGCGTACGGCGGAACGTCTTGCGCAACCTTTGATCCTGCTGCCACAAACGCGTGAGCGCCAATATGACTGAACTGATGTATCCCGCACATCCCCGCAGTCACGACCCATTCTTCGAGCACGCAATGGCCCGCAAGCTCGGTGGAATTGGCGATAATCGCATGGTCACCGACGTAGCAGTCATGCGCGATATGGGCGTAATTCATGATCAGCACATGATTGCCGATTTTGGTCAGCATCCCGCCGCCTTCGGTCCCGCGATGAATCGTTGTAAATTCGCGAATCCGATTATCGTCGCCGATCACGAGGCGTGACGGCTCTCCGTGATATTTCAAATCTTGCGGTGCCGCCCCGATCGAGGCGAATTGAAAAATCTGATTGCGCGCCCCGATTAGCGTCGGACCCTCAATCACCGCATACGGGCCAACCGTAGTGCCGGGGCCAATTGCCACTTCAGGACCAATTACCGCGCCCGGCCCAATTTGGACGTCGGAGTCGAGTTCGGCTCGAGCATCGATTACGGCGCTGGGATGGATACGGCCGGCTATGGGATTTGCTCCTGCACTTCCATTGCAGTGATCTCGGCTTCAGCCGCGAGATCGTCTTCGACTCGCGCCTTCGCGCGCATCTTCCACAACGGATGATGGTATTTGAGCAGGCGCACTTCGATCTTGAGCTGATCACCTGGTACGACACGGCGCCGGAAGCGCACCTTGTCGAGTCCGGTGAGCATGAACAGGCTCCGGCGTGCGCCGATTCGCCCGAGCGCCAGGATTGCCGCCGACTGTGCGATAGCCTCGACTATCAGCACACCCGGCATCACCGGCGCGCCAGGAAAATGGCCGCTAAAGAACGGCTCGTTGATCGTTACGTTCTTGAGAGTCAGCGCGCGCTCGGATTCAAGTTCCAGCACGCGATCGATCATCAGGAACGGATAACGATGCGGCAGCAGTTTGAGGACCCGCTCGCGATCATCACCGCCCGCCGGATCAGGAGGCACCATTGATTAATCCACCGCTACTTGGAGATAGTCGAGCGGCCACCCCCCTCGTCATCGCCACCACCGGATGGTCCAGACATCGGCATTGAATCCGAAGCTGACGGCCGTCCGCCGGCAGCATTTGAGCCGAAATCACCTGGGGCTGGACCGCCGCCTCCGCTATCCGCCTCAGCTCCCAATGAACCCGCTTTGACGTTCATCGCGTCGTAGGCGCGGATCACTTGATCGGTGATATCGATATTCGCGGTCCCCCACAAAAGGCTGCCCTTCTCCAGCACCATCGTGTAGCCATTCTTGATTCCGATCTGACGTACCACCACCGCGATATCGCGCACGATTTCGCCCGTCATTTCGTTATCTCGCTGCTGCAATTCGTCGCGTGAATTCTTGTAATCGTCCTGAAACTGACTGAGCTTGCGCTGGTACTCGTCCTCCAGATTTTGACGCTCGTCAGGCTGCATCAGAGGACCTTTTTTCTCGAGCTGCTCCTTAAGACTCTGCACCTGGTTCTGCTCGCCGACAAGCTGCCCTTCCAACCGCTGGACGCGCGTGCGGAAGTCGGCCTTGGCCGTTTTGCCATTGCGGCACTCATTCAGAGCGCGCTGGATATCGACGTACGCGAGCTTGATATCAGCGTGCGCCACTCCCGCAACCAATTGGGCGATCAGCATCACGCCAAGGGCAAACCGATATCTCATACGAATCTAGCGATCCTCCTGCCGCATTGCGCGGGACAATTTGTCACAGATGGAATCTGGACCGGCGCTGGACGACGGCGTTTGGCTGCATATCAAAGCAGCTTCTCTTGGTTGGCGCTAGAGTGGTGAGCCCGCGCCAAAATCGAACACCGTATGCTGGTCGTTAGGCCGAGGATTCGTAGGAATTGCTAAGTCAACCGCGATAGGGCCAAAGGGCGACTTCCAGCGAATCCCCGCTCCAATAGCCGTCTGCAAATGACTCACCGGCGACTGGTCAAGGTAAAAGGCATTGCCCGAGTTGATAAAAGCGGCGCCGCGCAAGCCAAGTGCCGTCCAGATCGGGAACGTGGTTTCGCTGCTGAGCAGCAACTCCTGGCTGCCGCCCACCTGTTCAATCGCCACCGGCACGCCTTGCGCATCATAGACCGTGACTTCGGGCCCCAACGAATAGAGCGCGTATCCGCGCACGTCACCGCCGCCGCCGACACCGCCCGGGAAGAATCGTTCATACAGTGGTAGTTCGCTGCCCTTCCCTCCCCCAAGACTGGTGCCGACGCCGTAAGTCACGCTTGGTGAGAAAACCCATTCACCCCATCTCGGACTCTTGATATACGGGAAGAAAAAGCGGGAATGGAAAACGCCCTTGACGAACTTGCTGCCGCCGAGTCCCGCCAGTTCCATATTAAGGCTCTGTACTGATCCGCTGCGCGGGTCAGTCGGATTGTCGACCGTCAAACGCCGCAGGCTCGGCATAATCTCCGATATGTTCCGGTAACCGGCGTATTGAGCGATTTGCTCAGTCGTGAACTCGCTGATTCCGCCAATTCCCACGTTTTCGAACTGATAACCGAGCCCGGCCGTGACGTTGTCGAGTGGCAGCGGGCCGATTTTCTTGAAGCCCAGCTCAGTCAGTGGATAGGTCGTGTTGAGCAGGAACCCGGTATTGGTCTGGTCGAAAGAGTAAAGATACAGCTTGTCGTAGAAGACCTGCGTATTAACCGCAAGCGGCATGTCGAGGAACCACGGCTCGGTATAGCTCAGGTTATAGTTCTGATATAGAAAACCAATCTGCGCATTGGCCGAAACAGCTTCGCCTCCGCCGAACAGATTGCTGTTACCGACGCTGAAATTACCAAAGACCGAACTGGAGCTGTCGTAACCGCCGCCAATCTGCAGCGACGCCGTATTCGCCTCCTGTACCGCCACGTCTAGGTTGATCTCGTCAGTCTGCGGCCCCGGCGAAGTTGTAATTCGCGTGTTCGAAAAATAGCCCAGCGAGTCGAGCCGCCTTTTCGAATTCTGGATCTTCGAGCTCGAATACGGCTCCTGTTCCTGAATCGTCAGCTCGCGCCGAATAACCTTGTCCGACGTCTTGCTGTTGCCGGTGATATTGATCCGATCAACCAGCACCTCGCGTCCCGGCGTCACATTGAACAGTACATTGACCGTATGCGTCGTCGGATCGACTGCAGTCCTCGGATCGACGTTCACGTACGCGTAGCCGCGATCCGAATAGAAGTCAGACAGCGTCAACACGTCATGCTGCATCTCCTCGCCGCTGAACGTCTCACCCGGCTTGATCGTCAGCTTGTTGAGCAGATCCTTCGGCGGGACCTTGAGATCTCCAGCGACGTTAACCGTACCAGTCTTGTAGATCGGCCCTTCGTCGATATTGAAAGTTACGGTCAGATTGTTCCCGTGCCGCTCGACCGTCGGTTCGGCAACGTGGACGTTCAGGTAGCCATTGTTGTAATAGAATGCGCTCAGCCGGTCGGTGTCCTCTTGCAGCTTCTTCTGGTCGAGCACGCCTGTGTCGAAGAAAAAGCTCAAAAGATTATGCTGATGCGTCTGGATCTGATTGCCCAGCTGGCGCGACGTGAAATGCTTATTGCCTACAAAGTCGACCTGCGAGATCTCGACGACCGGTCCTTCGTTGACGTCGAAGACCCCGATCGCAGTGTTGTTACCCTCAGGCACGGTGCGGAAGGTGACTTTAGCGTCTAGGTAGCCCTTATCCTGATAGACCTGCTCGATACCTCTGATCGTTTCCTGCACGCGCGCCGGGTCGAGTACCGTTCCCCCATGCAGCTTCACCGCGCCGATGATCTTGTCGTCGGTCGCTTTGATGTTTTTCATCCCGCCGAAGCGAACGTCCGTGATCAGCGGCCGTTCCTTGACCTCGTAAATCAAAGTGACATTGTTTCCGTTCTGCTCTTTGTCGACTTTGACGTCATTAAAAAATCCCATGCGGTAAATCGACTTGATATCGTCGTCAACCGTACTGATATCGAGCGGTTGCCCTACCTGCGAACTGATATGGAGCCGGATCGCGTCCCCCTCGACCCGCTGATTTCCCTCCACCTGGATCGCGGAAATGATCGGCCCAGTCGGCTGCGCGTACACGTTC
>Ga0335072_10006357_pt1 | contig 17277 bp, 9 predicted proteins | sample Lox_Sample_21_FD_206725 | JGI IMG/M metagenome (GOLD analysis project Ga0335072, IMG submission 206725) | Soil microbial communities from Loxahatchee National Wildlife Refuge, Florida, United States - Lox_Sample_2.1 | ecosystem: Environmental > Terrestrial > Soil > Wetlands | place: USA: Florida...
CCGACGTGGTGGATTACGTCCGCTCGATAGCGCCGGGCTTTATCTTCACCACCTCGCTGCCACCGATGACCGCGGCCGCCGCGCTGGCCAGCCTGCGCCACGTGCGCGCCGACCACGCGCGCCGCGCCAAATTGTTCGAGCGCGCCGACACGCTGAAACGCTGCTTCGACATGGCCGGACTGCCGCGCATACCGTCGGTCAGCCACATCGTGCCGCTGCATGTCGGCGGCGCCTCGCTGTGCAAGGAAGTCAGCCGCCGATTGCTCGATGAATTCGGCATGTATGCCACGCCGATCAACTACCCCACGGTGCCGCGCGGCGAGGAGAGGCTGCGCTTTACCCCGACGCCGCTGCATACCGATGCGATGATGGCGTCGCTGGTGGACGCGCTCTGTGCTATTCTGGAGCCGGCGCAACGGGCGGCTGCGTGAGGGCAGAAGCGGAAGGCAGCGTAAATTGCGTCGTCCCCGGATCTGACCCGGCAACCTGCGCCAGAGCAATCGGGTTACCTGGACGGCAAAGGCGGCGGTGGCCGCATGCAAGGATGGCCGGCTCAAGACCGGCGATGACGGGCGGAAAATGATCACCGAACTCGGCCATTTCGCGCTGATCCTGGCGTTGTGCGTCTCGCTGGTGCAGGCGGTGGTGCCGCTGGTCGGCGCATCGCGCGGCAACCTGGCGTGGATGGCGGTCGGGCGTAATGCGGCGCTGGCGGAGTTCGGGCTGATCGCGGTGGCGATGCTGTCGCTGATGCATGCTTACGTCACCAACGATTTCTCCGTCATCAACGTGATCGAGAACAGTCATACGGACAAGCCGTTGCTGTATCAGATCACCGGGGTATGGGGGAACCATGAGGGCTCGATGGTCCTCTGGGTGTTCATGCTCGGCGTGTGCAGTTCCGCGCTGGCATTGTTCTCCGGCAACCTGCCGCCGGAACTGCGCGCCCGCGTGCTCTCCGTGCAGGGCATGATCGCGTCCGGCTTTCTATTGTTCATTCTGCTCACGTCCAATCCGTTCCTGCGCACCTGGCCGCCGGCGCCGAACGGACAAGGGCTCAATCCGGTGCTGCAGGATCCTGGCCTCGCGTTCCATCCGCCGTTTCTCTACCTGGGCTATGTCGGTTTCTCGGTCGGCTTCGCGTTTGCCGTCGCCGCGCTGATCGAAGGCCGCGTCGATGCCGCCTGGGCGCGCTGGGTGCGGCCCTGGACGCTGGCGTCGTGGTGCTTTCTCACCGTCGGCATCGCGATGGGGTCCTGGTGGGCGTACTACACGCTCGGCTGGGGCGGCTGGTGGTACTGGGACCCGGTCGAGAATGCGTCCTTCATGCCGTGGCTGGTCGGCACCGCGCTGATCCATTCCTCCATCGTGGTGGAGAAGCGGGACACGCTGAAGTCGTGGACGATCCTGCTGGCGATCATCACCTTCTCGCTGTCGCTGGTGGGCACGTTCCTGGTGCGATCCGGCGTGCTGACCTCGGTGCACGCCTTCGCCACCGATCCGCGCCGCGGCATGTTCATTCTGGTGCTGCTGCTGGTCGCGATCGGCGGCTCGCTGACGCTGTATGCGATCCGCGCGCCGGCCTTGCGGGGCGGCGGATTGTTCGCGCCGATCTCGCGTGAGGGCGCGCTGGTGCTGAACAATCTCATCCTCTCCTGCGGCTGCGCCACAGTGTTCCTGGGCACGCTGTACCCGCTGTTTCTCGATGCGGTGGGCGGGCCCAAACTCTCGGTCGGGTTTCCGTTCTTCAACCGCACCTTCGCGCCCCTGATGGTGCCGCTGGTCATCGCGGTCGGCATCGGCCCAATGCTGTCATGGAAGCGTGGCGACTTGCTCGGCGCGCTGCAACGCGTGTGGGCGGCCTATATTGCCGCCGTCGCGGCGGTTTTGCTCGGCTGGTCGCTGACCCATCGCGGCGAAATCTTCCCCGTGCTGGGCTTTGGCCTTGCCGCCTGGACCGGCGTCGCCGTGATCGTCGAATTCGCCGAGCGTATCAAGCTGTTCCGGGTCAGTCTCGGCGACAGCGCGCGCCGCGCCATCCATCTGCCGCGCGCCGCCTACGGAATGACCTTCGCCCATTTCGGCCTGGCGGTGTCGATTGCCGGGTTCTCCGCGTCCGCCTTCGACAGTCAGGCGATCGCCACGGTGCATGACGGCAGCGTGGTGAACGTCGCCGGCTATGCGTTGCACTTCATGGGCGTCGACCGGGTTCCCGGACCGAATTTTACTGCCAATCGCGCCACCGTGGAGATCGACCGCGGCGGCCAGACGGTTGCTGTCGTGCATCCGGAGCAACGCTTCTTCCCGGTGCAGCAGCAGACCACCAGCGAGACGTCGATACGCACCAATTTCCTCGCCGATCTTTATGTCGCGCTGGGCGACGGCGATGCCGCCGGCAACTGGACGTTGCGTGCCTATTGGAAGCCGCTGGTGCCATGGATCTGGATCGGCGCGATCATCATGGCATTCGGTGGCGCCGTAAGCCTCAGCGACCGCCGTTGGCGGGTTGGCGTGGCGGCCCGCGCCCGCCGACGTGCCGTCCCGGTGTTGCAGCCAGCTCCCGGCGAATGATCGCCATGCGCCGCCTCCCCTACCTGCTGCCATTGTTCTTGTTCCTGATGCTCGCTGGGTATTTCGTGCTGGCGTTGCAGCCGGGCTACGACCCGCACGCGCTGCCGTCGGCGATGATCGACAAGGAGGCGCCGCAATTCGACCTGGCCGGGCTGGATGGCAAAAAGCTCGCCCGCGATTCGCTCAAGGGCAGCCCGGTGCTGATCAACTTCTTTGCCTCCTGGTGCGTGCCGTGCCGCGAAGAGCAACCGGTGCTGATGCGGCTGGCCAACCAGGAACATGTCCCGCTCTACGGCATCGACTACAAGGACCAGCCCGTCGACGCCCAGAAACTGCTGACGCAGTTCGGCGACCCGTATCAGCGCGTGGGTCTGGATCCCGATGGCAGCGTCGGCCTGAACTTCGGCGTCTACGGCGTGCCGGAGACCTATGTGCTGGACGCCAGCGGCCACATCCGCAAGCGCTTCGTCGGTCCGCTGACGGCGGAGGAAGTGAACAAGGAACTGCTGCCGCTCTTGAAGGCGCTGCGCAAGTCATGAGCATTGTGGCAACGCGACATGGCGGGGCTGCGCCTGGCATGACGGCGGTTCGGACCGCGCTCTTTGCCATCCTGGCCGCGCTGCTGCTTTCGCTCGCCACCCGGGCCCTCGCGGTCGAGCCAAACGAACGTCTGGCTGATCCGAACCTGGAGGCGCGCGCGGAAGCGATTGGCCAGACGCTCCGTTGCCTGGTGTGCCAGAACGAATCGATCGAGGAGTCAAATGCCGGTCTTGCGCACGACATCCGCGTGTTCTTGCGCCAGCTTCTGCTGGCCGGCGATACCGACGAGCAAGCGCGCCAGGCGATCGTCGCCCGCTACGGCGATTTCGTATTGCTGAAGCCGCCGGTGCAGCCGGCGACCTATGTGCTGTGGTTCGGACCGGCTGCGCTGCTGCTGATCGGGCTTGCGGGGATCGCGCTTTGGGTGCGGTTGCAGCCGGCCGCCGGCGCCGTGCCTCCCGCGCCGCTTACGCCGCAGGAGGCATCCCGTCTCGACACCCTGTTGCGGGAGGCCGACCGCTGATGTTGGCCGGATCGCGTCCGGCCATGACGTGTGAGGACCGGGCTGGCGCCCGGGCGCATATATGACGTTCCTGCTGTTGTTCGCCGCGGTCGCGTTGTTTGCAGTGACGGTCGTCTGTCTGCCGTTGCTGCGAGGCGTCTCGATGACGGCGGAACGCGGGCAGTTCGATCGCGCCGTGTATCGCGACCAGCTCGGCGAAGTGGAGCGCGACGTGACGCGCGGTGTGTTGAGCCCGGCCGAGGCGAACGCCGCCCGCCTGGAAATTCAGCGCCGCCTGTTGGCCGTGGATGCGATCGCCGGGCGCCAGGTCTCGTCGCAGGCCAGCCCACCGCTCGCGGCAATCCTGGCGGCTTTGATGGTGGCCGGAGCCGCGGGCCTCTATCTGCATCTTGGCTCGCCATCTTTGCCCGACGCGCCGTTCGGCGGGGGGCTCGCCCGGCACGACATCGACGCCGCGCACAAAGAGCATATGGACATGCACCAGGCGGCCCAGTCGCTGGAACAAAGGCTCGCCGCCAATCCCTCGGATGCGCAAGGCTGGGTGCTGCTGGCGCGCACCGAAGCCACGCTGGGCGACTGGCAGAAGGCCACCGATGCGTTCCGCCATGCCGTGGGCCTCGGCCAGACCGGGCCGGAGGTGATGGCGGGCTATGGCGAAATGCAGGTGCTGGCCGCCGGCGGCATCGTCCCGCCAGCGGCGCATGCGGCGTTCGTCGCGGTGCTGGCCGCCGATCCGAAGAATGAGGTGGCGCGCTACTATCTCGCCGTCGCGGACGCCCAGGCCGGTGAGGACAAGCGTGCGATCGACCGCTGGCTGGCACTCGCGGCCGACCTGCCGGACGACTCGCCGATGCGCGATTCGATCGCCCGGGGTGTCGCCGAGGCAGCGAAGGATATCGGCGTTTCGCCGCCGGCCCTGCCGCAGGGAACCGCGCCGGCGCCGCAACCGGAGGCCGCCGCGGCGGCGCCCGGCCCGAACCAGGACCAGATGGCTGCCGCCGGGCAGATGTCAGACGCCCAGCGCAAACAGATGATCGAGGGCATGGTCGCGCAGCTCGCGGACAAGCTGCAAAAGGACCCGAATGACCTCGACGGCTGGCTGCGCCTCGGCCGTTCCTATGCCGTGCTGGGCAACACAGAGAAGTCGGTGGCCGCCTTTGCCCGCGCAACTGCCCTCAGGCCGAACGATCCTGAGATCAAGATGCAGGAATTCCAGGCGATGATCGCAGGGCAGAGGCCGAGCGATCCGTTGCCGCCGTCCGCGGTGACGCTGCTGCGCCAGCTCGCGGCGCTCGCGCCGGATCAGCCGGAGGTTCTGTGGTATCTGGGCGTGCAGGCGGCCACCAGCGGCAAGGCGGATGAAGCGAGGCGCGAGTGGACCAGGCTGCTTGGCCAGCTTCCGCCGGATGGCGACGATGCGAAGCTGGTGAAGACGGCGATTGACGCGCTGCCGAAGAACTGACACCAGGCGGCGAAAAGATTCACTCACGTGTCATGCCCGTCCCCGGGCTTGTCCCGGCGATCAGCACGGGCATGACACATGGCGCGGCCTGGTATTACTGGTCGGCCACCCCGAGCGCACGACGCAACCGGTCGGCCAGATGCGCCCCGTCCCGCGGCGGCAGATGGCGAGCTTGCTCCTCTGGCGCGATGCGCAGCACGGCGAACAATGGCTCGTGGCGCAGGCGGTCGCGCAATGCCTCCACCTCGGTCATGCTGCGGGCTGTGGTGGTGGCGCGCCAGCCGCAACCGGCGGCAATGGCCTCGAGGTCGGCGGTCAGGGCGGTGTGGCTGTGCTGGGCGCCGGTCTCGCCGTAGCGACCGTTGTCGAGCACGGCGATGGCGAGGTTGGCGGCGCCGGCGGCGGCGATGGTCGCCAGCGAGCCCATGCCCATGAGCATGTCGCCGTCACCGGTCAGCACCAGCACGCGGCGGTGGCGCTGGGCGAGCGCCAGGCCCAGCCCGACCATGGCGGCGCCGCCCATGGCGCCCCACAGATAGAAATTCAGCGCCCGCTCGCCGGCGGCGGCGACGTCGTAGGTAGGGGCGCCCAGCCCGCTGACCACGAGCAATTCGCCCGGATCGCGCAGCAGCGCCGCGACGGCTGCCCTGCGGTCGATGGTTCCGTCGTTGCGTGTGGTCATTTCACGAACACCTTGGCGCCGATCAGCCGCTGCGACAGCAACACCGCAACCGAGACCTGGCTGTCGAAGGCCAAAGCGGCTGACGCGGCGACCATTTCCGCCACGTCGTCCGGATTGTCGGCGCGGCGCACATGCACGCCGGCGGCCGCCAGCACGGCGGGCGTGGCGGCGCCCATCGGCACCTGCCATGGGTTGAACTCGGCCCACTCGCCCCGCATCGTCACCAGCGTGAGGAACGGCATGCGGCAGTTAAGCGGCAGCGACAGCATGTTGATGCAGTTGCCGACGCCGGAGGACTGCATCAGCAGCGCCGCGCGCACCCCGCCGAGCCAGGCGCCGGCGGCGAGGGCGATGCCCTCCTCCTCGGTGGTGAGGACGACCGCCTGCATGTCGGGGTCGGCGTGGGCGGCCTCGATCAGATGCGCGTGGCCGGCATCGGGGACGTAGCCGATCTGGCGGATTTGGGCGGCCTTGAGGGCGGTGTAGACCTCGGCCTGCCACGGACGCGGCGGCATGATTGCTCCCGTTATGGTTCGAGGGACAAAGGCGCGGATTGCCGCGGGCTCATGGCCACGTCTTTCGCGCCAGCTCGTATACCACCCGATCGATCACGGTTTGCCAATCGCCACATCGCGGCTGGCGGAACAAACGCGCGGTGGGATACCAGGGGCTGTCCTCGCGATGACGCAGCCAGCGCCAGTCCGGATTGTGCGGCAGCAGAATCCACACCGGGCGGCCCAGCGCACCCGCGAGATGGGCCAGCGCGGTATCGACCGAGATCACCAGGTCCACGTGCTGGATCAGCGCGGCGGTGTTTGGCAGATCAGAGAGCGATGCCTCGAACGCACGAATGTCGGGCCGCCGAGCCAGGGCCGGCTGATCCGCGGCGCGGATCTCCTGTTGCAGGCAGATGAATTCGAACGGGCCGTCGGCGATGCGGATGAAGCGCTCGAGCGGGATCGAGCGGTTGCGGTCGTTGCCGTGCGCCGGATTGCCGGACCACACGAGGCCGATGCGCGGGCGCGATTGCTCTGCGAGGGTGCCACGCCAGGCCGCGAGCAATGCAGGATCGGCGTCGAGATAGCGCGGGCTGGCCGGGATGCTGTCCGGGCCGATGCTGAACGCCAGCGGCAGGCTGAGCAAAGGGCAGTGACAATCCACCGAGAGCGTCGGATCGTAGGTCGTGACGACGCGGCTGACGCCCTCGACGCCTGCCAGCAATTGCTCCAGCGGCCTTGGCACGCCGAGCACGACCGTCGCGCCCTCTGCCGCCGCGAGGGCGGCGAAGCGGCAGAACTGGATGGCATCGCCGATGCCTTGCTCGTCCCAGAGCAAGATGGTTTTGCCGGAGAGCGGGGTCTCGCCGAGCCAGAGCGGCTGGGCGTGCCGCGGTGCGGCTGCCTGTACCGCGGGAAGCTGCCAGCGCCATTCGTATTCGCGCCATCCGGTGGCGAAATCGCCCATGAGCAAACGGCACAGCGCGGCATTGACGCGAACCTGCGGCGTATCGGGAGCGATCGCGAGCGCGCGTTCATAACAGGCAAGCGCTGCTTCCTGCTGTCCCGCGTCTTCCAATGCATAGGCGCAATTGGCGAACAATGCCGCGTCGTCGCGGACGAGCGTCAGCGCGCGTTCGAACGTGGCAAGCGCTTCGTCGATCCGCCACAGGCGGCGCAGTGCGTTGCCGCGGCCGGACAGCGCGGCGGTGTTGTCGGGCGCGACCGCCAGGACGCGATCGAAGCACGCCAACGCATCCTCCGGCCACTGCATTGCCAGCAATGCGTTGCCACGGTTGACCAGCGCATCCACGTGGTTCGGATCGATGAGCAATGCGTGGCCATAATCGTTCAGCGCGGCGGGGAGCCGCTGGAGCCGGAACAATACGTTGGCGCGGTGGTAGAGCGCCTCGACAAGATCGGGCAGCAGGCGCAAGGCGGCGTCGTATCGGGTGAGCGCGTCCTCGAGCCGGTCGAGGTCGCGCAACGCGTGGCCGCTCTTGCACCATGCGTCGGCATTGGCGGGATCGATCGCCAATGCGCGGTCGTAGCTGGCGAGCGCCTCCTGCGGGCGGCCAAAGCCGCGCAAGGCATTGGCCAGATTGCAATGGGCGGCGGCGTTGTCCGGAGCAATGCGCAATGCCTGGTAGAGCAATTCGATCGCCTGCGGATAGAGCAATTGCTGCGCATGCAACACGCCCAGCATGTGCAATGCGTCGAAATTCTCCGGCTCGAGCGACAACACCTGCTGATAGAGCGGTGCGGCATCGGCGAGTTGGCCATCGCGGTGGAGCGCCGCGGCCTGGCAGAGCAATTGCGCGATTGCCGCGGTGCGGCGCTGGCGTTCCGCGCGCAAGGTGGCAGGCCGGGCGTTTGCCGGCGGCATTTCGCGGGCCGGGGCGGCGAAGTCTGCCGCTGCGAGTTCCTGGCGCACCGCGTCCAGCACGCTGTCCCAATCGCCGGGCTGCGGCTGGCGGAACAAACGCGCGGTGGGGTACCAGGGGCTGTCCTCGCGATCGAGTAACCAGCGCCAGTCGGGCACGTAGGGGAGCATGAGCCACAGCGGGCGCCCGAGCGCACCGGCGAGATGCGCGAGCGAGGTATCGACCGCGATCACCAGGTCCATGTTCTCCGCCAATGCGGCGGTATCGCCGAAGTCCGTCAGGTCTTCGTGGAACAATCTGATGGCGGGCCATTGCTCCAGGGCAGGCTGGTCGCGGTCGCGGATTTCCTTTTGCAGGCAGACGAATTCGAATGCCCCGCCGGCGAGGCGGATAAATTGCTGCAACGGAATGGAGCGGTTGCGGTCGTTGCGATGCTCTGGATTGCCGGACCAGACGAGGCCGATGCGCGGGCGCGATCGCGGCCCGAGCTTCTCTGCCCACAGCGCCACGCGCGCGGGATCGGCGGACAGGTATTGCGGCTGGGCCGGAATCGTGGAGAGGCCGATATCGAAGGCCAGCGGCAGGCTGGGAAGCGGGCAATAGTAGTCGGTTGCCGGCAGCTTCTCGCCGTTCTTCAGGACGCGCGTCACGCCATCGAGGCTGGTCATCAGCGATTCGAGTGGGGCGGGAACCGAGAGCAATACCGCCGAGGCTCCGCGATCGGCCACCAGTGAGGCGAAGCGGCAGAACTGGATGGTGTCGCCGAGGCCTTGCTCCGCCCACAGCAGGATGGTCTTGCCGGCCAGCGGCGCGTCTCCGAGCCACAGCGGCCGATGCAGGTCGGGCCGGTCCGTGGCACTGCCGCGCCATTCGAAGCCCTGCCAGCCGTAGCGAAAATCTCCGATCAGCAGCCGGCACATCGCCGCATTGGCGCGGGTGTGACGGTCTTCCGGAGCGAGAACTAAGGCTTGCTCGTAGCTTTCGATCGCCTCCAGCGGACGCTTCATGTCGTGCAGGACCGTGCCGCGATTGTTGAGCGCGGCGACATGGTGCGGATTGGCCGCCAGCACCCGGTCGTAATCCGCCAGCGCATCCTCATGCCTGGCCAGGCGCCATAGCGTGTTGCCGCGGTTATAATACGCCTCCATGAAGCCGGGCTTGCGCTGCAAGGCGCGGTTGAGCGCTTCGAGCGCCTCATGGTGGCGTTCGAGGTCCCATAGCATCGTGCCGCGGTTGTAGTTTGCTTCGATGAACTCCGGCTGGATTTGCAACGCATGTTCCAGCGCGGCGAGCGCTTCCTCCGGGCGGTCGAGATCCTGCAGCACGGTGCCGCGATTGTTGAGCAAGTCGACGTCGTCGGGTGCGATTGCCAGGGCGCGGTCGAACGTCTCGAGCGATTCTTCCAGCCGGCCCAGGTTGCGCAGTGCGTTGCCACGATTGTTCAGGCTGCCGACATCATTGGGTCGCAGGCGCAACGCCTGGTCATAGCAGGACAAGGCGGCTTCGTGGCGTCCGAGCTGGAGCAAGATGGTGCCCTGGCGATACAGCAGATCGGCATTGTCGGGCGTGATCCGCAATGCCGCTTCGTAGCTTGCCACCGCCTCCTCTGGCCGATTGAGTTCCCACAGCGCGTGGCCGCGATTGCTGAGCGCGTCGACATGTGCGGGGTCGATCCGCAAGGCGCGGTCATAGCTGGCGACGGCCTCCTGGGGACGCTGGCAACTTCGCAGCGCATTGCCGAGGTTGCTGTGCGCGGCCGCGTTGTCCGGACGCAATTCCAGCGCACGCCCGATAGACACGATCGCGTCGGCATGGTTGGAGCGCTGCGCCTGCACCACGCCCAGCATGTGCAACGCGTCGAAATGCGCCGGCTCCAACGCGAGAATCTGCCGGTACAGGGCCTCGGCGTCGTCCAGCCTGCCTTGGCGGTGCGCCTCGACGGATTGCGCGAGCAATGGGGCGATGGCCGCTTCCTGCCGCGCGCGCGCGGCGCGGGCGGTGTGGACCGGACCGGCCCACGCTTCGGTCTCCGGACCGATGTCGCGAAACGTCATGGCGGCGAGCGCCTGCGTCACTTCGGCCAGTACGCTTTGCCAATCGCCGGGCCGGGGCTGACGAAACAATCGCGCGGTCGGATACCAGGGAGTGTCGTCACGATCCAGCAACCAGCGCCAGTCGGGGATGTGTGACAGTAAAATCCACACCGGGCGCCCCAACGCGCCCGCCAGATGGGCGATTGAGGTATCCACCGAGATGACCACGTCCATGTGCAGGAGCAACGCCGCGGTATCCTCGAAATCCCTGATGTCGTCGCCGAACCAGCGCAGGTCCGGGCATTGCTCCAGGAACGGCCGGTCTTGCTCGCGCACATCCTTTTGCAGACAGACGAATTCGCAGGTCCCCTGCAGAATCGCGACGAAGTGTTGCAGCGGGATGGAGCGGTGGCGATCGTTCTTGTGGTCGGGATTGCCCGACCAGGCCAGACCGACGCGCGGCCGGCCGCGGGGACCGAGCAAGCCAGTCCAGCCGGCGATGCGCTCCGGATCCGCATAGAGATACGCTTGCTCTGCCGGAAGGGCATCCGGATCGACATCGAGCGCGCGCGGCAGGCTCAGCAACGGACAATGGTAATCGGTGACCGGCACGGCCTCGCCGGATTTCAGCACGCGGTCCACGCCGTCCAGGCTCGCCATCAGCGATTCAAGGGCAGAGTGCGTCCAGAGCAATACGGTCGCGCCCTGCGCCTTCAGCATTGGCGCGAAGCGGCAGAACTGGATGCTGTCGCCGGCGCCTTGCTCACACCACAGCAGAATGCTCTTGCCGGAGAGCGGGTCCTCGCCCACCCAATGCGGACCGGACAATTCCGGCCGGCTTTTCGCCAGCTCCGAGGCCTGCTGCCAGCGCCAGTCAAACTCCACCCAGCCGCGCCTGAAGTCACCGACCAGCAGCAGGGCCATGCCGAGATTGACATGCGCGTCGGCGAAATCGGGCTTCAGTGCCAGGGCACGTTCATAGCTCGCCAGGCCCTCCCGGATGTGGCCGAGATCGACCAGGGCAGTGCCGCGGTTGCTATGCACTTCCGGATGGTCCGGTGCGATTTGCAACGCCCGATCGTAGCTGGCCACGGCTTCGTCGAGCCGCCAAAGCGCGGTCAGCGCGGCACCGCGATTGCAGTGCGCGTCGGCGAAATCGGGCGCCAGTTCGATCGCGCGGTCGTAGCAGGCCAGCGCTTCCGGCACGCGGTTCAATGCCTGCAACGCATTGCCCCGGTTGCTGTGGGCCTCGGCATAATCGGGCCTGAGCGCGAGCGCGCGCTCGAAACTCTCCAGCGCCTCGGGGAGACGTCCGAGCACGCGCAGTGCATTGCCGAGATTGTTGAGGAATCTCGGCTCATCGGGACGCGCGCGCACGGCGTCCTGGTAGCTGTCGACGGCCTCCTGCACCCGTCCCAGGTTGAACAAGGCGTTGCCGCGATTGTACGACGCTTCGGGAAATTCGGGACGAAGGCGAAGCGCGTCGTCATAGGCGGCCACCGCCTCTTCCAGGCGGTCCAGCCGGGTCAATGCATCGGCGCGGTGATACAAGGCTTCGATCTGGTCGGGACGCACACGCAAGGCGGCTTCGTAGCTGGCAAGTGCCGCCGGCCAATCGCCCAGGTCGCGCAACGCATGGCCGCGGTTGCACAGCGCATCGAGACTGGCCGGATCGCGTTGCAATGCGTGGTCGAAACTGGCGAGCGCGTCGCGGGACCGGCCGGCACCGCGCAAAGCCACGCCCAGATTGCAATGCGCCGCCGCGTGGTTTGGCCTGATCTCCAGCGCGCGCGAAAGCAACGCGATTGCCTCGGCGTGGTTCAGCCGCTGGCCTTGAATCACGCCAAGCAAGTGCAGCGCATCGAATGATTGCGGATCGCGCGCCAGCGCATCGCGGTACAAGGCTTCGGCTTCGGCCAGCCGGCCTTGCCGGTGGGCGGCGACGGCGTTGCGGATCAGGCCGGCGACGGTCGTGTCGGTTGGCCGCCCGCCCGGCGCGGCGGACCGATCGGCGGCGTCGTGGCTCATTGCCACCACACGTCCCCTGGCCGGCCACAGGCGGGCGACATGAAACCTCCCGATCGATCCAGCAACGGGGTCTATTTCAGCGCTGCGACAGCGACAAGGTCGTGCCGGGCTGGGGAGGCGCGGGTCTAATATCAGGCCGCGCCATGTGTCATGCCCGTCCCCGGGCTTGTCCCGGGGATCAGCGCAAGCACCCACGTCTATGCCGCGGAACTCAAGGCACGGCATGGATGGCCGGCCTTCGTTGGCGGGTATAAATCCGCGCCCGCCGGCCGGTTAATCCGGCCAATGAATGTTGCAGTCCGTCCCGCAGGCCATCCCGCCCCGCGGCCCGATTGACCGCAACGCCTGCCGCCCCGCCACAGCAGCTTTGGTGCAAGCCCCGCCGCGGCTTTGTTGCAATGTGTATCGTGCGGGGGAATCCCAGCAAATCCGCCATTTCCGGCTGGCGTAAACGAACGTTTTCGCGGACAATGCAAGACTTAGGGGCATGACGGTCGCGACAACCGCCCGTCTCGAAGAGTTCGGGGGTGCGGGAGTTGAGAGTGCAGCGTGACGATGAGCAAACCGGCCCGGCGCGCCTGGCTGGCCACTCCGGAAATATGACCAGGACCGGCACGCGCCGGGCCTGGCACCGCGCAGTTTCCATCGCCGGCGGAACGGCGATCGCCCTTGCCGCCGCCTTGCTCGCAAGCCGCCATTCCGGCGCCCAGCAAGCCCCGCCCACCGCCTCCTCAGCCCCCACCGTACCAGTCGTCGTCACCACGACCTCGCGCCAGGACGTGCCGGTCTGGCTCAGCGGCCTCGGCACGGTCCAGGCGCAGAACACGGTGCTGATCCGCGCCCGGGTCGACGGCACGCTCGACAAGTTCCCCGTCACCGAGGGCCAGCTCGTGAAGCAGGGCGCCTTGCTCGCGGTGATCGATCCGCGGCCGTACAAGGCGGCACTCGACCAGGCGGTGGCGAAGAAGGCGCAGGACGAAGCGCAGCTCGCCAACGCCAAACTCGACCTGCAACGCTACGCCATGCTGGAAAAGAAGGACTTCGCCTCCCGCCAGCAGGTCGACACCCAAACCGCGATGGTCAACCAGTTCAACGCCGCCCTGAAGGGTGACGATGCCGCCATCGAGACCGCCCAGCTCAACCTGAGCTTCTGCTACATCACCGCGCCGTTCGCCGGCCGCGTCGGGCTGCGCCAGGTCGACCCCGGCAACCTCGTCCACGCCACCGACGCCGGCGGCATCGTCATGATGACCGAGGTGCACCCGATCACCGTCGTCTTCACCCTGCCGCAGGCCGACCTCCAGCCGATCCTGGAGCAAATGGCCACCCGCCGGCTGGAAGTCGCCGCCTGGACCAGCGACGACAAGGTGCAGCTCGCCGCCGGCACGCTGCTGACCCCCGACAATGCGATCGACACCACCACCGGCACCATCAAGCTGAAGGCGACCTTCCCCAACCTCGACGACAAGCTATGGCCCGGCCAGTTCGTCGACGCCCAATTGCTGCTGCGCACCGAGCAAAACGCCGTCACCGTGCCAGGGCAGGCCGTCCAGCACGGACCCAGCGGCCTTTACGTCTACGTGGTGAAGCCGGATTCCACCGTCCAGCGTGCCGCGATCGTGGCGGAGGAGCATGGGCCGGTGATGTCCGTCAGCAAGGGCCTCACCGCCGGAGAGACGGTCGTGCTCGACGGCCAGTCACGGCTCGAAAACGGGATCCACGTCGAGGCGAAGGCGGGGCCGGTGCAGACCGCCCTGACAGGGGGCTGACGCCGTGAGCATCTCGACGCCCTTCATCAAACGGCCGATCGCCACCTCGCTGGTCATGGCCGCACTGGTGCTGATCGGCATCGCCGCCTATCCGCTGCTGCCAGTCGCGCCCCTGCCGCGCGTCGATTTCCCCACCATCGTCGTCACCGGCCAGCTTCCCGGCGCCAGTCCGGAAACCATGGCGGCAACCGTCGCCCAGCCGCTGGAAACCCAGATCGCCCAGATCCCCGGCGTCTCGCAGCTCACCTCGACCAGCATCCTCGGCATCACCAGCATCACCGTCCAGTTCGACCTCGACCGCAACATCGACGGCGCCGCCGGCGACATCCAGGCGGCGATCCAGGCCGCCAGCGCCCAGTTGCCGAAAATCATGCCGGGCCCGCCGACCTATAGAAAAGTCAACCCCTCCGACGCGCCGGTGATGATCCTGGCAGCACAGTCCGACGCCCTGCCGCTGACCGAGGTGGACGACTATTCGGAAAACGTCCTCTCGCAACAGATCTCGCAGATCGCCGGCGTGGCGCAGGTGCTGATCGGCGGCCAGCAAAAGCCGTCGGTGCGGGTGCAGGTGGATCCCGAAAAACTCGCCTCGATGGGCATGACGATCGAGGACGTGCGCAACCTGCTCGTCACCGCCACCACCGATGCTCCCAAGGGCAGCATCGATGGCGAACATAAGGCCTACACCGTCTACGACAACGACCAGATCACCCGCGGCGCGCAATACAACAACGTCGTGCTGGCCTATCGCAATGGCGCCGCCGTGCGCGTGCGCGACATCGGCACCGCGATCGACGGGCCGGAAAACCGCTTGCTCGCCGGCTGGCAGAACGGCAAGCGCGGCATCCTGCTGATCATCTTCAAGCAGCCCGGCGCCAACGTCATCGATACCGTGGAGCGCATCAAGCAGGCATTGCCGCGGCTCGAGGCTTCAATCCCGCCGTCTATGCATGTCAGCACCATCATGGACCGCACGGTGACCATCCGCGCCTCGGTGAAGGACGTGCAATTCACCCTCGTCCTCGCCGTCTGTCTCGTGGTGATGGTCATCTTCCTTTTCCTGCGCAACGTCTGGGCAACGATCATTCCAAGTACCACGGTGCCGGTCGCGCTGATCTGCACCTTCGCCATGATGTACTTGCTCGATTACAGCCTGGACAATCTGTCGCTGATGGCGCTGACGCTGGCGGTCGGCTTCGTCATCGACGACGCCATCGTGATGCTGGAGAACATCTTCCGCCACGTGGAAGAAGGCATGGCCCCGATGGAGGCGGCCATCAAGGGCGCCGGCGAAATCGGCTTCACCATCGTCTCGATCAGCTTCTCCCTCGTCGCCGTGTTCATTCCCTTGCTCGCCATGGGCGGCATCGTCGGCCGCTTGTTCCGCGAGTTTGCCGTCACCGTGACCGCGGCGGTGCTGGTCTCCGCCTTCGTCTGCCTGACGCTGACGCCGATGATGTGCTCGCGCTTCCTGCACCACGACACCAGCCGCCACGGCTGGATGTACCGCATGATCGAGGGCTTCTTCACCGGCCTCATCGCCGGCTACCGCCGCACGCTGGACATCGCGCTCCGCCACCATTTCATCACCCTGCTGGCGTTCATCGCCACCGTCAGTCTCAGCGTCTATCTCTATATCGTCATCCCCAAGGGCTTCTTCCCGCCGCAGGACAACGGCATCGTGCTGGGCGTCACCGAGGCAGCGCAGGACATCTCCTTCAAGGAGATGATGAACGTGCAGCAGCGCCTCGGTGATATCGTTGCGGCCGATCCCGATACCGCGGCCTACGTCTCCTCGATGGGCGGCGGCTTCGCCGGTGCCACCAACAATCAGGGCCGCTTGTTCATCGCCCTCAAGCCGATAGAGCAACGCGTCGGCGGCTCGCTGCAGAACTACATCAACCGTCTGCGTCCCAAATTCGCCCAGGTTCTCGGCGGCAAACTGTTCTTGCAGCCGATCCCCGACGTGCGCGTCGGCGCGCGTCCCAGCAAGACCGAATACCAATACACCTTGCAGGACGCGAACCTCGCCGAACTGTACCAATGGGGACCGAAAATCCTGTCCCGCCTGCAGGGCCTTGCCATGCTGCGCGACGTCACCAGCGATCAGCAGGATGGCGGCACCACCGCGACGCTGGTAATCGATCGCGACGCCGCCGCCCGCTTCGGCGTGCAGCCTCAGGTCGTCGACGACACCCTCTACGACGCATTCGGCCAGCGCCAGATCACCCAGTACTTCTCGCAGGTGAACTCCTATCACCTGATCCTCGAAGTGCCGCCCGACATGGCGGGCGATCCCAAAACGCTGGACAAATTGTACGTGCATTCGACCACCGGCGCGGCCGTGCCAATGTCGAGCTTCGTGCACTGGAGCACGCTGCCGGTGCAGCCGCTGTCGATCAGCCACCAGAGCCAGTTCCCGGCAGTGACCATCTCGTTCAACCTCGCACCCGGCGCGGCACTGGGCGAGGCGGTATCGGCGATCGAGAACTCGGTGCGCCAGATGGGCGTGCCGATCACCGTGGCCGGTTCGTTCCAGGGAACAGCGCAGGCGTTCCAGTCGTCACTGGCGAGCCAGCCCTATCTGATCGCGGCAGCCCTGATCAGCGTCTACATCATCCTCGGCATTTTGTATGAAAGCTACATCCTGCCGCTGACCATCCTGTCCACCTTGCCCTCTGCCGGCGTCGGCGCGTTGCTCACGCTGCTGCTGTTTCACTACGATCTGTCGGTGATCGCGCTGATCGGCGTGATCCTGCTCATCGGCATCGTGAAAAAGAACGGCATCATGATGGTGGACTTCGCCATCACCGCCGAACGCCGCGACGGACTGACGCCATTCGATGCGATCCGCCAGGCATGCCTGCTGCGCTTCCGACCGATCCTCATGACGACGCTGGCGGCGATGCTTACCGGCGTGCCGCTGATGCTGGGCACCGGCGCCGGTTCAGAGCTGCGCAAGCCGCTCGGTTTCGCAATGGTGGGCGGCCTCGCGCTGAGTCAGTTGCTGACCCTCTACACCACGCCGGTGATCTATCTCTACCTCGATCGGCTGCAGCACTGGCTGGTGCCAAAGCGCCACCGGCTGCCGATCCTGGCCCAGAAGATGGGCACCGCCGACTAAGGCCCCCGCCCCTGTGTCATGGCCGGCGAAGGCCCCGCCCCCGCGTCATCGTGCGCGCAGGGCGTACCGCGTCATGGCGCGCAGGCCGTAGCCGTACCGTGTCATGGCCGGCGCACGCCGTACCGTGTCATGGCCGCCGCACGCCGTACCGTGTCACGGCCGCCG
>Ga0335072_10006358_pt1 | contig 17277 bp, 14 predicted proteins | sample Lox_Sample_21_FD_206725 | JGI IMG/M metagenome (GOLD analysis project Ga0335072, IMG submission 206725) | Soil microbial communities from Loxahatchee National Wildlife Refuge, Florida, United States - Lox_Sample_2.1 | ecosystem: Environmental > Terrestrial > Soil > Wetlands | place: USA...
GCGGGTCGGCAACGTTGCCGTGCGGCGCCTCCACCGGCATCTCGATCTTCAGACGTCGCCGGCTCAGCGCCATCAACACCGGGCGCGCAATCTTCTCTGCCGTCGCGACCCAAAACTGCCGATCGTTCCCCTGCGGATCAGGCGCATCCGGTCTGGTTGCGGCGGGAGCCGGCGAAAGCGCAGCGGCGGAGAGCGACCCCATCGCCACGCATCCCTGAACAAACTTCCTGCGATTGAACGCAACCCGACCCTCTGGCCTCATCCCTTCGTCTCCCTCTGCTCCTGCGCATTCTACGTGTGGCACCCCGGTAGACGCACTGCAGCGGCACACGGCCCGGCGCTCGAAGTGCAATACCTGCAGTCACCTGGCCGGAACACTCCTTTCCAGCCAACTCGGCCGTCTCGCGTTTGCATCGAAAATGCGTGCTTTGATTCAGGAATCGGCGATTCACCGATGATGACCATGTTCGGAGAGCAGAAAGGTGACCAGTAATTCCGCAACAATGAGCTCTGCCGCGCCCTCAGCGGCTTCGATTTCCATCAGGGACGGGAAAAGGCCTTTGCCCCGTCTCTGCACCGGCGTCCAGGGCCTCGACGACATCCTCCACGGCGGCATCCCGTCCGGCCATCTTTACCTGATTGAAGGCGACCCCGGTACCGGCAAGACCACCCTGGCCCTCCAGTTCCTTCTCGAAGGCATTCGCAGCGGGGAACGCGTGCTCTATGTCACGCTTTCCGAGTCTCGCGCGGAGCTGGAGCAGGTCGCAAAATCCCACGGCTGGCCGATCCAGGGCCTCGAAATTTTCGAGATGATTCCGCCCGACGACGACCTCAAGCCGGAGGCGCAATACACCGTCTTCCACCCTTCTGAAGTTGAGCTCGCCGACACGATCGTCTCCATCCTCAGCAAAGTGGATGAAGTGCAGCCGCAGCGCCTCGTCTTCGACTCGCTCGCTGAGCTGCGGATGCTCGCCCGCGATCCGCTCAAATATCGCCGCCAGATTCTCGCTCTCAAGCGCCATCTTTCCGGCGGCAATATCACCGTCCTGCTGCTCGACGACCGTACTTCAAACAACAGCGACGACCTCCAGCTCCAGAGCATCGCTCACGGCGTCATCCTCATGGAGGGGATCGGCCGCGATTACGGCATTCGTCGCCGCCGCATCGAGGTGCACAAGCTGCGCGGCTCCGCTTTTCGCGAGGGTTATCACGACTACGTCATCCTGACCGGCGGACTCAATATTTTTCCCCGCCTCATCGCCGCCGAGCACAAACCCGGCTTCGAGCGCAAACCCGTGGCCAGCGGCCTCACGGAACTCGACGACCTCCTCCGCGGCGGCATCGACACCGGGACCAGCACTCTGCTCACAGGTCCCGCAGGCTGCGGCAAGTCCACCATCGCCTTCCACTATGCGTATTCCTCCGCGCTGCGCGGCGAAAACGCGATGATCTTCACCTTCGACGAGTCTCTCGGAACGCTGCTCGATCGCGCCAAAGGTCTGGGCATGAATCCGGATGCCGTGCTGCAGTCCGGTGCGCTCAAGGTCCAGCAGGTCGATCCTGCCGAGCTTTCACCGGGCGAATTTGTCGCCCGCATCCGGCAACTCGTCGACACCCAAGAGCTGCGTTTGCTCGTCATCGACAGCATGAATGGCCTGCTCAACGCCATGCCCACCGAGCAGTACCTCGCCATGCAGCTGCATGAGCTCTTTTCCTACCTCGGCCAGCAGGGCATCGCCACCATCATCACCCTCGCCCAGGCCGGTGTTATCGGAACCTCCATGCAGTCTCCGGTCGATGTCAGCTACCTTGCCGACACGATCCTGCTCTTCCGCTATTTCGAACGCGAGGGCGCGATTCGTCAGGCCCTCTCCGTCGTCAAGAAACGCAGCGGCGCCCACGAGCGCACCATCCGCGAGCTCTTCATGGAGAACGGCCGGGTCCACGTCGGCAATCCCCTCACGGAATTCGAGGGTGTTCTCACCGGGGTTCCCCGGCTGCTGCATCCCGCTCCGCCCCGGGAGGAATCCACTGTTTCCTGAACTCTCAACATCGACACAGGATCAGCGGACCATTATTCTCGCGCCTACCGGCAAAGATACGGCCCTGATCGCAGGCCTGCTCGAACGGCGCCGTATCCCATGTCACGCCGCCGCGTCCGCGGATGAGCTCTGCATGGAGATCGGCCGAGGCGCCGGCGCCGCCATCATCTCTGAGGAAGCTCTTTCCGCCCCCGCCATCGGCAAGCTCCGCCTCGTCATCGATGAACAGCCCCCCTGGTCGGACTTCCCCCTCATCCTGCTGACCGTCGGAGGCCGCGTGACCGCGCAAAGCGAGCGCCTCCGCGAGCTGCGTCAGCCGCTCGGCAACATCTTTCTGCTCGAACGCCCCATTCGTCCCGAGACGCTCCTGAGCACCCTCGCCATCGCCCTTCGCGGCCGCCAGCGTCAGTATCAGATTCGCGATCAGATGCAGCAGTACGCACGCGCCCAGGATGCTCTGCGCCGCTCGGAAAAGCTCGCTGTCACGGGCCGCCTGGCAGCTTCCATCGCACATGAGATCAACAATCCGCTCGAGGCGGTGACGAACCTGCTCTTCCTCATGCGCACCAGCGAGAATCCTTCGCAGGCGCACAGCTACCTTGCGTCGGCCGATCAGGAACTCGCCCGCGTGGCCGAGATCACCCGTCAGACCCTGCGCTTCTACCGCGAGCCCAGCCATCCCGTCGAAACCGAGGTCGCGGGTGTCCTGCGCTCGGTGCTGGTACTGTACAACTCCCGCCTCGCCGCCGCCGGCGTTATCGTCGAATCCGAAATCGAAGCCTCTTCCGCCACGATCCTCGCCAGTCCCGGCGAGCTGCGCCAGGTCATCGCGAACATTGTCGGCAACGCTATCGATGCAATGCGGCACGGCGGCCGTCTTCGCGTCCGCATCTCGGAAGAACAGCCGTCCGATGCGGGTGCACGCCTGCGCCTCACCATTGCCGATACCGGCTCCGGCATTCCACCGTCGCTCCTGCCGACCATTTTTGAGCCCTTCGTCACGACCAAAGGGGAAACCGGCACCGGCCTCGGTCTCTGGGTTACGGGCGAAATCATCCGCCGCAACGGGTGGAACATCCGCGTCCGTTCCCACTGCGGTCCGAAGAAGTCCGGCACTGTTTTTTCCATCACCATGCCGTTCAGTTCCTCCGCAACCAGCATCGTGCCCGAAGAGGCCGTTGCCTGACCTGAAACCCCGTTTCGGAATCCAGGCGACCGGCTGCCGATTATGATGTGAGGCCATGAAGAAATACTCCTTCACGGCCATCATCGAATCCGCCGGCGAAGGGGGCGCCTGCGTCCTTTTCCCCTATGACGTCGAGAAGGAATTCGGCACCAAGGGCCGCGTCCCCATCCAGGTCATCTTCGACGGCGTTCCTTACTCGGGCTCCATGGTGAAGTATGGCCGCCCACAGCACATGATTGGCATTCTCAAAAGCATCCGCGAGCAGATCGGCAAGCAGCCGGGTGACAGCGTCAAAGTCGTCCTCTGGAAAGATGAGGCAGTCCGCACCATCGAAATCCCCGCGGCCTTCTCTGCCCGCCTGAAAAAAGAAAAGCTGCTCACCGCCTTCGAAAAGCTCAGCTACAGCCACCGCAAGGAGTACATCCGCTGGATCACCGAAGCGAAAAAAGAAGAAACCCGCACCCGCCGCCTGGAAAAAGCTCTCGAAATGCTGCACCAGGGGATAAAGACTCCGGGCTGACAACGGGGCTGCCGGCACCCTCTCGCCTCCTGCAACCTGTCACCCGCAACCTGTTCCCTGTAACCTGTTCCCTGTGATCAGCCTCCTCATTCCGCTCGTTCTCGCCCTGGCAGCAATCGCTCTCCCGGCCGCACCGCAGAAGCTCCAGATCCAGTCCCAGCCCACGGTGCCGGTCACGCTCGACGACCGCAGTAAGGCTCTCGACGCCATCTTCGCTCAATACTGGGAAGACCGCCTCAGCCACTCTCCGGAATTCGCGTCGAGCATTGGCGACAAGCGCTGGAACGACCAGCTCTCCGACTATTCCGTCGAGGCCTACAACCAGCAGCTGGCCCGCGACCGCGACTTCATCGGCAAGCTCGGCGAGATCGACACCACCGGCATGTCGGACCAGGAGATCCTCTCCAAAGATCTCCTCCTCCGCGACCTGATCGAGGATCAGGAAGCCTCCGTCTTTAAGCCGTGGGAGATGCCCGTCAATCAATTCAACGGACTGCAGCTCTCGCTCCCGCAGCTCGTTCGCCGCCTCAGCTTCACCGACGCGAAGGATTACGACGATTACGTCGCCCGCCTCAACAAAGTCCCCACCGCCTTCCGCCAGATCACCGATAACATGCTCACCGGCGTCGAAGACCAGCGCGTCCCTCCGAAGTATCTGCTCGAAAAAGTTCTCGTTCAGGTCAACGCACTCCTCGCGCAGAAGCCCGAGAACAGCCCCTTCGCGCAGCCTCTGAAAAAATTCCCCGCCGGCATCTCCGCTGCCGAACAAACGCAGATCCACGACGCGGTGATCGCCGCTCTCACCAGGCAGGTTTACCCCGCCTACCAGCGCTTCGCGAAATTTCTTGAGGGCGTCTACATTCCCGCCGGCCGCACCGATCCCGGCGTCTGGTCGCTCCCTAACGGCGACGCCTATTACGCCTTCCTGGTGAAGCGCAGCACCACCACCGACCTCACGCCTGCGGAGATTCACCAGATCGGCCTCGACCAGGTCGCGCAGGACGAAGCCCGGATGCTCGTCATCGCGAAGAAGCTCGGCTACTCCGACATCGCCTCTCTCCGCGCCGCCATCGCCGCGAACCCCAAACTCCATCCCGCTTCAGCCGACGCGCTCCTCGACGCTTACCGCGCCGATCTCGACAAGATGCGGCCCAAACTCCCGGACCTCTTCACACGCCTGCCCAAAGCTCCCCTGATCGTGCAGGCTGTTCCCGCCTACATGGCGAAGGATCAGGCGCCAGCCTACTACGAAGAAGGCACTCCCGACGGCTCGCGTCCCGGCACCGTCTTCGTGAACACGTACGACTACGAACACACTTCGCTCGCCGACGTCGAAGCCATTGCCTACCACGAAGGCCTGCCTGGGCATCACCTGCAGATCTCCATCGCTCAGGAGCTCACCGGACTGCCGACCTTCCGCAAGTACCTGCACTACACGGCCTACACCGAAGGCTGGGGACTCTACGCCGAGCAGCTCGGCAAAGACGTCGGCCTCTATCAGGATCCGTACTCCGACTATGGCCGCCTCGAAGGCGACATCTTCCGCGCCATTCGTCTCGTCGTCGATACCGGCGTTCACTCGCAGCACTGGACGCGCCAGCAGATGGTCGACTACTTCCACGCCCACTCCGGAGCCTCGGACGCGACCGTCAACGCCGAAGTGGACCGCTACATCGCGTGGCCGGCCCAGGCACTGGGATACAAAATCGGCCAGCTCAAGATCCTCGAACTCCGAGCGCAGGCCCAAAAAGAACTGGGCTCAAAATTCGACATTCGCACCTTCGACGACCAGGTCGTCGATTCGGGAGCGCTGCCGATGGACGTCCTCGACCAGAGAATCACCGCCTGGATCCAGAGCCAGAAGGGCGCGCAGTAAACGCCGAAGAGCAAAGGCCTGTCCTCCTGAGCGAAGCGGGCGGCTCATGAGTCATGGCCATGACTCCTACACCCTGGCTCCTGTACCTTGTACCCTGTCGTTATGTCCGATCTCTCCAGCTCCCGCGTGGCCGTCCTCGGCGCCGGCAAAATGGGCGGCATCCTGCTCCAGGCCTTCCTCAAGCAGCAGATCCTCTCCCCCGACCGCCTCTTCGCCACCGTCGCTCACGCCGACCGTGCCCAGGCCCTTTCCGCGCAGTGGGGCATCGAAGTCTCCACCGACAACGCTGCCATTGCCGCGAAAGCCGACGTGATCCTCCTCGGCGTTAAGCCCTTCCAGGTGCCCGCGCTGGTCGAAGCCATCCGCCCCGCGCTCATGCCCGGCAAGCTCCTCATCTCCTTCGCCGCCTCCGTGCGCACCGAGGCCATCGAGAAGGCCGCCGTCGAAGAAGTCCCCGTCATCCGAGCCATGCCCAATACGCCCTCCATGCTGGGAGCGGGCATCTCCGCCCTGTGTCGCGGCCGCTTTGTCGAGCCGCAGCACATGGCGCTCGCTGAAAGCCTCTTCGCCGCCGTCGGCCGCACCGTGGTCGTTGACGAAAAGCATATGGACGCCGTTACCGGCCTCAGCGCCAGCGGCCCTGCCTTCATCTACATCATTCTCGAATCGCTCGCCGAAGCCGGCGTCAAGGTCGGGCTGCCCCGCGACATTGCCACGCTCCTAGCCGCCCAGACCACGTACGGCGCCGCCAAAATGGTGCTCGAAACCGGCTACCACCCCGCCCTGCTGAAGGACGCGGTCACCACCCCCGCCGGCTGCACCATCGACGGCATTCTCGAACTGGAAGAAGGCGGCCTCCGCGTCACCCTGATCAAAGCGGTCATGCGCGCGTCGCAACGCGCCAAAGAGCTCGCCGCCGGGTAGCTTTTCCCGCCTGCGGCATCCAAGTGGATGGGATGATTTCGCGATCGGAGGCAAATCGCGCCCAGGCCCCGCAGCACGCGCTCGCCGCTCATCCTGCGTCCGACGACGACGCCCTCACCCTCCACCTGCTGCCCGCGACCCACGCCGTGCCGCGCGTTTCACGAGGCCTCTACCGGTTTTGCCTCGCGACCGAGTTCCTTCTTCTCTTCATCGCCATCCCGCTTCTGCTCTTCTTTCACTGGGACACAGCCGTACCCCCGCTCCCCGCGCTCTGGATCGTCGCCGGCTACTGCCTCCTGATCCTGCTCCGCGACCCTGCCTTCGACCGCCGTCAACTCTGGAATGCCGCGCCCTTCCGGAGACAGCTTCCGCAGGTGCTCGGCCTCTTTCTCGCCGGAGCCGCCGTCCTTGCCGCCCTCGTCCACACCTACGCGCCGAGCCTCTTCCTGATCCTGCCTCGCACCCATCCCGGCAGCTGGCTGATTGTTCTGGCGCTCTACACCGCGATCTCGGTGTATCCGCAAGCGCTCATCTATCGCGCCTTCCTTTTCCATCGTTACCGCCCGCTGCTCCCGTCCAGCCCACGCCCATCGAACGAGCGCACGCGCTCGCTGATCCTCATCCTGGCGAGCGGAGCCACCTTCGCGCTCGTCCACATCCTCTTTCACAACTGGATCGCCGTAGCCCTCACCTTTCCGGGCGGAATCCTCTTCGCCCGCCGGTTCGACAACACCCGCTCGCTCGCGCTCTCGTCCTTCGAGCACGCCCTCTACGGCTGCTTCCTCTTCACCATCGGATTAGGCCAGTTCTTCTACGTCCGCGTCGTGTGATCTAGCCCGCGCACGAGCGAAGCCAGCCGCAGCACACGGAGCAGCCGCCGACGACAAGTTGCCGGCGGCTGCGAGGCTGCTCCGATTCAGAGCGGCAAGGCAACGACCCTCGACAGCAGCACAAGAACGAAAGCCGCGCCACCGGCTGTGGGCCGATCTGCTACTGCGGTTCCCGCGCGCCTTCTTTTCCGCCGTCCACCGCACCCTTCGCCGTGTTCTTCGTCTTGTGGTACGCCTTCTTTGTCCCTTTTTTCGTCTTGTGATACGCCTTCTTCGTTCCCTTCTTCACGCCGCGGCCGGCGTCCTTAGCGCCCTGCTTTGTGTCGTGCCCCGCGTCCTTCATATCCTGCTTCGCGCTCGTGCCCTGATCGCTCTGCGGTAAAGGCGAAGCGAACGCGCCCATCGGAGTCATCGCCAGAGCCGCTCCGAACAATGCCGAAAAACCAAGTGTGGCCCACTGCCGTTTTGTCTTCATGCCAACGAAGGATGTTTCCCCACCCTCCCCGAGTTGCGCCGAAACCGCGTATTTCCAGGTCTAAAATCGAATTGCGGCACTCTCGGTGACCACTCACGCCATCCCGGCCCCCGCGCAGGCAACCCGGCCCGCTTCGCCTGCACTCCGCCGCTTCGCCTGGATCGTCGTTGCTTACAACGTCGCCGTCATCGTCTGGGGCTCGGCGGTGCGCGCCACCAGTTCCGGCGCCGGCTGCGGCGATCACTGGCCCCTCTGCAACGGCACCCTCATCCAGCACCATCCGCGGGTCGCAACCCTCATCGAGTTCACCCATCGCGCCATGAGCGGCGTCGATCTCCTGTTCGTGCTCGCTCTTTTGTTCTGGACCTTCGCCGCCGTCCCGCGCCGCCATCTTGCCCGCGCCTTCGCGGTGGCCATGCTCGTGCTCACGCTGAATGAAGCCCTGCTCGGCGCGCTGCTCGTCCTGCTCGGCCTCACCGCCAACAATCAATCGCCCGAGCGCGCTGTTTATCTCGGACTGCACCTCACCAACACCCTGCTGCTGCTCGCGGCTCTCGCGCTGACCGCGCATTTCCTCTCCCGCAGCACCGCAAACCTGCGCGGCAGCGTCGCCCTGCGCCGCTCCGGCCCTGCACTCACCGGCCTCATCGCGGTCCTCATCGTCGGCGTTACCGGTTCCCTGGCCGCGCTCGGCGACACCCTCTACCCCGCCCACAACCTCCTGAACGCCATCGCACAGGACTTCTCTTCCGGCAGTTCCTGGCTCCTCCGCATCCGCTGGTTCCACCCCGCCGTCAGCCTGATCGCGGGAATCTTCATCGTCTGGCTCATTCTCCGCGCGCTCCCCGACGCCGCCAATCGCGGCCTCGCTCTCGGCGTTCTGTTTTTGCTCGGCCTCCAGTACATGCTCGGCGTTCTCGACCTCGCGCTCCTCGCGCCCACCTGGATGCAAATGACCCACCTCCTCGGCGCCGACCTGCTCTGGATCGCACTCGTCGTCCTCACCGCGCGCATCTGCCTCGTCGCCCGTTCCTTTGCGCTCGCCGCGTGACGTCTCTGCATCCGGGATTCGTCATCTTGCCTGCCGCTTCCCGGGCGGGTAGATTGCAGGGGAAGCGTTTTCACGAACAACTAAACCGATTCACTCAGGAAGACAGGAAGCGAAAGTGACCGAGGCAAACTCTATACCCCTCTCCGACTCCACCCGCAGCGAGCTCGACGAAAAACAATCCCGCCTCGCCGCTTTCATGGACGAAAACGGCTGGTCCGCCGTCCTGCTCCGCCGCAACGAGAACCTCGCGTGGGCCACGGCGGGCCGCGTCGAGGCCCGCGTCGGTCCCGGCGAGACGGCTGTCTGCTCGCTCCTGCTGACCCGTGCCGGAAAACGCTATTACATCGCCCCGGAGAACGAAGCCCCGCGCCTCGCCGCCGAAGAATTCCCGAGCCTCGGGTTTGAACCCATCCTTTATCCATGGACAGGCGGCGACATCGACGAGCTCGCCCACCAGCTCGCTGGCCCCGAAATCGGCGCGGATGTCGCGGAGCCCGGCTTCTACCCCGCCCGCTTTACCGCTCTGCGCGCGCCCCTGCTCGCTCCTGAAATCGATCGCTTCCGCACGCTCGCCGCGGCTGTCGCCGAATCGACCACGCGCGTCCTCAAGACCCTGCAACCCGGCATCACCGAAGACGAGATGGCCGCGCGTGTCGCCGCCGACCTCTACGCGCAGCACATCACGCCCACGGTCATCCTGATGGCCACCGACGACCGCATCCTCCGGTACAAACATGCCGTCCCGCGCGGCGGCGTCCTGAAGAAATACGGCATGCTCAACCTCTGCGCCCGCCGCCAGGGAATGGTCATTTCCATCACCCGCTTCGTTCACTTCGGCGCCATGGCCGCCGACCTTGCCGCCAACTTCCAGAAAGCAGCCGCCGTCAACGCGAAGCTCCTCCATGCCACCCGCGCCGGCGCAAGCTCCGCGGATCTGTATGCCGTCGCGGCCGATGGCTATGCCGCCGCCGGCTTCCCCAACGAGATCAAAAAGCACCATCAGGGCGGAGCCTGCGGCTATCAGGAGCGCGACTGGGTCGCCACTCCCGGCGGCGCCGAACGCGTGGCTGCCTCCCAGGGTTTCGCCTGGAATCCCAGCCTCCAGGGCGCCAAAGCCGAAGACACCGCCCTCCTCCACAACGGCGCCATCGAGATCCTCACCGCCACTCCCGAACTGCCTGTGATCGAGACAGAAGTGGGCGGACAGGTTTATCGTTCCGCTGGAGTCTTTCTCCCCTGAACCAACGCCCGTTCCAGGCAGGTCGCGCAGCGAACCGCCTGGGGGCCTCGAGCTATTTCGATTCGGAGAAATAAAAATGCGCTTTCGCTCGACCGTTGCAACCGTTTTCACCGCGCTGTTCCTCTGCACTGCCTGCCATCTCCGCGCCCAGGCTACCCAATACCCGGACCAGCCGCCGCTTCTGCTCGGCGCCGCATGGTATCCCGAGCAGTGGCCAGAGTCGCAATGGGATCCCGACCTCGCCCGCATGGAGGCTGCCCACATCGACGTCGTTCGCGTCGGCGAGTTTGCATGGAGCACGATGGAGCCTTCTGAAGGCGACTACCAGTTTGGCTGGCTCGATCGCGCCATCGCCCTCGCGGCAAAACACCACATCTGCGTCGTCCTCGGCACCCCCACCGCCGCGCCCCCCGCGTGGCTCACCACGAAATATCCCGAGACCCTGCGCGTCGACGAGGACGGCCGCCGTGCCGAACACGGCAACCGCCAGCAGTTTTCCTTCAGCGATCCCAAATACCGCCAGTTCGCCCGCGAGATTGCGGAACAAATGGCGATCCACTTTGGCCACAATCCCGACGTCGTTGGCTGGCAGCTCGATAACGAATACGCGGAACCCGACTTCGGCCTCTCAGCACAGCAGCAATTCCACGCGTGGCTGCAGAAAAAGTACGGCACCATCGCGAACCTCAATCAGAAATGGGCCACGGCTTACTGGTCGCAGACCTACGACAACTTCGAAGAGATTCCGGTTCGCCAGGACCACGAAAACCCCGCGCTCCTCCTTGACTGGAAACGCTTCGTCTCCGACACCTGGAAAAGCTATTCGAGCAACCAGATCTCGGCCATCCGGCCCCACGCCGACCCGCGCCAGTTCATCACCACCAACACCATGGGCTGGTTCGACGGCTTCGATGAATACACCGTCCACTCCGTCCTCGACATCGCCGCGTGGGACGACTACATCAGCGCCGACCACTACAACTACATCGACAACGGCGCCCGCCACGACCTCACTCGCGGCTTCAAAATGAAGAATTTCTGGGTCATGGAGACGGAGCCCGCCTTCGTCAACTGGCGTCCCACGAATACGCCTCTCCTCAAAGGGCAGGTGCGCGACATGGCATGGCAGGCCGTCGGCCACGGCGCCGAAACCGTCGAGTACTGGCAGTGGCGCAGCGCTCCCAACGGCCAGGAGGAATATCACGGCGTGCTGGTCGGAGCCGACGGCACTCCTGTCCCGGTCTATGACGAAGTCCGGCAAACGGGCGAAGAGTTCGCCAAAGCCGGCCCCGCCATTGCCGGCACCTCACCGCACTCCGAAGTCGCCCTCGTCAACGACTACGACAGCCGCTGGGCCATCGACTTCCAGCGCCACAGCGCCGCCTTCGATCCCGTCCTGGAAATGCTCGCCTTCTATCGCCCGCTCCGCATCCAGTCGCAGGCCGTCGACGTCATCTCCATCCATACTCCGCTCGACAAATACAAAGTGGTCGAACTCCCGGCTCTCAACGTTATCTCGCAGCCCATCGCCGACCGTCTCATGGAATATGTTCACAACGGCGGCCATCTGGTTCTCGGCCCCCGCAGCGCCATGAAGAACGAGTTCAACGGACTTGAGCCCGAGCGCCAGCCCGGCCCCCTCGCCGACTTCCTCGGCGGACGCGTCGATCAGTTCTACGCTCTTGATTACGACGTGCCCCTCAGCGGCGACTTCGGCTCCGGCACGGCAAGCATCTGGGCCGAGCAGCTCAGCGTCCATTCCCCCGACACAAAGGTCCTGATGACCTACGGCAAAAGCAACGGATGGCTCGACGATCAGCCCGCCGTCATCAGCCGCCACGTCGGCAAAGGCACCATTACCTACGTCGGCGCGTGGCTCGACCCGAAGCTCATGGATAGCCTGACGAAGCAGGTGCTCCAGGAGGCCGGCGTCGAGCCAATCCTTCCCTCCGTGCCCGCCGGCGTCGAAGTCTGCCGCAGAACCGGTCACGACAAGTCGATTCTCATCCTCATCAACCACAACACCGATGAGCAGCACATCCAGCTGCCCTCGCCTATGCGCGACCTCATCGGCAGCCAGGGCTCGGGTGGCAGCACGGCAGTGGGCAGCATCGACCTGCCGGCCTACGGCGTCGCCGTGCTCGAAGCGCAACCGTAGTCCGGCCCTCGCTGCGGCACAGGTTTGTTGTCCTCCCAAAACGCCGGAGATCTTCGTGATCTCCGGTGCTCTTTTTTGAGCGCACAGGCGCGCGACCATCCGGGCATCGAACGCGCTACGGCAGACAACCGGCCAGCTGAAAATGCACGTCCTCTATGCCCATGCGCTCTGTCCTCTGCTCCTGGTCCAGACCCGCGAAATCGCCCGCAGCACCGCCTTCGCCGGAGCTTTCCCATCCTCCGCGGCAAACACAATCTCCCCCACACGCTTCGCCTGAGGACGGTAATACCAGCGCGCAAAGAGACAGAGAAAGTCAGACGCCTCCCCGCTCCGTTGCCGCGCGCCCCGCTTTGCGCCGCCGGCAGGAGCAATCTCCGCCAGCGCCTCCTCCAGCCGCTGCTCCAGTTCATCCTTCGAAGCCATCGTCACCACCGGCCCCTCCAGCGGAACCGCCTCGATGGCCCCCACCGTCTGCGCAAACAGCGAGCTCGATCCGGATCCCTCGTTCGCATGCCGCATCCTCGCCACGGAAAACAGCGCCGGCCCGGCCAGACATCCGCGCGCGAGCAGAAAGAGCGCCACATGCTCCGCGTCCGCCGCAGGCTGCACGATCACACCATCCAGATGCGCCAGGACCCGCACCGTCTCAGGAGCCTCCGCCGCCACAGCCTCCGCCTTCGTCAGCTGCGTGTGCAGTTCCGCTGCCTTCTCAAACTCCAGCAGCTCCGACGCCTCTTCGCGCTCCTTTTTGAGCGCCTCGACGAGGCTCCCACCGCGCGTCCGCAGAAAGGCTCGCACCGCCGCCGCTTCCTCCGCGTACCGCTCGTCCGTGCAGCCTTTGAAGCAGGGCGCCAGGCACTTCTTCATCTCCGAATAAACGCATCCTGGAAATGCCGGGTCGGGGGCCAGGTCATCGACGCAGCGCCGCAGCCTGAACAGGTCCAGCGTGTCTTCACAGAACCGCTCCGCCGCAGAGCGTGAAGGAAAGGGCCCGTATAAATCCTCCATCCCCGCTTTTGTAACTCGATTGGTGACGTAAATTCGGGGATAGGCATTCTCGACCGTCATGCGTAACAGCGACGGTGCCGTGAGATGGAGCCGTTTCCGCGCCCGCTCGCCGAACGCCGACCACGAGGCGTGATACAGGCGCAGCAGCGCCTCGAAGTCCGATCCGGTCTGCGCGTACTCGATCCGCGCCACCCGGCCTGCCATCTGCAATCGCTTCGTCTGGTCCGGCCGCGCGTCCACCAGCCGCCGAATCCGCCGCCGCAGATTCGGCGTCCGGCTGATGTACGGCTCCGTCCGCTCCTCCGCGCCAAAGAGGGCGAAGACCCCGGCAGCCGCCGGAATTTCTCCCCACGCCGGGTGAGCCGGGTCAAACAGGACCTGGTTCGGAAACATCAGACTCTCGCCCGAAAATTCACAGTTTCCTTTACCTCGCCAGCATTGCTTCCCTGTTCCCTGACACGTGTAGTTTGAAACCCCTCGTCAGGCTCCCGCAATCGTCATCCCGTCCACGCGCAGCGTAGGCGCAGCCGTCGCTCCGCGAAACACCAGGTCGCTGCCCACCGCCGCAATGTTCCGCAGCATGTCCTTCAGATTTCCGGCAATCGTGATCTCGTGCACGGGATACGCCAGCTCTCCATTCTCGATCCACAATCCCGCCGCGCCCCGCGAATAATCGCCTGTCACCAGGTTGACGCCCTGGCCCATCAGCCGCGTCACATACAATCCCTGCGGCACGTCGCGCAGGATCTCCGCCGCACCCCGCGTCCCCGCCTCGAGAAACAGATTGCCCGAGTCGACATACGGATTCCCCGCCAGCCCGCGTCCCGCGTTCCCCGTGCTCCTCATGCTCAGTTTGCGGCCGGTATACGTGTTGAGAATGTAGTTGCGCAGCACGCCTTTTTCGACGATCACCGTCCGCCGGCTCGGCAGGCCTTCCGCATCAAAGGGCGACGTTCCGAAACCACCCGGAATCGTCCCGTCATCGACCACCGTCACCGATTCGGCCGCCACCGCCTCGCCCAGCTTCCCTGCAAAAATCGAAGCCTGGCGATAAATCGCATCGCCCGAAGCCGCGTCGAAGACCGCGCCCACCAGCCCCCGCGCCACCTCCGGCGCAAAAATCACCGGAGCCTGCTGGGTCGCCACGCGCCGCGCGTCCAGCATCCGCAGCGTGCGCCGCGCCGCTTCACGCCCCACTTCCTCCGGCTGGTCCAGATCCCGAAACGCCCGCGCCTGCGACCACCAGTAGTCGCGCTGCATCTCGCCGTTCGCACCCTGCGCAATCGGGCTCACCGCAATCGAGCAGTACGACGATCGGTACTCGCCCACAAACCCGCGCGAGTTCGCAAAAATTCTGCGTCCTGTCGCTGCGTCGAAGCTCGCCCCATCGCTGTTCACCAGCCGCGTGTCCACCGCCATTGCGGCCGCTTCGGCACGCCGCGCCCACGCAATCCGCTCCTCGGTTGGCAGCGAATAAACGTCCTCGTGAAACAACCCCAGCTCGCCGCCCAGCTGCCCGAATTCGCCCGGTTCTGCAAGTCCCGCAAAGGGATCCACCGACGTCACCTGCGCCAGCTGCACCGCGCCGCGTACAAGGTGTTCGATTCCCTCCGGCGTCAGGTCACTCGACGATGTGCTGGCCATGCGGTATCCGTTCTCGGCTTCCACCAGCACCCGCAGCCCAACACCGCGCGATCCGGACTCCTTGAGCGTCTCAACCTCGCCCATCCGCAGGGTCGTCGAAAACTCGTCCCCTTCCCGGATCGTGACCTCCGCATCCGTAGCCCCGGCGCGCAGCGCGCGGGCTACGACCTCCGCCGCCAGGGACTGCAGGTCGGTCAGCACCAACGGCTCCGCACTAGACATGGACGCTTTCCTCGTCGGGTTCGATGGGAACCTTCGCCAGGCGCGGCGCTCCGTCAAAGCAATCCCCGAGGGAACATCCGGGATTTCTGACTTTGTGCTCGCCCCGATTCGGCATCGATCCATCTTCGGACCGCCTGAATAAGCCGATGGCGCCCTTGCATTCAGGGCAGCGGAGACGGGGTTCGGCGATTTTCAGCGCCTCATCGACAGAAATCGTAACCCACCCGTATCGACGCGCGCCGTCCGCGGTCGAAGCAAACTGTTTGACGTCTACTAGTCTCAAAATTTCCTTCCCCTTTCCACCGGTCACCGGCCGGTTCCGCCCACCGTCATCCGGTCCAGCTTCACCGTCGGCATCCCCACGCCCACCGGCACGCTCTGCCCATCCTTGCCGCAGGTTCCGATCCCCTCATCGAGCGCCAGATCGTTTCCCACCATCGACACATGCTTCAGCGCCTCCGGTCCGTTCCCGATCAGCGTCGCGTCCCGCACCGGAGCCGTTACCTTCCCGTCTTCGATCAGATAGGCTTCCGACGCCGAGAAGACAAACTTCCCGCTCGTGATGTCCACCTGGCCGCCGCCGAAGTTCACCGCATAAATCCCGCGCTTCACGCTCCGCAGAATATCTTCCGGGTCATCCTCGCCGGCCAGCATGTAGGTGTTCGTCATCCGCGGCATCGGAATCTGCTGGTAGCTCTCGCGCCGCCCATTCCCGGTGCTCGGAATCCCCATCAGCCGCGCCGACAGCTTGTCACTGAGATAGCCCTTCAGCACGCCATTTTCAATCAGCACGGTCTCCTGCGTCGCCGCACCCTCATCGTCCACGTTCAGCGACCCGCGCCGCGACGGCATCCGCCCGTTGTCCACCACCGTCACCTTGCTGCTCGCGACCGGCCGCCCCACCAGCCCGGCAAACGCCGACGTCTTCTTCCGGTTGAAATCCGCCTCCAGCCCATGACCGACAGCCTCATGCAACAGCACGCCCGGCCATCCCGGACCCAGCACCACTTCCATCTCGCCCGCCGGCGCCGGCACCGCGCTGAGCTGCAGAATCGCCGTACGCGCCGCTTCCTCGGCAAAATGCTCCGGCCCCTTCGCGTCGGTGAAGAACCCGATCTCCACGCGTCCGCCGCCGCCCGAGCTGCCCCGTGCCGTGCGCTCGCCATCCTTCGCGATCACAAAGACGCTCATCCGCGCCAGGGGCTGCGTGTCGCTCGCATACGTTCCGTCTGAAGCCGCGATCAGAATGCGCCGCAGCTCATCCGCATAGCTGGCGCGCACCTGGGTGATCCGCGGATCGTAACGCCGCGCCGCCTTATCCGCCCGGTTCACCAGATCCAGCTTCGCTGCCAGATCCGTGTCGAGATCCGCCGCCGGCGCCGGATATAAATTCGGTGCGACCGTCTCCGTAAATCCCTGTACCGGCTGCTTCGCCGGCCCGCTCGCAATCAGTGCCGCCGTACGCGCCGCCCGCAGCAGCCGATCGGCGCTCAGATCGTCGGTATACGCATAGCCGGTCCGCTCGCCGCTCACCACCCGCACGCCGCAGCCCGCGCTCACTCCCTGGCTCGCCGACTTCACAATCTGCTCGTCCAGCCCCAGTGAAGTCGCCGCCACCGATTCGAAGTAAAGGTCCGCATAGTCGCCGCCCGCCGACAGAGCCTCGCCCAGGCAGCGCTCCAGCAGCCGCTCCGTGATTCCGAACTTGTCAAAGAAATATTGCTGATGATTCACGCTGCACCCCTTCAGGCTGCCCGCCTGCTGTTAACACCACAGTAACGGCAAAATCAGTCTCTTTCCTGATTCTTCAACAGATTTGTATTTCTCGTCGACACCCCCCTGTGCCATGCTTGACCCACCATGAAGAAGTTTGCGCTCCTCACCCTCCTCGCGCTGTTTACGGCATCGTTCTCGGCAACGGCGTTTGCCTCGAGCCACCATCACCACAAACACCACAAGACCCACAACGGGACCCCGAACCACAAACCAGCCTGAGCTACGGGCAATCGCCCCAAAGGGCCGCGAGCCCGATTCCGTGTCACTACGCCCTGTTCCCTGCTGCCCGCCGGGTGTAACTTGCGGGTATGAGCACGATACCTGT
>Ga0335072_10006361_pt1 | contig 17273 bp, 12 predicted proteins | sample Lox_Sample_21_FD_206725 | JGI IMG/M metagenome (GOLD analysis project Ga0335072, IMG submission 206725) | Soil microbial communities from Loxahatchee National Wildlife Refuge, Florida, United States - Lox_Sample_2.1 | ecosystem: Environmental > Terrestrial > Soil > Wetlands | place: USA...
CAACCGGGCAGCCGAACGGCGGACCATGACGAACATCCCGAACAGGCACGCGATCACGGCAAACGCCAGCACGATCGCCAAGATGCCGATCCCGTTACTCACGGTGCACCCCTTCCTGCTCGCGGCGTCCCGGCTAACCGCGGCCCGGTGTCAGGACCTGTCCTGCAGCGAGGGGCTACTGCGCCTACGGCCACCGCAGTCTGGCTACGATCGACCGAGACCCGAGGTCCTCCCGCCGGCAGGCGGGCAGGCGTCGGGCTGCGCATTCGTACGGAACATTGCCGCCCGGCCTCGGCCCGGTCGCCCGGCATCGGAGTGCGCTGCAGCGCCGCCCCGGGCATGCCCGGTGACGCTGCCTCGCGCGATGCCGCGACCGGTCCCTGACCGATCGGCTCAGCCCGGTCTAGATCTCCCTTCGGTCGGTGCCGGAAACGGCCAGGCTCTCGCCTGGCCGTCGCTCCGGCCCGGACTGGGGCCAGCCGTTGCCGGCCGGCCATGCCGAACGCTCACAGCAACCGGACATAACAGGCGCACTATGGCGCTCGTGTCCCACCCGGTGCTCGTAACCAGTCTCGTTCATCTCGGTCGATCCGCCCTACGCGGAGTAAAACCCTCGCTGCCGTGAGGCTAAGCGCAGATAACGATTTGGGCAAGCACGCGGCCGGTGATCTTACCCAAACGGTTGTCCTGAACCGGGCTCCAGCAGCTACCCGTCGGCCGCTGTGTCGGCAGGATCGTCGGGCGCGTCGCCGAGGTCGAGCCCGGCTCCGGCCAGGTCAAGGCCTTCCTGCTCGAGTGCCTCGCGAGTCAGCCGGTAGGCCAGAGCGGGTGAGTAGCCCTTTCTGGCGAGTGCGCCGATCAGGCGGCGTGCCCGGACGGGCGGCGGCAGGCCCCTGGTGCCCGCCAGGCGGGCGGCCACCAGGCTCCGAGCGGTCGCGACTTCCTGCTCCGGGTCGAGGCGGGCGACCGCGGCCTCGATGTCACCGGACGCCACGCCGCGGTTGCGCAGTTCGGCCGCGAGCGCCCGGCCGGACAGCCCACGCCCGTGGTGGCGTGACTCCACCCAGGCGTTCGCGAACGTGGCGTCGTCGATGAGCTTGACCTCGGCGAACCGGCCGAGCACCGCCTCGGCGGCGTCCTCCGGCACTCCGCGGCGCCGCAGCGCCGCCTCGAGCTGTGCCCTGGTCTTCGGGGCTACCGCCAGCAGGCGCAGGCAGATCTGCCGCGCGATCGCCTCGAGATCGGCCTCCGCCTCGCCTGGCCCGCCGAGCGCGGCTGAGGCATCGCTGGACCCGCCGCCCGGATGATCCGGGGCGGCAGCACGCCGCCGGGACCCTGCCCCGCGCCGACCGGACCCGGAGCCGGACCCGGAGCCGGACCCGGAGCCGGACCCGGAGCCGGGCTCGCCTCGCTCGTCGGCGGGCCCGGCCGACGTCCGCCTAGTTGCCACCGCCGGGTACCACCTTGAGCCCGCCGGCCGGAGCGCCCGCGCCCTTCGCCGCGCCCGGCGCCTCCGCGTCCAGGCGCGGCCCGACGCCGAGCTTCTCCTTGATCTTCTTCTCGATCTCGTTGGCGAGGTCCGGGTTCTCCCGCAGGAAGTTCCTGGCGTTCTCCTTGCCCTGGCCGAGCTGGTCGCCCTCGTAGGTGTACCAGGCCCCGGACTTACGTACGATCGCCTGCTCCACGCCGAGGTCGATCAGGCTGCCCTCCCGGCTGATGCCCACGCCGTACAGGATGTCGAACTCCGCGGTCTTGAACGGCGGGCTCATCTTGTTCTTCACGACCTTGACCCGAGTCCGGTTCCCGACCGCGTCCGTGCCGTCCTTGAGCGTCTCGATGCGCCGGATATCGAGGCGAATAGACGCGTAGAACTTCAGCGCCTTTCCGCCCGTCGTCGTTTCGGGACTGTTGTGGACCATAACCCCGTCTACGAAGTAGTTGTGATGTCCTTCTACCTCGATGTCGAACCTGTTCATCGACCGCGTAGGCGGCTTGACGTGGATATCCAGGATCCTGGCCGGGGCCAGCCGCAGTTCGGCAGGTACAAACTCGGGGCGCAGGTCGAACTGCCCGCGGAAGCGTGGAAGCAGTTTGTAGTCCATGGACGGATGAACGAACGGCGCCACCAGCTTCTGGAACTTCTCGGAGGCCGATGTGGTGAAGTGCAGCACCGAGACTCCCCGGGCTCCGCTAGCGCGGAGCCTAACGTCCAGTCCGTGGGTATCCCGCAGGTACTGGACGAGCCTGTCTCGCGAGCCCGTGCTCATCGCCTCGACGCATGTCTCAATCCGGCCGGTTCCGCCCTGCGTTCGGTCCTGGAGACCCTTCGACCGGAGCGTGAAGCCGCCGTCGTCCATGTACCAGACGGCCAGGGCGAGCGGGGTGAGTTCCTTCAGGTAGTCCCAGCTCAGGTGCTTCTTGCCGTCACCGAAGTAGACCGCATCATGGATCTCGGCGAGCTCCGGCAGCGGGGTGAAGTCAGCAAAGACCGCGCCCTTGGCATTTGAGGTCCGGGTGCACCCGATGTTGCCGAGCAGCGAGATCTTCCAATCCAGATACTCCGCCTGCTTAGCGCCGTGGCCCAGCCGGAACCGAGTACCCGACCTGCCGCAGGTGTTGGGCGACAGGTTCCCGTCGCCCATGAGCGAACCAAGAATCACCTGCGTCTGCTGGTTGCTCAGCCGCTTGGGCTCCGTGGCGATGACCCGGTCGCCGACGGCCAGCTCACCGGCGTGACGCCAGCCACCTGGCGTCTGGATCAGGTGGTTCTCGGTCGCCGCGAACTGTGACCGGCCGTTCCCGCCCGACTTAGCCACAGTGAACTGAAGAAACCGCTCGGCGCGGCCGTTATTGAACCAGTTGACGATCCGGCGTGGAACCACCTGACCGGTCTCGGGGTCGTAGGAAAGAACCTCGACATCCAGTCGCTGATTAACGATTTTGCCAATCTTTTCCTGAGTTCCGTCGGCGAGACTTATTTTTGTACTATAAGTCATACATCCGAACATGACTCCGATTTTTTCGCGCAATTGATTAATAAAAATTGCGGTTGTCTTGGTCTGGTTCAGCGCGCCCGCGACCTTGCGGAGGGCCTGGGACATGAGGCGGGCCTGGAGGCCGACGTGGCTATCCCCCATCTCGCCCTCGATCTCGGCCTTTGGTACCAGGGCCGCCACCGAGTCGACGACGATGATGTCGATGGCAGCGGACCGGATGAGCATGTCGGCGATCTCCAGCGCCTGCTCGCCGGTGTCCGGCTGCGAGACCAGGAGCGCGTCGGTGTCCACGCCGAGCTTCCTGGCGTATTCGGGATCGAGCGCGTGTTCGGCGTCGATGAAAGCCGCTATGCCGCCGGCTTTCTGTGCATTTGCTACCGCATGCAACGCAAGCGACGTTTTTCCGCTGCTCTCTGGTCCGTATATTTCGACGATGCGGCCGCGGGGAAGACCGCCGATTCCGAGCGCCACGTCGAGCGAGATGGACCCGGTGGGGATCACCTCAACGGGAGGATGGGTGTCGTCGCCGAGCCGCATGATCGCGCCCCGGCCGAACTGCCGCTCGATCTGGGCGAGCGCGGTCTCCAGGGACTTCTCCCTGTCGCCGCCCTTGGCGCCCGGCCTGTCGTTCGGTGCCATGTGAACTCCCGTGAGGTCAAGGGCTTCCGCTGGGCCGTGCCGCCAAGCGGTGCCTGGTCATCCGTGACTGCCAGGCCACGTTGTGCGGGCCTGCCTCGCTGTCGGGCCCGACGTTACGCGCCGCCTCCGACAATTTCCGGGATGCCGGGCCGTGTTGCCCGGTACGTCACCGGCAGGTCGTCTGGCGGAGCCGCGAGGGACGGTCCGCACTGTTTACTCTAGCCGAACAGCTGTTCGAGCATGAGCACAACACGCCGGAACTATCGAAAGCCTCAGACGACAATCCGCCAGCAGGCGCGGACCCTTTCGGTCAGCTCCGCGACGTCCACCGGGGCGGTCGTGTCCGCCGTGATCACATCGCCGATGCCGATCGGCCGGTCGAACTCGGCCAGGTCGTCCGCGGCCAGCTTCTCCACCACGTGTACCGGGTGGCGGGCCCCGGCCCGCTCGTTGTACCGCCGTGCGGCCAGGGCCAGCGGGCAGGCGCAGTGCACCTCGACCGGACGGGCCGCGAGCGCGCCGATCCTGCCCCGCTCGTAGGGGCTATGGGGCCGGAAGTTTGCCTCGAGCATCACAGAGGGAGCGTCGGCGGCCAGTGCCCAGAGCAGCTCCATGGCGGCCGCGCCGAGCCGCCTCGACCAGGCCCGGTCCGCCACCGGTGCCCCTAAGCCATCGTGCAGGGTCTCCTTGACCCGGTCCTTGGACAGGAGCGTGAACCCGAGTTCGGCGGCCAGCGGCACGGCCAGCGTGGTCTTGCCCGCTCCCGGGCATCCGGATACGAGCACCAGACGGCGCTGCACGGGACTCACCGGGTCAGCGTAGACGCTCGGGCACGTCGAAGGTCTCGCACACGGCGCGCCAGACCACCTTCGCGTCCTCTCCTTCGGAGAGGGCCTGGTTCACGGTGCGGTCGCCGAGCGCACCCATCACCTGGTCCTTGGCCACACTCTGCGCGTAGGTCTCCCCGAACTGCGCGTTCATCAGTTCCCAGAACGTAGTCAGACGCACGGCCGCAAGGGTACCCGCCTCACCTGGGACGTCATGAGCTGGCTGCGGCGAGCCCCCGGAACCGGAGGCGGAGTCCGGGCAGGCCGCGGGCGCCCGGCGGTTCAGCCACGGCCGGGCGCCCGGCCGTGGCGTATCCAGGCGGCGATCGCGTCTTGCCATGACTGCAGATAGGCGGGATATCCGTCGGCGAACTCGGTCAGGGCGCGGCTGGCGGAGTCGGTGAGCGCGGTTAGCTGGTATGTGACCTCGACCTCGCTGTGCCTCCCGGCCGCGGTGATGTCGACGGTCACGGTGCCCGCGCGATCGCCGGGGGTCACCCGGGCGTAGCAGAGGCGCCGGCCTGGCTGGCGGCCGGTCACCAGCCACACGGTGCGCTCGCCGTGGGCGCTGGTCTCGAAGACGGTTCCCGGCTCGGTGTCGTCGGGGGCAGGGGCCGGGAAGCGAGGGTGCCAGTCGTGCACCCAGTCCTGCTCGCCGCGCGGGGTAAACAGGCGGAACGTCTCTTCGGGCGGAAGGGCGACCTTGATGCGGCCGACGAGACGCCGCGGCGCGGTGGTCATGACTGCTCCGTGAGCTTGTGCGCGTCCGCGGCGGTCAGCGTCAGGCCGTAGACCGCCTTGAGCTGGTCGATCTTGGCGAGGACCGGCGGCCGGAAGGGCGTCTTGCCCTCGAAGGCGTGCAGGACGATGCCTTCGACGAGGTCACCGAGAGACAGGTCGAGGTACTCGGCCAGGCCCTTCAGGACCTTCAGTGTGTTGCGCTCGACGCGAAGGCCGGTCTGCACTCGCTCGACTGTTACCATGGTAACATGATAACAGGCTGCGCGCTCCCCCGGCAGCTAAACGATCGGTTCCAGGAAATATGGCGGGCTGGTCATCTGGCAGGCATCCTGTCCGGGTGGTCGTTGTCAGCGAGGGATCTTCGGAGGACGTTCGATCCTGCGGCGCCCGTGACTGACGGGCGGCCCGCAGGCCCGACCCGCTGCATCCTGCGACACCAGCCTGTAGGACGACGACGTGCCGGTGGTCGACTCGACCCACCTTGGAATCGGTCGCTAGACGAACGCGCTGGTGCCGGTGATCGAGCGGCCGACGATCAGCGTGTTCATCTCCCTGGTGCCCTCGTAGGAGTAGATCGCCTCGGCGTCGGCCACGAACCGGCCCACGTGGTACTCGAGCAGGATGCCGTTGCCGCCGAGCAGTTCCCGGGCCAGGCCGACGGTTTCGCGCATCCGCACCGTGCAGAACGCCTTGGCCAGCGCCGAGTGCTGGTCGTCGGCCAGGCCGGCCTCCTGCATCTGCGCCAGCCGCACGCACAGGCAGGCCGATGAGGTCACGTTGGCCAGCATCCGGACGAGCTGGTCCTGGACGAGCTGGAACCCGGCGATCGGCCGGCCGAACTGCTGCCGCTCCTTGGCATAGGCCAGCGCGTGCTCGTAGGCGCCACGGGCGCAGCCGACCGCCATCCAGGCGACCCCGGCCCGCGTCAGCCGCAGCACGGCCGCCGTGTCGCGGAACGATGTCGCGTTCTGCAGCCGGCTGGCCTCGGGCACGCGCACGCCGTCGAGCGTGATGACCGCGTTCTGCACCACCCGCAGCGCGATCTTGTCCTTCATCTTCGTGGTCGAGAATCCAGGCACGGGTGGCTCGACCACGAACCCCTTGACCTGGTTGTCGGCCACGTCGCGGGCCCAGATGACCACGTGGTCGGCGAACGTGGCGTTCCCGATCCATTTCTTCTGGCCGTCGAGCACCCACTCTTCGCCGTCCCGGCGCGCGGTCGTGGTGAGGCCCCGTGCGGCGCCGGAGCCGACGTCGGGCTCGGTCAGCCCGAACGCGCCGATCTTCTCCATCCGGGCCATGGCCGGCAGCCACCGCTGCTTCTGCTCCTGCGAGCCGCACAGGTAGATCGAACCCATGGCCAGCCCGCTGTGCACGCCGAAGAACGTGGCGATGGAGGAGTCGACCCGGGCCAGTTCCATGGCCACCATGCCGTCGATCAGGTTGCCGCCGCCCGGGCAGCCGTACCCGTCGTAGGCCAGGCCGGCGATCCCGAGCCCGCCGATCGCCGGAATCAGGTCGCGCGGGAACTCTTCCCGGGTCCAGTACCGGTTGATGACCGGCTCGATCTGCTTCTCCATGAACTCCCTGACCCGCTGCAGCCGGTCCCGGCCTGCCGGGTCGAGCAGCAGTTCGAGCGAGTAGAAGTCGCTCTCGGGCGAGCCGGTCATGGGCTACTCCTCGGCGGGTGGTCGGTGATCGTGGCGGGGTCGGGCGCGGCGAGGAACCTGTCCACGACCGGGGCAAGGTCCGCGGCCTCGGCCACCAGGCTCAGGTGACCGCCCGGATAGACGTGCAGCCGCGAGTTCGGGATGAGCCGTCGCAGCAGCCGCGCGTTGGGCAGCGGGATCAGCGGGTCGTCGTCGCCGGCCAGGATCAGCGTGGGCTGGCGCAGCAGCGGCAGGAACGGCAGGCTGGTCCAGCCGGTCCCGGCGCCGAGCTGGTACAGGTAGCCGCGGGCCGACCCGACCCGGCTCTCGCCGTGCATCATCGCGGCGACCCGCTCCGGATCGGTCCTGGCGCTCCCGCCGTACAGATGCGGGGCCACCCGCTCGAGGTAGCGAGGGTCGAGGTAGCGCCGCGGGGTGGCCATCCGGGCCAGCACGGCGGGCCTGGCGGGGACCATGATCGCGCCGGTGGCGGTTGCCACCAGCACCAGGCGGCGGCACCGGCCGCGCTGCACGGCGGCAAAGTGCTGGGCCACGCCCCCGCCCCAGGAGATCCCGAGCACGTCCACCGCGCCGCCGTAGCCGAGCGCTTCCAGCATCTGGCCGGTGAGCCGGCACAACCCGGTGAACCGGTACGGCCAGGCCGGCAGCGGCGAGCCACCCACGCCGGGCACGTCGAACCGGATCACGTCCAGCGACGGGTCGAGCTCGTCCACGAACGGCTGCAGCAAATCGAGGCTGGCCCCGATGCCGTTGAACAGCAGCAGCGGGACGCGACCGCGGTCGCCTTGGCCGGCCGAGCCGCGGCGGACGGCGCCGTGGCGGACGGCGACGCGTAGCTGCTGGCCGGCGACGACGATGCTGCGTATCTCCGTCCGGGCGGCGCGTTTCCTGGTCAGCATCGACTCGCTATCGGTCGTGGACGTAACTGCCGGGTGCGGCCTGCAGCGGCGTGAACCCGCCGCCGCCCAGGCCCTCAGGGCGGTCGCGCTGGCCGCCGCTGCGCTCGGCCAGCCAGGCCGAGTAGTCGGGCCACCAGCTTCCCGGCACGGTCTGTGCCGCCCGGAGCCATTCCCGCGGCTCGGGCGGGTTTTCCTGTGCGGTCTGGAAGGTGGCCTTCGGGTTGCCCGGGGGGTTCACCATGGACGCGATGTGCCCGCTGGTCGACAGCACGAACCGGGTCGTGCCGCCGAGCAGCTGAGTGGTGCGGTAGCACGACTGCCACGGGCACAGGTGGTCGGCGATCCCGGCGATCACGTACGAGTCGACGTCCACCCTGGACAGGTCGGCCGGCGAGCCGAGCATCGCCGCCTGGTCCGGCTTGGTGAGCGCGTTGGACACGGCGATCTCGATGAAATCGCGGTGCACGGCGGCGGGCAGCCGGGTGGTGTCGGCGTTCCAGTACAGGATGTCGAACGGCGGCGGGGTCTTGCCCTGCAGGTAGTTGTTCACCCAGTAGTTCCAGATCAGGTCGCCGGGCCGCAGCCACGCGAACACCTCGGCCAGTGCGCGGCCGTCCAGGTAACCGCGCGACCAGGACGCCGCCGTAGCCAGCGCGGCCGTGCGGCGGTCGATCATCGCGCCGGCCGTTCCTGCCTGCGACTGGTCCAGGACCGTCACGCCCAGGCACAAGGTGGCCAGGCCGTCGAGCCGGCCGGTGGCCGCCAGGTGCGCCGCGACCATCGCGGACGCGATCCCGCCCGAGCACAGCGCGCACACGCTGGCCTTCGGCGCCTCGCAGATCGTTCGCGCGGCGGCCAGCGCGTCGACGATCGCCTCGCCGTAGCTGTCCAGGTTCCAGTCCCGGTGGCGGGCATCCGGGTTCCGCCACGAGATCACGAACACCTGGTGGCCCTGTCCCACCAGGTACTCGATCATGCTCCGGCCAGGAGCCAGGTCCGTGATGTAGAACTTGTTGATCATTGGAGGGACGATGACGACCGGATAGCGGTACACGCTGGAGAGAGTCGGAGCGTAATGAATCAATTCACAGATCTCGGATCGCGCCACGACGGCTCCGGGCGTGACGGCGAGATCGCGGCCGACCTCGAACGCGTCGGGCGCCACCATCGTCGGCACCCGCGGCGCGCGGGACAGGTCCGACAGCAGCGAGCGCAGGCCGCGGACCGCGCTCAGGCCCCCGCTGTCGATGAGGGCCTTCCAGGCCACCGGGTTGATCACCGGGTTGTTGCTGGGCGCGGCGGCGTCGATGAGGTTGCTGAGCACGAAGCGGACCCGCTCGTTGTCGCGCCAGTCCAGCTCGGCATCGGCCAGCAGCGACTCGGCCGTGCCGGCGCACGCCAGATAGGCCTGCACGGCGCGGGCCAGCAGCGGGTTGCTCGACCAGGCCGGATCGGCGAACCGCCGGTCCTTGCGGCCCGGGGCGATGGCCGAACGGCCGGCCGCGATGCCGGCGAGCTCGCCGGCCAGGGACACGCCCCGGCGGGCGACCGTGCCAGGCCTGCGAGCCAGGCCGAGCGCGAAGCGCAGCGTGGACGAGTTGGGCAGGAACCGGCGCAGCACGCCGAGCGCCGCATCGGACAGCAGCAAATCCAGCGCACTGGCGGCGTCGGCGATGTCCTCGGCGTCAGCGAAACCTTCCTGCTGCGCCGTCACCGCGTGTCCTGCGCCGCGCCCGCCGACGGCGCGTCCGCCGACGGCGCGTCCGCCGACGGCACGCCCGCCGCCGCACCGTCCGAGCCCGGCCGGCGAACCGCACGCCGCAGGATCTTGCCGGTCGGGCCCTTGGGCAGCTCGGCCTCGATCCAGACCTGGCGCGGGTACTTGTAGGCGGCGACCCGCTCCTTCACGTATGCCTGCAGCTCCTCCGGCGCGGCCGTGGCGCCCGGCTTGAGCGCGACCGCGGCGCCGACCTCCTCGCCAAGCTGATCGTGCGGGATGCCGACCACGGCGACCTCAGCCACGGCGGGGTGCTCGTACAGGACCTCCTCGATCTCGCGCGGGTACACGTTGTAGCCGCCGCGGATGATCAGCTCCTTCTTGCGGTCCACGATGAAGTAGTAGCCGTCGGCGTCGACCCGGGCCAGGTCGCCGGTGCGGAACCAGCCGTCGGGGATGGCCTCGGCGGTCGCCTCCGGCTTGCCCCAGTAGCCCTTCATCACGTTGTGGCCGCGAATGGCGATCTCGCCGACCTCGTCCGCCGCCGTCACGTCCTCACCGGACGGGCCGACCAGGCGCATCTGGACGCCCGCCACCGGCGTGCCGATCGAGCCGGGCTTGCGCTCGGCGTTCGGGTGGTTGAACGAGGCAACCGGCGAGGTCTCCGACAGCCCGTACCCCTCGAGGATCATGCAGCCGAACGCCTTCTCGAACCCGTGCAGGATCTCGACCGGCATCGCGGCGCCGCCGGACACGCAGACCCGCAGCGACGAGGCGTCCGCGTCCGCGCCGGACGGATGGTGCAGCATCCCCGCGTACATCGTGGGCACGCCCTCGAAGATCGTCACCCGGTCGCGCGCGATGATCTTCAGCGCCTGGCCCGCGTCGAACCTGGGCAGCAGGGTCAGCGTCCCGCCGCCGACCACAGTGGCGCCCAGTCCGCAGGTCAGCCCGAAGACGTGGAACAGCGGCAGGCAGCCCATGACCACGTCGTCCGGGCCCGCGCCGATCAGCGTGGCGGCGGTGAGCTCCGCGTTGCGGGCCAGGTTGGCGTGGGTGAGCTGGGCGCCCTTCGGGCGGCCGGTGGTGCCCGACGTGTACAGGATGACCGCGTCGTCGTCGTCGGCGCGCTCGGCCCGGACGTGCACCGCGAACAGCCCGGCCAGCAGCGAGCGCATGTCCGGCTCGTCGACCGTGATGAGCCGGGTCCCCGCGGCCGCCGCGCCCTTGGCCGCCTCGCCGGCCGCCGGGTACCAGGCGAACAGCACCTTGGCGCCGGAATCGCCCAGGTAGAACTCGACCTCCCTGGCCTTCAGCAGCGGGTTCATCGGAACGACCACCGCTCCGGCGCCGAGGGCGCCGTAGAACGCCATCGGGAACGCCGGGATGTTCGGCAGCATGACGCCGACGCGATCCCCCGGCGCGACGCCGAGCGAGGACAGCATCGACGTGACCCGGCCCGCCGCCTCCTGCAGTTCGGAGTAGTCGAGCACCAGGTCGTCCATGCGAACCGCCGGGTGACCGGCGTGCTCGGCGGCCGCCCGGTCGAGCGCTGAGATGAGATTGGCCACGACGCCTCCCCGCTGGTCTGACCCACCGCGTACCAGCATTTTGCTCCGAGATCGCGGCGGCGGACAGACCCGATCACTGCCTCGCCGCGCGGCTCGCGCACAAACGCACTATTGCCGGACCGGTTACACAGGTGCACCATTGTGGCAAATGTCATAGAGCATTCGTTTGCAGTGCCGCTGGCATTGGGGGGAGCCGTGGCGTGCATCAACCCTGAGAGGATGCGATGGCTCAGACCACTCCCCCCGCCCGCAGCCCCGCGGTGTGGGTCGCCGTCTCGATCCTGATCATCATCGGGATCGCCGGCACGCTGTGGGTCCCGATCTACGCGCGCACCACGCCCATGTGGGGCGACTTCCCGTTCTTCTACTGGTATCAGCTGATCTGGGTGCCGGTGGTCGCGGTCCTGTCCTGGCTGGCGTACCTGCTGCTCCGCCCGAGGTCCGGCACGAAGGGGGCGGACCGGTGAGCCACATCAACAACGTCGCGTTCACGATCGTGCTCATCTCGTTCGTGCTGGTCACCGGCGTCGGCTTCGTCGCGGCCCGGTGGCGCCCGGCGCAGGACCGGATGCACCTGGACGAGTGGGGTCTCGGCGGGCGCGGGTTCGGCACCTTCATCAGCTGGTTCTTGCTCGGCGGGGATCTGTATACCGCGTACACGTTCATCGCCGTGCCCGCGCTGGTGTACGCCACCGGTGCCGCCGGGTTCTTCGCGCTGTCGTACACGATCATGGTCTTCCCCATCGTGTTCGTCTTCGCGCCGAGGCTCTGGTCGGTCGCCCGGGCGCATGGTTACATCACCCCGGCCGACTTCGTCCGGGGACGATACGGCTCTCGCGGGCTCGGGCTGGCGGTGGCGGTCACCGGGATCGTCGCCACCATGCCGTACATCGCGCTGCAGATCGTCGGCATCGGGGCGGTTCTGACCGTGCTCGGAGTCACCGGCTCCTCGGGCAACGAGTTCATCCAGGACCTGCCACTGATCATCGCGTTCCTGGTCCTGGCCGTCTACACCTACCTGGCTGGACTGCGCGCGCCCGCCCTGATCGCTTTCGTCAAGGACACGCTGATCTACGTGACCGTCATCGTGGCGATCATCTATATCCCGATGAGGCTGGGCGGCTGGGGCCACATCTTCGGCGCGGCGTCGACACATCTGAAGGCGATAAATCCGACCACCGGCAAGCCCAAGGGCGCCCTCATCGAGGCTCCGGCCGGCGAATGGGCGTACGCCACGCTCGCCCTCGGCTCCGCGCTGGCGCTGTTCATGTACCCGCACGCGATCACCGGCGTGCTGGCGACCAAGCGGCGCGATGTGATCCGGCGGAACATGGCCATCCTGCCCGCCTACTCGCTGGTGCTCGGCCTGATCGCGCTGTTCGGCTACATGGCGCTGGCCACCCCGGCGGTGAACGCTGGCGTCAAGGCCGGCGGGGGCAACACCCAGCTGTCGGTGCCGCTCTTGTTCGAGCACATGTTCCCGAGCTGGTTCGCGGGGATCGGATACGCGGCAATCGTCATCGGCGCGCTCGTTCCCGCCGCGATCATGTCCATCGCCGCGGCGAACCTGTTCGCCCGGAACATCTACAAGGAGTTCTTCCGGCCGGGCGCCAGCTCGCGGGAGGAGACCAGGGCGGCCCAAACGGCCTCGCTGGTCATGAAGCTCGGCGCGCTGGGCTTCGCGCTGGGGCTGACCAAGGCGTTCTCGATCAACCTGCAGTTGCTCGGCGGAATCTGGATCCTGCAGACGTTCCCCGCGATCGTGGTCGGCCTGTACACCCGATGGTTCCACCGCTGGGCGCTGGTCATCGGCTGGGCGGCGGCGATGGTCTACGGCACCATCCAGGCGTACCGGACGCCCGGCGGCACGCAGGCGCACTTCGGAGGCTCCTCGGCCCCGGTGTTCGGGCACGTCATCTACATCGCGCTCGCGGCCCTGGTCATCAACCTGGTGGTCTCGATCGTGCTCACCCTCGTCTTCCGGGCGGCCAAGGTGCCGGCCGGGACCGACGAGACCCAGCCCGCGCAGTACCTTGCCGATCCGGAGAACGGGCCCGCGGTCGTGGTGCCCGCCGCAACGGGCAAGACGGCGGCCTGACGGCCGGGTAGAACACGCCGGCGGGCGGCGCGCTTCCCCCGCCCGCCGGGACCGGCAGCGCGCGGTCTGTCGGCGGAGCACGGCAGGATGGAGTACATGTCCGCGCTTCCGCCGCCCGGCATCCAGGCGCTGGGTGGCTTCAGCGACGCCACCCGCGCCTGGTTCGCGGCCGCCTTCGCCGAGCCGACCCAGGCCCAGGCGCAGGCATGGTCGGCCATCGGCCGGGGCGAGAACACCCTGGTGATCGCACCGACCGGGTCCGGCAAAACGCTGGCCGCGTTCCTGTGGGCGATCGACAAGCTGGCCACCGAGCCGGTCCCGGCCGACCCGCGGCAGCGCTGCCGGGTGCTGTACATCTCGCCGCTCAAGGCGCTGGCGGTGGACATCGAGCGCAACCTCCGCTCGCCGCTGACCGGCGTGGGCCATGCCGCGCGCCGCCTCGGCCTGCCCGGTCCGGACATCGGCGTCGGCGTGCGAACCGGCGACACCGCGGCCGACGAGCGCCGCCGGATGTCCGGCAAGCCGCCCGACATCCTGATCACGACGCCCGAGTCGTTGTTCCTGATGCTCACGTCGCAGGCCCGGGAGGTGCTGCGCAACGTCGAGACCGTGATCGTCGACGAGGTGCACGCGCTCGCGGGCGGCAAGCGCGGCGCCCACCTGGCGCTGTCCCTGGAGCGGCTCGATGCGCTCTGCTTGCCTCGGGGGGACGACCCCCCCAGACCCCCCCGGGCCCCATCCGCTCGGGCCGACCTTCGGCCGGCCGTCGCGTCTGGCTCGGCTTCGCCGAGTCGACGCCCGCCGCAACGCATAGGCCTATCCGCGACCGTGCGGCCGCCCGAGGAGGTGGCCAGGTTCCTGGGCGGCAGCCGCCCGGTCACGATCGCGGCGCCGCCCAGCGAGAAGCGGATCGACCTGCAAATCGTGGTTCCGGTCGAGGACATGGCCGACCTGGAGATCACCGCGGGCGCAGCCGGCGACGGCGAGGACCCGGGCGACCCGGCACGCCGCCGCTCGATCTGGCCGCACGTCGAGGAACGGGTGCTCGACGAGATCGAGGCGCACAAGTCCACGATCGTGTTCGCGAACTCCCGCCGCCTGGCCGAACGCCTCTGCGCCCGGCTGAACGAGCTCGCCGCCGAGCGGGCCGAGGAACGCGACGGCGAGAACAGCGGCGCGCCAGCCGAAGTAGCCCGCGCCCACCACGGCTCGGTGTCCCGGCAGGAGCGGACCCAGATCGAGGAGGCACTCAAGGCGGGCAGGCTGCCGGCCGTTGTCGCCACCTCCAGCCTGGAGCTCGGCATCGACATGGGCGCTGTCGACCTGGTCGTCCAGGTGGAGTCGCCGCCGTCGGTGGCCAGCGGGCTGCAGCGGACCGGGCGGGCCGGGCACAACGTCGGCGACATATCCCGCGGCGTGATCTTCCCCAAGTACCAGGGCGACCTGGTCCAGGCCACCGTCGTCGCGCAGCGGATGCTCGAGGGGGCGATCGAGGAGCTGCGCATGCCGCGCAACCCGCTCGACGTGCTGGCCCAGCAGATCGTCGCGATGACGGCCATGGATGACTGGGAGATCGCCGAACTGGAGCAGACCGTCCGGCGCGCGGCGCCGTTCGCCGGGCTGACCCGCCCGGTGCTCGAGGCCGTGCTGGACATGCTGGCCGGCCGCTATCCGAGCGAGGAATTCGCCGGGCTGCGGCCCCGGCTGGTCTGGGACCGGACCACCGGCACCCTGCACGGAAGGCCCGGCGGCCAGCGGCTGGCCGTCACCAACGGCGGCACGATCCCGGACCGGGGCCTGTTCGGCGTGTTCCTGGCGGGCGGCCAGCGCGACAGCAGCGGCCGGCACTCCCGCAGGGTGGGCGAGCTGGACGAGGAGATGGTCTACGAGTCCCGGGTCGGCGACGTGTTCGTGCTGGGCGCGAGCTCCTGGCGGATCGAGGACATCACCGCCGACCAGGTGCTGGTCTCGCCCGCCCCGGGGCAGCCGGGCCGGCTTCCGTTCTGGCACGGCGACGCGCCCGGGCGGCAGGCCGAGCTCGGCCGCGCCATCGGCCAGTACTGCCGCGAGCTCGGGGCGGCGAGCCCGCAGGAGGCCATGCGGCGGCTGCGCCGCGATGGCCTGGACCAGCTCGCCGCCGAGAACCTGCTCAGCTACCTGACAGCGCAGCGCGAGGCCACCGGCTACCTGCCCGACGACAAGACCCTGGTCATGGAGCGGTTCCGGGACGAGCTCGGGGACTGGCGGCTGGTGCTGCACAGCCCGTACGGCGCGCGGGTGCACGCGCCCTGGGCGCTCGCGATCGCGGCCCGGCTGCGCGAGCGCTACCAGGGCATGGACGTGCAGGCGCTGCACACAGACGACGGCATCGTGATCCGGGTGCCGGACGCCGACGACCCGCCCCCGGCCGGCGTCGCGCTGCTGGACCCGGACGAGATCGAGCACGTGGTGACCGACGAGCTCGGAACGTCCGCCCTGTTCGCCTCGAGGTTCCGGGAGTGCGCGGCCCGGGCGCTGCTGCTGCCCCGGCGCCAGCCCGGCCGGCGCACGCCGCTGTGGCAGCAACGGCAGCGCTCGGCCCAGCTTCTTTCGGTGGCCGCGCAGTTCGGGACGTTCCCGATCGTGCTGGAGACCGTGCGCGAGTGCCTGCAGGACGTGTTCGACGTCCCCGGGCTGGCCGGCCTGCTGCGCGACCTGGCCGCGCGCCGGGTGCGGCTGGTCGAGGTGGAGACCCCCGTGCCGTCGCCGTTCGGCCGCTCGCTGCTGTTCCGGTACGTGGGCGCGTTCATGTACGAGGGCGACGCGCCCCTGGCCGAGCGCCGCGCCCAGGCCCTCGCGCTCGATTCCTCTCTGCTCGCCGAGTTGCTCGGGCAGGCCGATGCGCGAGAGTTGCTCGATCAGGACATCGTTCAAGATTCTGAACGCGCTAGTCAGTCCCTTTCGCCCAGCCGACGGTGCCGTGGTCCGGAGGAGGTCGCTGACCTGCTGCGCGCGCTCGGGCCGCTATCGGCAGCGGAGGTCGCGGAGCGGTGCAACGACCCGGGCGCGGCCCCGGGCTGGCTCGCCGGGCTCGCGGCGCAGCGCCGGCTGATACTCGTGCGGGTGGCCGGCGAGGAGCGCTGGGCATCGGTCGAGGACGCAGGGAAGCTGCGCGACGCACTCGGGGTGGCGCTGCCGCCGGGAGTGCCGGACGCGTTCACCGAGCCGGTTCCCGACCCGCTCGGCGACCTCGTGGCCCGGTACGCGCGCACGCACGGCCCGTTCGCCGCCGCGGCGGTCGCGCGCCGGTACGGGCTCGGCGTGGCGGTTGTCACCGAGGCGCTGCGACGGCTCGGCGCCGACGGGCGGGTGGCCGAGGGCGAGTTCAGCCCCGGCGGGCGCGGCACCGAATGGTGTGACACCGGGATGCTGCGCCTGCTGCGCCGGCGCTGCCTGGCCAAGCTGCGCCGGGAGGCCGAGCCGGTGCCGCCCCAGGTGCTCGGCCGGTTCCTGCCCGCCTGGCAGAACGCCGCCCGCCCGGCCGGGCCGGACCGGGGCCGGGCACGGCGGCCCGCGGGTGCCGACGCGGTCTACGACGTGATCGAGCAGCTCGCCGGAACCGCGCTGCCCGCCTCGGCGCTGGAGACGCTCGTGCTCCCAGGCCGGGTGCCCGGCTACTCCCCGGCAGCGCTGGACGAGCTGACGGCCGCCGGGGAGGTGGTGTGGACGGGGGCGGGCGGCCTGCCAGGCGGCGACGGCTGGCTGGTGCTCGCCCCGGCCGATACCGCGCCGCTGCTGTTCCCCGAGCCCGCCGAGATCACGATGACGCCGCTGCACGAGGCCGTGCTCGCGGCCCTGGCCGGCGGCGGGGCGCTGTTCTTCCGCACACTCGCCGACCGGGCGGCCACCGAGCTTCGCGCTGGCGCGACGGACGGCTCGGCCGGGCTGCCCGGCGGCCTCACCGACCAGGCCGCGGCCGCTGCGATCTGGGACCTGGTCTGGGCCGGGTGGCTCACCAACGACACGCTCGCGCCGCTGCGCACCGTGCTCGGCTCGGGCCGGCCGGTGGCCGACGCGGACCGGCAGGCGACCCCGCGCGGGCCGGGCCGGGGTCGGCCGGGCGGGCGCAGGCCGGG
>Ga0335072_10006362_pt1 | contig 17272 bp, 15 predicted proteins | sample Lox_Sample_21_FD_206725 | JGI IMG/M metagenome (GOLD analysis project Ga0335072, IMG submission 206725) | Soil microbial communities from Loxahatchee National Wildlife Refuge, Florida, United States - Lox_Sample_2.1 | ecosystem: Environmental > Terrestrial > Soil > Wetlands | place: USA...
TCGGTCATTCGAGCTAATGGAGTAGGATGCGCCGGCAGCTTCCTAGCCAAGCGAAAGTCACCAGACTGATGAGCCGCGCAATGATCCGGGTTTCACCCCCGATGGTCAAGCAAGCGCCGCAGCGCGGCGCAGGCGCCGGCCGCCGCGCCCTCACGCTCCTGCCGCCCGCGGGCGGCCCGGAAATCGTGCGCTCGCGCGCCGGCGAGGTCGATGCGCTGCTCGTGGTAATGCCCGAGTCCGCGGGCCCCGGGAGCCTCGCGAAGCTGCCGGAAAGCCTGCGCTGGCGCGATCTGCTCGCGCGCGAGCGGCCGCATGCGGGGGCAGTACGCACCACTTCGCTTGCCAACCGCCGCCAGACGCTCGCCGTGCTCGGCTTCCTCGGTCCCCAGGCGGGCGCTTTCGGGCGCCTCGCGCTCGCCGGCCGGATGATGAAGGAGGCGGCCGCCCGCGCCCCGCGGACGATGGGCCTCGCCGTGGCGGACTTTCCTGCCGCGGCGGGCGGCCAGGCCGCGGCTGAGGCATCGCTCGAGGCGTTGCTCGCCGCTGCGCTCGCGCAGGCGTTCGAGCTGCCGAGCGCCCGAGCCTCCTCGGCGGAGGACCGGCGGATCACGCGCATTCGGCTTCCGGCCGATGCGAAGCTCGACATCCGCCAGGCCGCGATCGGCGCGGCAGGCACCAATCTCGCCCGTTGGCTCACGGCGCTGCCGCCCAACGTTCTCGACTCGCGCGGCTACCGCACCGCGGTGACCCAACTCGCGCGGCGCAATGGCCTCGAGATGACCTGGCTCGGGGAGCAGGCGCTGCGCCGCGCCGGGGCCAACGCGTTTCTCGCCGTCGCCGCGGGAAACGAGAGCCCGGTTGCCGGTATCGCGCACCTCAAGTACCGCCCCGCGCGCCGCCGCGCCGGTGCGCCGGACATCGCGCTCATCGGCAAGGGCATCCTCTTCGATACCGGCGGAGTCAACCTCAAGCCGCACCGCTCCATGCTCGACATGCACACCGACATGGGAGGCAGCGCAGTAGCGCTGGCGACCCTCATCGCCCTGTCGCAGCTGCGTGCCCCGATCGCGGCGGATGCCTGGCTCGCCATCACGGAGAACCACATCGGGCCGCAGGCCTACCGGCCGCAGGAAGTGGTGCGCGCCGCAAACGGTGTCACCATTCAGGTCATCCATACCGATGCCGAAGGGCGCATGGTGCTGGCGGACACTCTGGCGCTCGCAGCCCGTACCCGGCCCCGGCTGATGTTGGACTTCGCCACGCTCACGGGAGCCTGCGTCTACTCGCTGACGGAGAGGATGAGCGGCGTCTTCACCAACCGCCCGGCGCTCGCGCAGAAACTCATCGACGCCGGCCGCGAGAGCGGCGAGCGGGTGTGGACGTTCCCGTTCGATTCCGATTACGACTCCGATCTGGAGAGCAAGGTCGCGGACATCATGCAGTGCACGACGGAGGGCAAGGGTGACCACATCCTCGCCGCGCGGTTCCTCAGCCGCTTCGTGCCCGAGGACATCGCCTGGGCGCACGTCGACCTGTCGTCGGCGACGCGCACCGGCGGCCTGGGTCATGTCAACACCGAGGTCACCGGGTTTGGCGTACGGTACGCGCTGGAGCTGATCCTGAAGCAGGACATCCTGAAGGCCGTGGGAGGCGGCAAGTGACTGCGATCACCCTTCGCCGGCCCGACGACCTGCATCTGCACCTGCGCGACGGAGAATCGATGCGTTCCGTGCTGCCATTCACGGCCGCGCGCTTCGCCCGTGCGCTCATCATGCCGAACCTCCGCCCTCCCGTGACCACGACGGAGCACGCGTTGGCATACCGGCAGCGGATCCTGGACGCGCTGCCCGCGGGCATGACATTCGAGCCGCTGATGACACTCTATCTGACTGACCGCACGGACCCCGCCGAGGTCGATCGAGCCAAGGCGAGCGGCTGCATCGTGGGCCTCAAGCTCTATCCCGCCGGGGCGACGACCCACTCCGATGCCGGCGTAACCGACATCCGCCGAGTGGATGCCGTGCTCTCCCGCATGGAGGAGCGGGATCTCGTCCTGGAGGTGCATGGCGAAGTCACGGACCCTGACGTCGACGTGTTCGATCGCGAAGCGCGCTTCATCGACCAGGTGCTGGCGCCGCTGGCCGCGCGCTTTGCACGCCTGCGCATCGTCTTCGAGCACATCACGACACGCGCAGCGGTTGATTTCGTGCTGGGCTCCCGCCCGGGGATCGCGGCGACCGTCACACCACAGCATCTGCTGATGAATCGCAACGCCCTCTTCGCGGGCGGCATCCGCCCTCATCACTACTGCCTGCCGGTGTTGAAGTCCGAGGCCGACCGCGAGGCGCTGCTCGCCGTCATTGCAAGCGGCGATGCGCGCTTCTTCCTCGGCACCGACAGCGCGCCGCACGCGCGCAGCGCGAAGGAAGCGGCCTGCGGCTGCGCCGGGATTTTTTCCGCGCATGGCGGGATCGAGCTGTACGCGGAAGCGTTCGAGTCTGCCGGCGCGCTCGATCGGCTGCCGGCGTTCGCCTCGGAGCATGGCGCGGATTTCTACCGGCTGCCGCGCAACACCGGCCGCCTCACACTGGTGAAGGCGCCCTGGGAGGTGCCGCCCTCCTTTCCGTTCGGCAGCGAGACTCTGGTGCCGCTGCGCGCCGGAGAGCATATCGGCTGGCGCCTGTCGGAGAAGCAGTGAACGCTGAAAGCGCGCCTCCAGGTGCGAGCGCGGAGTCCCGGCCCGCGAGCATCGCCCCCGCATCGGGCGCGGGGCTCATGGCGCGCCGCTTCCGCGGCTTCCTGCCGGTGGTGGTGGACATCGAGTCGGGCGGATTCAACGCCGACACCGATGCGCTGCTCGAAATCGCCGCGGTGCTCATCGATATGGACGCCGACGGCGTGTTGAGTCGCGGCGCAACCCACAATTTCCACGTCAGGCCTTTCGAGGGCGCGCGCCTCGACCCGAAGTCACTCTCGGTGACCGGGATTGACCCCTATCATCCGTTGCGCCCCGCTCTGCCGGAGCGCGACGCGCTGCAGCGGATCTTCCGCGAGATCCGGCACGCAATGCGCGCCTACGGCTGCCGGCGCGCCATTCTGGTCGGACACAACGCAGCCTTCGATCTCGGTTTCCTCAACTCCGCGGTGACGCGCGCGGACGTGAAGCGCAATCCCTTCCATCCGTTCTCCTGCTTCGATACCGCCACCCTCGCCGGAGCGGCGCTCGGCCAGACGGTGCTGGCGAAAGCGGTGACCGTCGCGGGGCTCGCGTGGGATTCGAGCTTCGCGCACTCGGCCGTCTACGACGCCGAGCGCACCGCGGAGCTCTTCTGCCTCATCTGCAATCGCTTCCGCGACAGCTTTCTCGAAGCGGAGGCGCGGGCACGCACTCTCGGCTGGCTGACGGAGCCATCGATCGAGGACGCCGAAAGCAAATGAGTGAGGGGCCCGCGGATGGGCCGAGCAGTGCGCCGCAGGCGACTTTCAGCCCTTGGACAATGCGCCGGCGCCCGCGAGCAGCTTCTGCAGCTCCCCGCTCTGGTACATCTCCAGCGCGATGTCACAGCCGCCGATCAGCTCGCCGTTGACGTAGAGCTGCGGATAGGTCGGCCAGTTGGAATAGCGCTTCAGCGCCTCGCGCATCTCCGGCTCCTCGAAGATGTTGACGTGCTTGAACTCCGCGCCCACCGCGCGCAGCGCCGCCACCGTCTGCGCGGAGAAGCCGCACTGCGGGAAATCCGGCGTGCCCTTCATGAAGAGCACCACCGGGCTCGAGCCCAGCTCGGCCTTGATTTTCTCGACCACGTCCATCGATAACCTCGTTACGGCCTGCGGCCGGACTGCTACGGGGTCGAAGCGACCCCGCACATGTAACGGCGCGAAACGCGCCGGAAAATCGTCATTTATCGATCAGGCATCTTGCCTCGCGCCGCTGCTTCAGCTCGGCGACCACCCGCCACTGCTCCGCGGCGCTCATGGACGTCCAGCGGCCGATCTCGTCGGCGGTGCGCAGGCATCCGACGCAGTACCCCTGCTCATCGAGGGCGCAGACCTTGGTACAGGGAGAACGGGGACGATCCCACTCCTCCCGCGCGCGTGCTCCGGACATCCAGGAGGATTATGAGGCCGGGGCGGCAATCTTCAACCGGTTGCCGATCCGGAGCACATCCCTGATGCCTGGCGCGCCCATGCTAGGCTTCAGGAATGAGCCCGACCGCGCCAGGACCAGCCCCCGTCCTCAGCCCCCCGCCGGACCTGCCGGAGCAGGTGGCGGCCGCGCTCCGGGAGGATATCGGCAGCGGCGACGTCACGGCACGGCTCGTTCCGGAGGATCAGGCGGTCAGGGGCCGGGTCGTCACCCGCGAGGACGCGATGCTCTGCGGCCGCCCCTGGGCGGAGGAGGTCTTTCGCCGCCTGGACCCCGGCATCCGCCTGGGATGGCGGGCATCGGACGGGGACCGGGTCGCGGCCGGAGCGGTGATCTTCGAGATCGAAGGCCGCGCGCGCCCGATCCTCACCGGTGAGCGGACGGCCCTCAATTTCCTGCAGCTCCTCTCCGCGACCGCCACCCAGGCCAGCCGCTTCGCCGCCGCAGTCGCGGGCACGGGCTGCACGGTGATCGACACCCGCAAGACCCTGCCGGGCCTGCGCACGGCGCAAAAGTACGCCGTACGGTGCGGTGGCGGTACCAATCACCGCATGGGTCTCTACGACATGGTGCTGATCAAGGAGAACCACATCGCCGCCGCGGGCTCGATCGGCGCCGCGATCTCCGCCGCCCGGAAAGTCGCGCCGGGCATCAAGGTGGAGGTCGAAGTCGAATCGCTGCAGGAGCTGGAGGAGGCGCTGCACGCCGGACCCGACGTCGTGCTGCTCGATGACTTCAGCCTCGAGGACCTGACGGCAGCAGTGGCCCTCAACCGCTCGCGCGGGCGACCGGTGGCTCTGGAGGCCTCCGGCAGCGTCAGCCTCGAGACCGTGCGAGCCATCGCGGCCACCGGGGTCGATTTCGTATCGTCCGGCGGCCTCACCAAGAACGTCCGCGCGGTCGACCTCTCAATGAGGCTGGATTTCGGCTGACCGGTAGATCAGGCCGGCGCCGCACCCAACTTGTTTTCCAGGTGCTGGGCGAGCTCGGCGATGGTCGGGAAGTCGAACAGCTCCGTCAGGTCCACCTGGCCGGGGTACTGGCGGTCGATCTGCTCGTGGATCTCGATCAGCTTGAGCGAGCTCGCGCCGAGCTCGAAGAGATTGTCGTTCACGTCCACGCGCTTGCCGCCGAGCGCCGCATCGCAGATGGTGCGCAGCTTGTCCTCGATCTCGCTGCGCGATGCCGTCTCCGGCCCGCGTGCCGCTTCGCGGAGCGCCGCCAGTTCCTGCAACTCCGCGTCGAACTCGCCGTCGACATAACTCTGCTCCAGCAGATGCCGCTGGATCTTGCCGCTGGTCGTCTTCGGGATGCGCTTGACCGGCACGACCTGCGCGACTTCGAGGCCGGTCTGCTCGTTGATGATGCGTGCGGCACGGCCCGCAAGCGGCAGGAAATCCTCCATCGAGCCGCGGTGCAGCACGAAGAGCATCAGCTGCTCGATCTCGGCGCCCGGGGGCCGCACGCCTGCCGCCACCACCTTGCCGAGCTCCAGGCCCTCGACTCGCTGTGCGATCGCCTCGAGATCGTGCGGATAGTAGTTCTGGCCGTTGACGAAGATGATTTCCTTCGCCCGCCCGGAGACATAGAGGTCCCCCTGCTCGATGAGGGCGAGATCACCCGTGCGCAGCCATCCATCCTTGGTGAACGCCGCAGCGTTGACGTCGGGGCTCTCGTAGTAGCCGCGGGTGACGTTGTCACCACGCATGTGCAGATGTCCGATCCGTCCCTCGGGCAACGGCCGGTCTTCATCATCGGCAATGCGCACGTTGCAATACGGAACTGTGCGGCCTTCCGAAACGAGCTGCACCGCATCGCGCGCGCCCTTGTCGATGCGCTCGATCGCGTTGCCCACCCCCAGGTGGTGGCGGTTGACCGTCAGGGTCCGCATCGGCGCGCCGGGAGGCGGGAAGCTCACGGCGAGCGACGCCTCGGCGAGACCATACACCGGGTACATGCTGTCGTGCGCCAGCCGGGCGGGCGCGAGCCGCGCGAGGAACTCCTCGCAGAGCTCCACCGAGATCGGCTCCGCGCCGTTGAAGATGAGCTTGACGCTCGACAGGTCCAGCCCCTCGACCGGGCGCTCGCCGAGCACCTTGAGGTAGTGCTTGTAGCCGAAGTTGGGTGAGCAGAGCACGGTGGCACGGATGCGGCTCGCGAGCGTCAGCCAGAGAAGCGGCCGGCGGATGAAGAGCTCCGTCGGCATGAGGTGCGCGTGCACCCGCTTGTAGAACATGATGAGGTGAAAGCCGATCAAACCCATGTCATGGGTGAGCGGCATCCAGGACAGGCTGATGTCCTCCTGCAGAATGTGGGCGGCGTCGATCACGCCGCGCGCATTGGCAATGACGTTGCCGTGCGTCAGTACCACGCCTTTCGGCTCGCTGGTGGAGCCGGAGGAAAACTGGATGAAAGCCACGTCGTCCGGCCGCGCCTGATGGACCTGTCCCGCACGCGAGATGTCACTCAGGTCGTCCACCAGGAAGGCGCGTGACCGCAGGCCCTCGACCGTATCTGATTCATCTGCCTGCGCCGCGAAGGCGCCGATCCGCTCGAGCGAGCGCTTCTCGGTGTAGATGAAAGGGCTGCCCAGCTTGCGCGCGATGCGCAGCAGCTTGTGGCGGTGCTCATCGCTGATGCCGAGCGCCACCGGCACCGGGATGATGCCGCCCAGGATCGCCGCCCAGAACGCGTCGACGAACTGCTCGTTGCTTCCGAGGAAGAGGATCAGCTTGTCGCCGGGGCGGGCACCGAGGCGCTGCAGGTGATGGAGGATGCCGAGCGCGCGGGCATGCAGCTCCTCGTAGCTGAGGTCGCGGGCGTCATGCTCGCCTTCGAGGTACGTGATCCTGCCGGGGTGGCTGCGGTTGGCCGTGATGAGCTCGGCCAGAGTGGTGGCGTTCGTCGGGTTCGACATCAGCGGCGTTCCAGCCTCATGTGCAAGGGATGACGGGTGCGCAGGTTGATCTGCGCCTCCAGCTCGATCGGCTTGTCGGGTACGTGGATCAAGCGGAAATGGCGCGCGATGCGGTGCAGGTGCATCAGCATCTCGTAGAGCGCGAAGGTCTCGCCGATGCAGTGGCGCGGACCTGCCGCGAACGGCATGTAGGCGAAGCGCGGACGCTCGGCATCGCGATCGGGCGCGAATCGCTCCGGAAAGAACGTGTCCGGATCCTTCCAATACCGTGGATGACGATGCAGAAGGTAGAGGGGCAGGAGGACGTTGGCACCCGCCGGTATCTCGAACCCGGAAAGGACGTCGGGCTGCACCGTGCGGCGCGACAGCAACCATCCGGGTGGATAGAGACGGAGCGCCTCATTGATCACCTGCTGGGTGTAGGCCAGCTGCTCCATCTGCGGCAGGCCGGGCGCGGCTTCATCCGGGACGGCATCGAGCTCCGCATGCAGGCGCGCCTCGGCGTCGGGATGCTGTGACAACAGGTACCAGGTCCAGTTGAGGCCGCTCGCCGTGGTCTCGTGGCCCGCCACGACGAGTGTCAGGACCTCATCGATGAGCTGGCGCTCGGCCATCGGCTCGCCGCTGTCCTTGTCGCGGGCGCTCATCAGCATCGCGATGTAGTCGAAGTGCTCTTCTTTCTCCCGGCGGCGGCGCTCGATGAGCCCGGCGACGAGCTTCGCGAGCGAGCGGAACTTGAAGGCGAACTGCAGATTCCGCTCCTGCTCCTTGGTGACCACGTCGAAGGGATTGCCGCCGAGCTCCGCCGACATGCGCTCGAGGTCGCGCCCGAAAATGGACCGCAGCACGATCTCCAGCGTCAGCGCGCTCATCTCGTCGGTGAGATCCACCGGCTCTCCCCGGCGCTCCAGCGCCTCCCAGCGCGCCAGCAGCTGCGAGTTCGCCGCGCCGATGACCTGCGCGAACTGGGTGATGACGCGCCGGTGGAAGAAGGGCTGCATCATGTAGCGCTGGCGGGTCCAGAGCTCGCCCTCGCTGGTCATGAGGCCCTTGCCGAGGAGGATCTTCACCCGGTCGAGGCCGAGCCCCTTGGTGTAGTTCCTATGATTCGAGACCAGCACCCGCTTGACGTCATCCGGATGATGGATCACATAGGTGTGCGACTGCCGCGCCGGCACGTAGACCCGATAGATGTCGCCATGCGTGGCGAAGAGCTCGATCATCCGCTCCAGCGAGTCGTCCGTGGAGCCGATATCGAATTGAAGCGTCGCCTCGGGCGGCTGGGCCTGCATCGTTGCGGGTCTGCTCATGGGAGCCCCACATTATAGTAAATTGATCGATTCCATTGCGGAGCGGCTGAATTGACATCCGAGCCGGACGACGGCGGCCTGCGAAACACCTTCTATCGCAAAGTCACGCGCTCGGGCCGCAGCATGACGCCTTCCCGGCGGCTGCTCTATCGGCTGGGCGTGCCGATTGCGACCGGTATCATCCGGGGCTGGTGGCTGCTGTCCCGCGTGGTCGCGGTGCGCGGCGCTCGGCACCTCGACGAGGCGCTCGCCAAGGCGCCCTCGCTCGTCCCCTGTTACTGGCACCAGCACCAGCTCTACTGTGCGAAGTACCTGCTCGAGCAGCGCTCGCGCATCAAGGTCGGCTGGCTGATCAGCCCCTCGGTCGACGGCGAGTTCGGCGCGATGATGGCCCGGCGCGCCGGCGCCCACGTCATCCGCGGCTCCTCGAGCCATACGGGGGCGCGCGCGCTGCGCGATTACTACCAGGCGCTGGTCAAAGAGGACATTTCGCCGGTCATCACGCCCGACGGCCCCAAGGGCCCGCGCTTCCAATTCAAGCCCGGCGCCATCCTGCTCGCGCAGATGTCCGGGCGGCCGATGCTGCCCATGGCCTATGCCGCCTCGCGCGCCTGGCGGATCAAATGGGACCGGTTCGTGATACCGCTACCCCTCTCGCGCATCGCCATCGCCATCGGACCGCCCCGCTACGTGCCGCGAGCCATGGATACCGCCGCTTTGGCGAGGCTCCAGGCCGAGATGCAATTGGAGCTGCGGCGGCTTTTCGAGGAAGCCCGCAGCGCCTTGAATTAGAACGGCGTCACATCCCAGGGCTTTGGTCCCAGATTCTGTCAAGTCATTGAACCCCTGGACGAACAGCACGTTAGCTTGTGTTCCTGAGCAAGTGTGCGAGAATCGCGCGTAACTCGTTAGAAGACCGCAGCCGGAAACTGTCCACAAGCTGGTTACCGGTACCCCCGAGGGCTCTACCCTGGGGTAGGCTGTGCGACTAACGGTCGGGAGGTCACCGGTTTCTATGTCGAGTTTGCCGCCGGATAAGCCTGCGGATTTCACCGCTTCGGACATTCTTTCGGCGGACGCCTGGAACGGCGACAAGGTGCCGAGGGCGGCCATTGGTGTCGACGTCGCCTGCACGAAGATCGCGGTCGACTTCCAGAACATGCGCAAGGAAGGCGTTGCGGAGTGCCTGCGGCGCAACCTCGAGCTGCTGCGGGAAGCGACCGCCACCGACTGCACCTTCCTGCTCGTCCTGCGGCCGGATGAGCTGGTCATCGAGGACGTGCAGTTCGCGCGCGGGGCCTTCGCGCAATGTCGTCCGGAAGCCCTGCAGGGCACCACCCTCGACTCCCTCCCCTGGATCAAGGCACGCACGGATCACCTGCGTCTGTCGGAGCTTCGTGATACCGCTGCGCCGCGCCGGGAGCAGAACGCCGAGGCGCAGCGCTTCTCGGAGCTGCAGATGGGCTCCGTGCTGCTGGTTGCCCTGCGCGTTCAGGGCAAGCCCGCGGGCTATCTCGGCCTCGCGCAGACGCTGCCGCGCGGCGCGTGGGATGTGAACCTGCAGCTTCTGATGAAGCTCATCGGCACGAGTCTCGCCACCGGGCTGGAGCGCATCCGCATCGAGGCACGGCTCGCCAAGCTCGAGGAGCGCACCAACCTGTCGCAGGCGGCCGCCAATGACGGTCTCTGGGACTTCGACGTCGAAAGCAACGAGGTCTACTTCTCCCCCCGTTGGAAAGCCATGCTGGGCTATGGCGATGAGGACATGCGCGGCTCGCCCGACTGGAGCAGTCTGGTGCACCCCGATGATCTCGCCCGGGTACAGTCGGCCATCCGCGAGCACGTGGACGGCAAGACGCCGATTTTCGAAAGCACCCACCGCATGCGCCACCGCAACGGCGAATGGCGTTGGGTCATCAGCCGCGCCACGGCGCGCGTCGACAAGCACGGGCGCCTGCTGCGCCTGGTCGGCGTGGAGCTCGATATCACGGAGCGCAAGCTCTACGAAGAGGCGCTCTTCCGTGAGAAGGAAAGCGCGCAGATCACCCTGCAGTCGATCGGCGACGGCGTCGTCACCACCGATGCCAATTCCGTCATCGACTACATCAATCCGGTGGCCGAGGCACTGACGGGCTGGCGGCTGGAGGATGCCATGGGCCGGCCGGTGGAGGAGATCTTCCGCGCCTTCCACGAGGAGACCTGCGAGCCGCTCGAGAACCCGCTCACCGTCTCCATCCGGCGCATCCGGCCGATCAAGTCGGTGCGGCCGATGCTCCTCATCCGCCGCGACGGCAACGAGCTCTACGTCGAGAGCACGGCCGCGCCCATCCGCGACGGCGCGGGCCGGGTGTCCGGCGGCGTGTTGGTTTTCCACGATGTCACCGAGGCGCGCGAGCTCAACCGGCGTCTGTCCTATCATGCGAGCCACGACCTGCTCACCGGGTTGGTCAATCGCCGCGAGTTCGAGAGCCGGCTCGAGCGGGCGCTGAAGAGCGCCAAGGCGCGCGAGGCGTCCTACGCGCTCTGTTACCTCGACATCGACCAGTTCAAGATCGTCAACGATACCTGCGGGCACAGCGCCGGCGACGCGCTCCTCGGCCAGGTCGGCGCGCTGCTGAAATCCAAGGTCCGCTGGCGCGACACGCTGTCGCGCCTCGGCGGCGACGAGTTCGGCATTCTGCTCGAGGCCTGCTCGCTCGATGAGGCCATGCGCACGGCGGAGACCCTGCGCGAGAGCGTGCGCAACTTCCGCTTCACGTGGGAAGACCGCGTGTTCCGCCTGGGCGCGAGCGTGGGCGTCGTCCCGATCACGGCCGACAATGAGGATGTTGCCTCGATCCTCTCGGCCGCCGACAGCGCCTGCACGGCCGCGAAGGAAGGCGGCCGCAACCGCGTGCACAGCTTCGCCGAGAACGACATGGAGCTGATGCGCCGGCGGCGCGAGATGCAGTGGGCCGCGCGCATCAACGCCGCGCTCGAGGAAGGACGGTTCGAGCTGCACCGCATGGCCATCCAGCCGCTGCAGCGCGTCGATGTGGGAGCGCACTACGAGCTGCTGCTGCGCCTGAAGGACGAGGCCGGACGCATCGTCTCCCCGAACGACTTCATTGCCGCGGCGGAGCGCTACGGCATCACGCCGGCCATCGACCGCTGGGTGATCGAGAACGCCTTTCGCTGGCTGGTATCCGAGGCCGACGAGCGCGAGAAGCTCGCGCTCTGCTCCATCAACCTCTCCGGCCAGAGCCTGGGCGACGACAAGTTCCTGCCGTTCGTCATCGAGCAGTTCCACAAGAGCGGCCTCGACGGCGGCAAGATCTGCTTCGAGATCACGGAGACCGCGGCCGTGGCCAGCTTCTCCCAGGCGAACCGCTTCATCCAGTCGCTGAAGGAGCTCGGCTGCAAGTTCGCGCTCGATGACTTCGGCACCGGCCTGTCCTCGTTCGGCTACCTCAAGCACTTCCCCGTCGACTACCTCAAGATCGACGGCAGCTTCGTGCGCGAGATCCTGCGCGACCCGATCGACCGCGAGATGGTCCGCTCCATCAACGAGATCGGCCACCTCACCGGCAAGCAGACCATCGCCGAGTTCGCCGAGAACGCCGAGATCATCCAGATGCTCACCAGCCTGGGCGTCGACTTTGCGCAGGGTTACGGGGTGGCACAGCCCCAGCGAGTGCTAAAAGCCGCCGTAGCCTGAGGCGCCCGATTCCCGGCTGTGGCCGCCCCGCCAAGGCTCTGGCGCCCCGGCGGGCGCTCCGCTGGCGCCCCGTCGCCTGCCCGGGCCGCCCCCTGACGCTCGACTGGCCGCTCCAGGCCGTTAGCCGGACTTTGCCGCTATAATGAGGCGTATGGACTCGAACGGAGCCCTGGCTTCTGAATCGGCCGCGGAAAGCTGCCAGCGACGTCTGACCGACTGCGGTATCCGGGCGACCGCCCAGCGCGTCCGCATCGCCTCTCTGCTCCTTTCAGCCCCCCAGCACCTCTCCGCGGAGCAGATCCTGGCCAATCTGCGCTCTTCCGGTGCGCGGGTCTCCAAGGCGACGGTGTACAACACCCTGAATCTCTTCGCCTCTCACGGCCTGATCCGCCTGCTCTCGGTAGACGGCACCCGTGCCTGGTTCGACTCCAACGTCGACGCCCACTACCACTTCCACGACACCTCGAGCGGCGCCCTGATCGACGTCCCGGTCCCCGAGGTCGAATTCAGCCGCCTGCCCCCCGCGCCGCCCGGGACGGAGGTGGCCGGCATCGACCTGGTCATCCGCCTGCGCAAGAAGGCTTCCTAGTCCCCCCCGGGACCGATAGAATTCGCCGCCCCGGCGCCGGGATAGCTCAGTTGGTAGAGCAACGCATTCGTAATGCGTGGGTCGTAGGTTCGAATCCTATTCCCGGCACCATCCCTATGAGCAATACGCGCACTTGCACCGGCGGGTGTCTCTGCGGCGCCCTCCGCTATGAGGCGCGGGGCGAGCCGCAGGCACAGGGTTACTGCTTTTGCGCGGATTGCCGCAAGGCATCGGGATCGGGCTTCGTTCCGTTCCTGACCTTCGCGCCGAGCTCGGTCCGGATCGAGGGCGAGGCCAAGGTTTCCGTGGTGAGGTCGTTCCGCGGCAGGGACGCGGTGCGCAACCGCTGTGCGGCCTGCGGCAGTCTCGTGTTCGGCGGGCCGGTTGGCAAAGCCGAGTTCCACACCCTCTATGCCGGCTCGCTGGACGATCCGTCGCTCTTTCGACCGACGATGGCGATCTTCACGCGCGACAAGCCGGATTGGGTGCAGATGCCGCCCGGACTCGAGGTCTTCGAGACGCTCCCGGGAATGTGACCCTCCCGGGAATGTGACCCGCCCGGGCATGTGACCTGCCCGGGGCCCGGGGTCCTCAGCGGGACAATCCGATCTTCGATGCCAGCAGCGCGAGCTGCGCGCTGTTCCTTGCGCCGAGCTTCGCCCGGATGGCCCACTGCTGGTTGGCGACCGTCTTCTCCGACAGTCCCAGCTTCTCGCTGATGCTTTTGATGGTCTCACCCTGGACCAGCAGGCGCAGGATTTCCAGCTGACGGGGCGTCAGCGCATCGATCTCCGACTTGGCGGATTGCGCCACCGCCCGCGCGATGTTGGCCGCCACGTCGGAGCTGAGGTAAGGCTCCCCGCGGGAGACCGCGTAGATCGCCTTCACCAGGACTTCCGGTGCGCTCACCTTGCTCAGGTAGCCGAGGGCGCCCGCCTCCAGCGCCCGCGAGGCGAAGATCGCATCGTCGTACATGCTGAATACCAACACGCGCAGTTGCGGGTGCTCCTTCAGCAGTCGGCGCGTTGCCTCTATGCCGCTGATGCCCGGAAGAGCGATGTCCATGATCACCAGGTCCGGGCGCAACGCGCGCGCGTGTTGGTACGCCTGCGTGGCATCGCTTGCCTCACCAACAATCCGCATGCTCGACTCGCTCTCCAGCAGCCGTCGATAACCCTCGCGCACCACGGCATGATCGTCGACGAGCAGAATCTTGATCGGGTCCGTCATGGGAAGTTGCTTGCGGATCTGACAGTGAATCAGTTTACCTCGGACTGACACGGCCGTAGACGACGGGAACAGCCTGTTCCGACGCCGGCACAACGGCGGCGGGCGGCGGTGTGCAGATGAAATCGGGAAAAACTCCCTGTTATATCGGGAGTAAGTCCCTTGCGCGTCCCGAACGCGCGCAGCAATCATCCCGCAACAACGTAAACACGCGTGACCCGCCGCGATGGCCGGCCATTGGTTGCGTCATGGGCGGGTAAAGGGGAACTTGCAATGATCGACGAGTGGATGAGGCGAGCGTCGCGCGCGATTTCAATAGTGCTGTTGCCGGTATCCGGCTTGCTTGCCGCGTTCGGCTTGCTTGCGACGTTCGCGCGGTTTGCGACGTTCGCGCGGTTTGCGACGTTCGCGCGGTTTGCGACGTTCGCGCTGTTTGCGGCCTTCGGTACCGTGGTGGCCCATGCGGCCGATGCGGCCGATGCGGGTCCCGGCCCGCTGACCCTGGGAGAAATCGTGATCGAGACTACGCCGCTGCCTGGCGCCGGCGTCCCCCTGGATGAAGTCCCGGGCAACGTGCAGGTACTCTCGGCGGCGGACATGACACGGCAGGGCTCGGCGAGCCTGACCGCGGCGCTCGACTCCCAGCTCAGCAGCATCAACGTCAATGACGATCTCGACGATCCTTTCCAGCCGGACATCCTGTACCGGGGCTTCGAGGCCTCCCCCGTGCTCGGCACTCCGGAAGGCCTGGCTGTCTACCAGAACGGTGTGCGCATCAACGAGGCCTTCGGCAACACCGTCAACTGGGACCTGATCCCGCCTGCGTCGATCAACAAGGTCGAGGTGGAGAGCTCCAGCGCGGTATACGGGTTGAACGCCCTGGGCGGAGCCATCTCGGTGGACATGAAGAACGGCTTCAACTACCAGGGCGGAGACCTCGAGGCCTCGGGTGGATCGTTCGACCAGCGAGGTGTCAGCGCGGAGTATGGCGGCCACTCGGGAGCGCTCGGCTTCTATGTGGCCGGCCGCGCGCTCGACTGGAGAGGGTGGCGCTTCATGTCGAGCGACAAGCTCCGCGATGTGTATGCCGCGCTCAGCCTGCACACGGACGCCGCCAATTTCGATCTGACCTACACCCGGGCGCAGAACATGTTGAACGGCCAGGGCCCGACGCCGGTGCAGGAGCTCGCCGTGGGCCGCTCGCTGGCCTTCACCGGGCCACAGACCAATGTCGACGACCTCAATTTCCTGACGCTGAACGGCACCGTCCCGCTGGCTGCAGGTTGGTCCCTGCAGGCCGTGCTCTATTACCGCGAATATGGCCAGTCGGTCCTCAATGGCAACACCACGGATTACGGGCCCTGCGCGACGACTCCCGGTATCTTGTGCCAGCCGGACGGATCCACTCCCCTCACGAATGCGGCGGGACAGGACCTGCCGGATATCTCCGACGGCGGCACCTACTACATCGGCGAGAATGACTTCGAGCTGGTCAATGCCTGGGGCCGCGGCGCCACCCTCCAGGCCTCCAACGACGCCGCTATTTTCGGCCACACCAACCATTTCACCGTCGGCGGCGCGCTCGACTACGCCTCCACGAGCTTCTATACCGGAGCCCAGATCGGCGTGACGACCTCCAACCTCGTCGTACTGCCTTCGGACCTCCTGGTTTACACCCCGGAGAATTCCCAGGCGGCCGCCGACAACGGCGATCCGGTTCCGGTCAGTGTCGATTCGGTCAACAAGAGCCTGGGCGTCTATTTCACGGATACCTTCCAGGCCACGAATGCGCTCGCGATCACCGCCAGCGGCCGGTACAACAGCGCGAACATCGATCTGGTCGATCAGCTCGGCAGCAACCTGACCGGCTGGAACCGCTTCACGCACTTCAATCCCGCGCTCGGCGCCACCTACAAGCTGCTGCCGGCACTCACCCTCTACGGCGACTATTCGGAGAATACCCGCACGCCGACCGCCAGCGAGATCGAGTGCTCCAACCCCCTAACCCCATGCCTCCTGCCGACGAACCTCGCCGGCGATCCGCCAAACTTGCGCCAGGTCGTCGCGCGTACCGCCGAGATCGGCCTGCGCGGCCAGGTGGCCGACGTACCCGCCGACGGTGGCGGGATGAGTTGGAATCTGAGCGTATTTCGTACCGTGCTGCACGATGACATATACGGCATCGCGACTTCGGTCAGCAGCGGCTTCTTTCAGAACATCGGCGATACCCGCCGCCAGGGAATCGAGGCGGGACTCAGCTACCACACGCAGCACTGGTCCACGTACGTGAACTACAGCCTGGTCCAGGCGACGTTCCTTTCCGCGCTCACCGTCCCGTCACCCTCGAACCCGTATCAGGATGACGATGGAAACATCCAGGTCGAGCCGGGGGATCGGCTGCCCGGGATTCCCGAGCACCGCGTGAAGGTCGGCGCGGATTTCGAGGTGTTGCCGCAATGGACGGTCGGCGCCACCTTGAACTGGGTGAGCGGCTTCTACTACGTGGGTGACGAGTCCAACCAGCTCGCGCCCATCCCGGGCTATGCCGTGGTCAATCTGCACTCGACGTTCACACCCACCCGGCACGTCGAGATCTTCGCCTCGATCGACAACCTGCTCAATCGCAAGTACGCGACCTGGGGCATTCTCAGCGATCCCACCGGAACCGGCGCACCGGGCGTGCCCGTCGATGGCGTCACCAACGGTCCGGGCGTCGACAACCGGTTCCTGAGTCCCGCGGCGCCCTTCGAGATCTTCGGTGGAATCAGAATCCGCTTCTGAGCGGCCGGGCGCGACCAGACATGCGGTCAATCACGCTCCATTGGCTGCTCGCGTTGGCGGTCGTGCTTTCCGCCTGCGATGGAGCGAGGCTGAGCGCAAGCGGGGCCTCTGCGGAGCACGAAGCGCCTGCTCCGCCCCGTGCCCCGCCCCCTGCGCCGCGCCCGCCCGAGCGAGGGCTGCTGGATCTGAGGATCGGCTTGCCGCCGCCGGCAGCGACCGCAGAAACGACCTCGATCCTCGTAATGGTGTCTCCGGCACACGCCGGGCTGGTGACCGGAGAAAGGATTGCGCTCAGGGTCATCACGGACGACTACTTCGGTGTCACGTGGAGTGTTTTTCCGTCAGCCCAGGCAGTGGCTCCTTCGAGCAGCTTCAACCGCGCAGCAGTCATGTTCACTGCGCCCCAAAAGCCGGGCATCTACACTGTCACCGCGACCAGCCTCACCAATCCCACTCAGAGCGGCTCGGCGACCATCGCCGTCATGCGGCGGAGCCGCTGAATGACCGGCTCGGCCCCACACGGCTGAGCCGTTAGCGTCGCCTTATTGCCCCGCCTCGGGCGCACGGATTGCGTCATACTGCGGCAACGCTGATATGGCAGACC
>Ga0335072_10006363_pt1 | contig 17269 bp, 6 predicted proteins | sample Lox_Sample_21_FD_206725 | JGI IMG/M metagenome (GOLD analysis project Ga0335072, IMG submission 206725) | Soil microbial communities from Loxahatchee National Wildlife Refuge, Florida, United States - Lox_Sample_2.1 | ecosystem: Environmental > Terrestrial > Soil > Wetlands | place: USA: Florida...
AGAATCGTGGCCCCGTATGCGCCGCTCTTGTCGGTAAGATCGATCCAATAATGCGAAGCGACTTCGAACTGCCGTGGTTGCGCAGTCGGCCGCTCAACAGTGCCCACCTCCCAGTTGTAGGTTGCGTCAGGATTGTCGGCACTGAGAGGGAATACCGCCTTTAGGTTCGCCGATAGAGTCCGCCAGTCGACGGCATCGTGAAATTCGACGCGATCTCCGGCGTCACCGGCCGAAAGACTGACAGTTTGCACAAAGCGCGAGCCCTCAGTCTGACGCGATACTTCAATCGCCACGCGGACCGGCCCCTGCTCGGCGATGCGAATCCGCGCCGGGTCGCTGACGCAGGCGCGGGGCGCGGCCTGCTCCTGATCGAAGTCCATGTTCCATGCCGGGTACTGACGTGGCGCATCGTTCGAAATCGCCAGCCGGATCGGCGCAGAGAGCAGTTCCCCGTTGACCGCCTTATCGAAGATGCTTGCCACGTCCCCGTCGGCGTTCAGCGTCACCCGGTAACGAGCATTCTCAAGCGACGACGAGGTAACCTTCAACTGCGACGACTTCTGCGCTGCGCGGTCATGCCCGCGAGCAGGGAGCACATCGTAAACCGAGTAGCCTATCGACGGCACGGTAGCGAGAAACAGGACCTTGCCGCCTTCGATTTGCGATGGAACTTCGCGGCGATCTGGCCCAACGACGCGCACCGCTGCAGGCATGCCGCCGGGGAACGATATCCTGGCCTGAACTACGTCCTGCCGCGAAATATTGAGCGGGTTGTAAACCACCACAGGAATTCCGCTGGTTCGCGTATCGAGCGCGGACGACACCGCCTGCGTAGCGCTCTTGAGTACGCGGGCGAACTGGTTCAACGCAATGATGTCGTCATTCCATACGAATTGATACGCTCGGGGAGTCGCGGTCCCGGCGGCCACATCGTGAAATTGACCGCCCAGCACGAGCATCCACGCATCGTTCAGCCGCGCCTGCGGATAGTTGCGCCCTCTCATCCAGAACGCGGCAATGGATGCCTTCTCCGCGGCGTCGGCCAGAATTTCATTCTCGCGGTTCCAGCGCTTGTGATAGGCCTGCGAGGTAAGCGAGCCGGCCGAATGGTTAATGAGTTCCAAATCTCCCTGGTAGACCGGCATTCGAGCCGTCATGTCCGGCTTGATGTCGTTGAACATCTGGTCGGCGGCCGAAGAGATCACTCGCACAGGGCCGTCGCCAACGCGGACCTCTTCAGCAGGAGGCGGAGGCAAATCTGCGTCGGCAGGCAGCTTGATCTTGCTTCCCGTAGCGATAGCTTCCAGCATCTTTACGGTCTCTTCGTCAACCGCGCCGCCGTTGTCGCCGATTCCGATGTAGTGATAATCGGCGTAAACGCCGGTGACTTTGCCGTTCAGCTCAGTGCGCGCGACCCAGTCCTGATGATCCAGCTTTGCACGCTCAATCTGTGCAGGCGTCAGGTGATCGGCGAGAACGAGGGCGGGCGGCGTCTTGCTCAGGTCGTAGCGGATGCGGCTGCCATAGCGTCCGGGATTAAGCGCGGCGATCACGGAACTGCCATCCGGTCCCTTCCACCGGCCCACGTTGAACGGAATTCCTTCCGGTGTGTCCTCAGCAGACGCCGGGCCGCCCACCAGCGGGGAAGGCTGCCAGCTCGCGTTCAATTTTTGCGTAGAGAAGCCTTTGATGCCTGCATGATGCAGAATAGTCGGCAGCGAGGCCGGGAACCCAAAGCAGTCGGGAAGCATGTACTCCGTGCTCGCCTTACCGAACTCACTGCGAAAATAGCCATTTCCATAGAGAATCTGCCGGAAAAGGGATTCGGCACTGGGCAGATTTACATCGCCCTCTTCCACCGACGAGCCGGCCGGGAACCAGCGCCCTTCTCCGATGTACTTCTTCATCTTCGCGTAGTCGTCAGGAAAGTATTCCTTCATTAGCCGATATCGGTTGGCGCCCGTCCAGTTGAAAACGTAGTGCGGATACTTATCGATGTAGTCGAAGTTCACGCGCATCGTCTTCAGCAGATATTCGCTGATGGTTTGCTGAAAATCCCAGCGCCACTGCGTGTCGAGATGCGCATAGGGTACGACAAAAAGCGTGGGCTGTTTTGTGATGTCGGACGCCCGCATCACTTGTGCGGGGGCGCTCACCGCAAGCACGCCGCACAGGGCGGCCAGCATCCCGTTCCGTAATCCCATTTCATTCCCCTAATATCTATAGAATCTTTCTGCTACTTACGTGTGAATGCGTCGAAGACGGTGATCACCGGCAGAACGTTGCCATTCTGATCAAAGTAGCTTCGCCCGGTCAGCTGATGCCCCGAGGGCACGGCCGGTTCCCACCAGAACAATCCGGCGCCCAGATGCTCCGGGGTTTCCTCGACGATCTGATTCAGCGCCTGCAGCCACGCCTTCTGCCCCTCGGGCGTCTCCGGAAACGGCGCGGCGTCCGGCTGCTTCTGGTATGGCTCCCATGGATAGGAGACCTCTGCGAGAACGATGGGCTTGTGATACGTGACAGCCATCTGATAAAGGTTGTCGCGCAGATCGTTCAGGCTGCCCTGCCACCAGGGATGATACGACTGCCCGATTACATCGAAGCGCACTTTGGCGGCTGCGAGATGATCGAAAAAGTCTTTCGTCCGCGCCCAGTCTCCGCCGCGGTCGATGTGGATCATGATCAGCGGCCGCGGTGTATCGCCGTGGCCGGCATCCACGCCGTTGATGCCGGACTTGAGCAGGTCGGTAAAGTTGCTCCAGTTTTCCGGCAGCTTGCCGTCGGGCCACAACATGCCGTGGGTAATCTCGTTCCCGATGGCCACCATATCGGGAAGCACGCCGGCATCGCGAAATGCTGCAACGGTATCGCGTGTGTAGCGGAATACCTGGTCGCAAAGCTGGTCGTGCGACAACTTTGCCCATGCCGCGGGTGTGCGCTGGTGGCCAGGGTCAGCCCAGGTATCGGAATAGTGGAGATCGAGCAGGATCTTGAAACCCGCGGCTTTGGCCATTTTGGCCGAGGCAATCGCATAGGCCAGGGTATAGGGCCGCTCCGTAGGCTCGACGAAAAGGCGCAGACGCACCCAGTTATAGCCATGCTCGCGGAGAATGTAGAGGACCGGCTTCGGCTGGCCGTTCTCCTTGAAGACCTTTCCGGAATCCTGCGCCTGCTTAAGGTAGCCGATGTCGGCGCCAATGATGTATTGCGCTTGCGCCACACCGTACGTGCCCAGCAAGAGTGCGGCAGCGACGGAGCGGCGCAGGCAGTGCAGCCAGATTCGAACTTGTCCCATTTTCGGATAATCTCTCGCGGCCATAATCTGCCGCTTGTTGTGCCGAACCGGTTAAAAAGTGAACTTGGCCGCGATCTGCATCTTTCTCGGATCGCCGTTGCCCGAAATGACACCGAAGCTCGTGCTGTTCAAGCTGGTGTTGGGACCGTTCAGGTTGGTGTGATTGAAGGCGTTATAGGCTTCCGCCCGCAGTTGCAGATTCGTACTCTCAACAATACGAATATTGCGCAATAGTGACACGTTGACGACTTCCGACCCTGGTCCATAGATCGTTCCGATGGACTCGTCGCCCGGCCGGGTCTGCGATGTTGGGACAAAGGCAAAGGCCGATTTATCGAACCATTGCTGGATGGTGCGCGGGCCGTCGTTGGGATTTCCAACACGGTCAGGACGAGCCACGGCAGCCGTGCCGCTCGAGAGCAGTCCAAGTCCGGCGGGATCCTGGTTGCTTGTGGTGGCCGTGCTCAGGCCTCCCGCTGAAAGATTCAGGATACCCGAGAGCTCATAGCCACCTAAAAGACGGCCCATGAAGCCCTTCTGCTCTCGGAAAAAGGGCAGGTTGTAAACTGCCTGCGCCACAAACATGTTGTCTCTTTGCTGCACGCCATAATCCGCGAAGAGATTGTAGGAGTTCTGCGCGCTCGCAACACCAAGAGCTTTTGAAAACGTATAGGCCCCTCCCAGTTCGAGTGTCGAGCCGAGATGCTCCTTGAACTGGACCTGTACGGCATTGTAGTTTGTGGAAAAGATGGGCATTGACGCGCTGAAGGCGCCGTAGCCGAGATATGGCCTGATTCTGTTGAGCAATATAGAAGTTGAAGTGCTGAGAGAGCCGGCCGCAGCAATGCCGTCGGTTACGTAAATCCCCGGCAGCGGCTCATTCAGGTCGATGGAATCAGTAAGATGCCGGTCCAGGTTTCCCACGTAAGCAATGTCCAGAAGAGTGTTTCCCGGCAGTTGCTTCTGTAGATCCAAGTCGAAGCTCTCGACGTAAGCTACTTTGAAGTTCACACCGAGAGATGAAATGGCTGGTGGCGTAGTTGAGACAGCGACACTGCCGCCCGGATTATCGAATGAAACATTCGAAGCGTTAATTGTCGATATGGACGGGGGATTTCCGCTGGGTTCGTCACCCCAAATCGACGGGAACATGTAGTAGATTCCAAAGCCTCCGCGAATCGCCGTCCGGCCATTCGAAAACGGGCTCCAGGCAAAGCCAAATCGAGGCGCAAAATCGAAGTACGGCTGCGAAACCATCTTCCGGCCAAAGGGCGAAGATTGCCCTGGAACAATGATCCCGTTGAGGTAGTTGTAGGATGCATTGGGCGTTGCTCCTCCAGCGCAAGGCGTGGCGAGGCACATATAGCCGGTCGTCTGCATTGTGGGTGCCTGTGCGGAATTGTAGAGTGCCGGATCGAAATTATCCGAGTTGAGAATCCACTCAGTTGGATCGCGGTAATAGCTGTACCGGACACCTGCATTCAGCATCAGATTGCGAGTGACCTTGAAGTTGTCTTGCAGATAGGCCTCCAAAGTGCCGGCGCTGTAGCCCTCACCCCCGCCGAAGGTAGACTGCGAAAAGCTGGTGGTATAGCCGATCAGGAAATCGGCAAACGACTGGTTCCAGACCGCCTGTGCGTTTCCTACTGACGACGGTGCTGTGAACGTGAAGCCACCGTTGTTTCCATTATTGAAATTGGTATAAGACGACTTCATCTTTTCTGCGTTCACGCCAAGAAGAAGGGTGTGCCGGCCCATCGAGTGGGTCACGTTGATAAAGGCTTGGTCGGTGGGATTGATTCTTTTGATGGGACCGGCAGAGTTGTATTTGGTGCCGTCAATCGTGACCGTTGGGAGTTTGCCGGTGAGATTGGTATATGGCAGTGTCACACTGAAATCCGGAGCGTTTGCCGGATTCAACAAGCCGATGACTTTTGTATTCTCGTAAGCTCGCAAATGCGAGAGGCCCGCCTCGAAGACCCAGGTCGGCGTCGGCACATATGTGGCATGAACCAGGGTGTTCTGGGCGCCTGATTGAGCTGAAGTGGTCGCCAGGCCCGGAATGGGATTTGTATTGCCTCCAATTCCCTCCGGTCCGACAGAGTTGTACGGATCGTTGATGAAACGTGCAAACATCTTGAATTTGTCACCAAACGAATGATCAAGACGTCCGATTATCTGGCCTTCATTCATGATGCCGTCAAACGAAGAGATCAACTCTTGCGGCGCGTTGGCAGGACCATTTGGCAATGGCGTCTTGTCGATCACGTCTGCGAGCCAGGCTTTGGCCGCGGGATCAATGTTGGTGACAGTCGTGGAAGTGGAAGTGCAGGCATTTTTTGCGTTGTATGCAACACAAACCGGAGACGAGAAGGTACCCTGCCGTTGAAGCAAGGTAGGATCGTTCGCCACGGATGAGCTTGCCGCTTGGGCACTACGCAGAAGCTCTCCGCCAACGAAAAAGAAGGTATTGGATTTTGCGCGCGGCAGGATTTTTGGGATGAAGAGAGGCCCGCCGATCGTATAGCCAAAATCGTTATATCGGAAGGGGATTCGGGCATTGCCAACAAGATTGTTAAAGTATCCGTTCCCGTTCAAGAGCTGATTCTGAAAGTAGTAAAAGGCATCTCCGTGAAAGCTGCTGGTTCCACCTTTTGAGATTAAGTTGAACACGGCGGCGCCTTCACCGCCATATTGAGCCCCATAGTTGTTGCGTAGCAGGTTCACTTCCTGAAGTGAATCAAGGCTGGGGAACATTGCCACAATGTCGTCTTCATCATGATTGATGAAATCAGCACCATCGAGATAATACCCATTGGAAGCGTGGCCCTGACCATTCACGGAGATGCTCATAGGGTTGTTTCCACCCGCTACGGCCAGCGGTCCACGCGTGATGGTACCGGTACCGCCGTTTACGCCCGGCTGAAGGGAAATGAACTGCACAAAGTTTCGTTGGTTCAACGGCAGCTCGGTTACTTCCTGCTTCGCAATTAATGTGCTCTGCGCCGAGTCTTCCACATCGAGGCCGATCACCGCGGTGGAGACTGCGACCTGTGTCGTGACCGAGCCGACCTTGAGCGTCACGTTGATCGGGACCGCCTGGTCGACATTCAAACTTACCTGAACGACCTGGGTCTGAAAGCCAGCTGCCTGGACCGTGATCTTGTAGGCACCGCTTAGCAGAGCCGCGGCCTCGTAGCGCCCGCCGCTGTCCGTAGTGAGAGAGCGCTCGACCACGCCGGTCTCGGCATATGAAATGGTCACTTTGGCTCCCGGGATCACGGCTCCCAATGAGTCCTGAACAACACCGTTGATGGTACCTGTAAGATTCTGGGACAGGCAGGAACCGGCCAGGGCGGAGAAAGCTACGCAAATCAAGAAAACTCGGCCGATTAGACACCTTGTTTTTCCGAGAAGTCGATGGAACATTTGAGCCTCCAAATTCACGAATTATCTTCCTTTGTCTCTGCTTGAACTGGTCCGGACATGAGCCGCTAAATCTTGAAGGTATTCCCAGGATTGACGACGGATTCGGTCCGGCGGCGATAGATGGTAATCGACTTTTGAAAAAAAACGAACTACCCTCTGGAGCATTCGTCGCTTTACATAGGCATCGCCGTCGCGTGGATTTTACAGACGGAGGATCGTTAATTATCCAAGTTGGAACAATCAAGTGAATTCTCAGTGGCGGCCACAAAGTGCACCACCGGACCGACCACTGTGGGCGTATTTTTCCGTCAATGGCGCTCGGCAATTTTGTAGCGCAAGCCATTGTTTATCTCAAGATTAGGCGATTCTGATCAAACAAGAGCCTCGAATCGGCAGCCGTGGCAAGTAACACTCACTCCAGAGCCTTCAAGAAGGGAGAAACTGGCAGCTTTTATATGGAATGGGAGAGCTTGATGGCGACAAAAAAGGCTCTGCATCTGTGTAAAATGTTGGCTACCGGTTAATACGTCGGCTGGCTGCTCCCATCCTGGGGCGGCGTTGAAGGAGGCGATTGCTGGCGCCTGCTACCAAACGGAAACCAAAAGTGCCCGACTCGGAAATGTGTTGGGCGCTCATCGAGCGCGTAGCCGCGAGTTCTCAACTCAAGCGCGCAACGCGACTGCAGGAACTCCTCTTTTACATCAGCAGGCGGTCCCTTAAAGAGGGCAGCCGCAGCCTCCATGAGCAAGAGATAGGCGCGAAGGTGTTTGGGCGCCCCGAATCGTACGACACTACTTTCGACAATATCGTTCGGACGAATATCAGCGATCTCCGCAAACGGATCGAGCGGTACTTCAACTCGGAAGGTAGCCACGAAAAACTCATCATGGAAGTCCCCCGTGGTAGCTATGTCCCTATCTTCAGATTTCGCATCGCGGAGCCTGAAAACGGGACAGTTGCACTGATCGAGAAGGAAGATCCCCCCGCAGAATTATCCGCCCCCGCAGAAGCACTTCCCGTTCCTCCTCGCCGGCAGACCTCTCGAGTATGGACGCTGGTTGGCCTTTTCGTCGTCGCGCTCGCAATCGGCTGCGCGCTTTTTTTCTGGGGCCGCTATCGAGCACTGCATCGCGCAATCTATGCGTGGCAGGACGAGCCGTCCGTGTCAGCGCTGTGGTCGAATATCCTGGCCGCAAACCCCGAAACCGACATCGTTCTTTCCGACGATTCGATCGGACTGGTTCAGACGCTCAGCCAGCAGACATTTTCGCTCAAGGACTATTTGAGTCACAGCTATCTAAACGAGCTGCAAAGTGATGACTTCAGCCCGGACAAGCAGGTGGCCGTAAATCGAATCCTCAGCTGGAACCTGGAAAGCCCGGAAGAGTCTGCTTTAACGCGGCGCATTGTGGCCCTCGACCCCCTAAGCAGTCATATGCGCGTCTTTAACGCGCGCTTTTACATGGCTGAGTTGATTCGGCTCGATAACGTAATTCTGATCGGCGCCCGCAAGTCGAACCCGTGGGAGGAACTGTTCGAGGATCAGATGAATTTCGTCACGGAATTCGGCAGCGGGGGTATTGTCACAGTGAAAAACCGCTCTCCGATCGGTAGAGAGCAGAAGGTTTACACACAGACTGACGCCGTTCATTATTGCGTTGTTGCATTCATGCCTAATCCAGAGCACAACGGAATTGCACTGCTGATCGAAGGTACAAATGCTGAGGCCACTGAGGCTGCGGGAGACTTCCTGCTGTCAGAAGAGCAGCTTTCCAGCTTCAAAAAGATGCTGCAGGTGAGCACGTTCCCTTACTTTGAAGCGCTGCTGAAAGTGTCGTCTGTTCGGGGCACGCCTCTCACTGCGACAATTGAAGCATACCGAATCTATCCTAACCTGCATTGATCATTGGTCAATCCTCGTCTAGAAGCCCGGTGCTAGATTTCTCTTGCTGACGTTTTGGAGCCTCGCGAGAATTCTCAGACAAATAGCCAACGACATGCGTCTTTGCCGTTGATAATTTTTGACAGATGATTGACTGATTGTGGGGCTGCCGTTTACCTCACTCGGTCCACATTGCCAGGCTCGACATGGCGACCGCCATTATCGCGCTGTTTCAAGCTGTAAAAACTTCATGTTCCGTGAGCTCAGAGAATTCAGATGTTTCCGCACAATGCCTGCACACCTGGAAGGTGACGACGACGTCGAAATTTGCAGTTGCCGGGCAGGTGGCTGGCTGATGCCGGATCAGTCTACTGCTCAGAAACAGAATCTCAGTGCTTTCAGGACCATTGTCCGTTTTTCATTACGTATCCTCCAGTGGCCAACCTCATGAAAACCTACCCGGGGGTCGGTCTGGACGAGTCGCGTTTGGAGACCGTCTGTTTTGAGTGCATAAGAACCTTTCCCGGTTGCTATCCGAACCGACTTCGCGTTCGATATTTAGGAGGAAAACGCCCCGTCGCTGATGCGATCGAGCGTTGAGATCGCCATCCAGCTTCATTCTGAAGCGCTGATGGGGCAAAATTCATTGCCAACGATTTGGCCCCTAATCGTTGGCTACTTTACTGTCCTTTTGGCGAGGCAAAGGGGCGGGGTTCGAGTCCCGCCGCCCCCGGCCATTCGAAAGTACAGAAATTTAAGGCGAAATGGCCGCTTCCGACCGTATATCAGCGTCTTACACCACTATCCACGTGTAGGGCAAAGCTCAAGAACTGTACAAGTGAAAACAAAGGTACTTTGGTGCTTGGGCTCCCCTTCAGCAAGGGCGGACAGGTCATTATGGGCCCAATTTGATCGAAATTACTATATTCAAACAAGAGTAATGACCGAAAAGAGGAAGATGCCTCATATTTCGCGATTAACAGTTGACAATCAATCACAATTGAATCTAAACTCCTCACCGTTCGAAATTCCATGGGAGAGCGCACCACGAACTTATCGTCTCGATAGGGCTGACGCCTGAAGCCTTCGGGAGCTTCCGTGGCGAACCATCGTTAGTTACAAACAAACATCCGCCGCAACGAGGCGTACGCTGCGAGCCACGAGATCGAATTCACTTTTCGAGGAGGCTTTACATGGAAGTGCTGCAAAGGAAATCCTCAATTTACTGCACAGAAAAAGTGCTCGGCTCCTTCGCTGCGCTCACATTGATCTTTGCGTTGTTGTTCTCGACTGTGATGGCGCATTCCCAGCTCAGCGTGACAGGCTCGATTGCGGGCGCCGTTGCAGATGCTTCGGGAGCGGTTATTCCCGGCGCGCAGATTATCATCACACAAACTGAAACCGGGACGATCACCCAAACCGTCTCAAACTCCGCTGGCGAATTCGACAAGGTGGGCCTGAGCCCTGGACACTACGCAGTCACGGTTTCTATGTCGGGGTTCGCGACTTACCGTCAGACCGGCATTTATTTGGATCCCATGGCGACGTTCACTGTGAACGCCACCCTGAAGCCGGGCAGCGTTTCTGAGAATGTCACCGTCGTCGGCAGCCAGGAGCAGGTACAAACTACCACTCCCGAGGTTTCGAGCACTGTTTCGGGTGAAGAGACCGAGGCGCTTCCGCTCAATGGCCGAAACTACCAGGGCCTTGGCAGCCTCATGCCTGGCGTGATAAATACCTCGCCTCTCACGCAGCAGGGTTCGGGTGGATACCTGACCAATAATACGCTCAGCGTGAATGGCTCAGGCACAGGTGGTTCGCTCTATACAGTCGACGGCATCTGGAATATCGATTATGGTGAGCACAACCAGAACACCGTTATTCCCAATCCAGACGCGATCTCTGAGTTGAAGGTGCTGCAGAACAATTACAGCGCCCAATACACGCTCATGGGTAACGGCGTGATCCTGGTGCAGACCAAGAGCGGGACCGATTTATTCCATGGTGGTGCGTGGGAATTCCTACGCAACACGGATCTCGATACACGTAATTACTTTCAGCCGGCTACGCAAGGCCCGCCTGCGGAAGAAGGAAACATCTTCGGCTGGAATCTCGGCGGGCCGCTGGAAATTCCGAAGATCTACAACCCGGGCCGGAAAAAGACCTTCTTCTACGTCAATCAACAGTGGGTACGGCAGAAGCAGGCCAGCGTTTTGAATGGAGCTGTCGCCACCTCTGATATGCGCAAGGGCGTCTTTCCGCAGGTGGGATCGGGATCGTTATACCTGACGAGCGCCAACGGCGGATGGCTGCGCGATCCAAGGAAGACCGGCACCTGCAATGCTACGAATCAGACAGCGTGCTTCCCCAATAACCAGATTACTGCCCCGCTCGATGCTAACGCCTTGGCCATGCTCAATGCGGTTGTCCCGCTGCCGAATAACCAGCAGAGTCAATCCACGACCTTCAACAACTACATCAATACCAAGCCAACACTCACCGATCAGATGGATGTGCTTGCCAAGCTCGACATCAATCTCACATCGAAGCTGCGTCTTACCGGAGAGTACATGACGCAGAGCAACACAAGCACCAGCCCCAGTGCCAGCCGCATGGGTTCGAACCTGGGTAACAACTGGGACTTGTTCGATTCAACCGATCAGGTTGCTCAACTTCAGCTCCTCCAGATGTACACGCCAAACATGACCAATCAGACAAGCGTCTCGATGAGCAACATGGTGGAAGCGCACGACATCGGGGGTATCAGCCATATTTCTCAGGTCACCGGATTTCATCAGGTGCTGCCCTATACCAACGGCTTCCTGCAGGATTACCTGCCCTTCGTTTCGATCAGCGGTGGGTGGACTTCGTTTGGCGCCAGCTCGTGCTGCATCATTCCACGATTCACCAGCATGTTCAACGCGATTACCGACAACTGGAGCTGGCTGCATGGCAAGCATTTCGTGCAGGCCGGAATGACCATGCTGTTCGCCCAGACGCGGCAATGGAACACAGGAAGTCCGTTGCAGGATGGCAGTTTCACCTTCAATGGCAATAACACCAATACCACGGGCAACCCGCTGGCAGATTTCCTCCTCGGTGACGCTTACTCGTTCACCCAGGGCAATACCGCATACCGGCGCGTGATGCGGTTTCCGATTGCTTCGCCATTCGTGCAGGACCAATGGAAGGCAATGCAGAGGTTTACCCTCACCGCGGGCCTGCGCTGGTTCTTCCTGCCTTGGAGCAACATTCAGACCGGAACCGCGGCCTCTTTCGTCCCTTCTCTCTTTAACCCGGCCAACGCGCCGATCGTCGCAACTAACGGCCAGATCACCAATACCCCGACCTACAACCCCGCCAACGGCATGGTTCTCAATGGCGTGAATGGGATACCGCAAAACTTCACCAATAAGCATCAGTATTACCTGGCGCCGGTACTGGGCTTTGCCTGGGATCTGTTTGGCAATGGCCGCAGTTCGCTCCGCGGCGGATACGGCCTGACCTACTTCAAGGTCACTGAAGACGGATGTGCCCAGGGTTGCGTCAATCCTCCGCTGCTCGCATCAGTCAATATTACAAACATCAACTTCAGCGATCCGGTAGGCGCGTCACCGGTTCCTACCGCGCCGGGCACCACGGGTGTCGACCTGAATAACTACCGCGCAGCACAGATCCAGAACTTCAGCCTAACCCTTGAGCAACAATTTGGCGCCAACTGGTTCATCTCTATCGGAGGTGCTGGTTCCGTCACCACGCACGAACCGATCGGTACCGCTGGGCCCATTTTTCCCATCGGCCAGCCCGCGCCAACCGGCGTATATGACTTTAACCCTGCCATCAACAGCGGCACCAGCAATGCGTACTACTCTCCGTATCCCGGTTATGCAAGCGTAGGCCTTTACCAATCCGTCTTCAAGGGGAGCTGGTATGCACTTGAGACCAGCATCGAACATCCGATCGGACGTAACCTCTATCTCAAATCTGCGTATACGTGGTCGCACAACCTCGACAACATGGGTGGCTGGGTCAATCCGTATAAGATCAGCAAGGCGTATGGGAATTCGACGGTCGATGGCAACACGCCTCACGTGTTCACAACAAGCTTGATCTACAGCGAGCCTTTCTTCCAACATGGAGCGAGATGGCAACAACTTGTCCTGGGTGGATGGAAGTACTCGGATATGACTACCATACAGAGCGGGTCGTCATTGTCGATGGGTATGAGCGCTTCGAAGGCTGGCCTGGCCACACGCCCCAATCAGAATGCTTACCTCAGCTATCCAAAGGCATGGAAAACAGGCGGCAATTGGTTTGACACTTCTATTTTCAGCCAGCCTGCGCCAGGCTATTACGGCAACATTGGCAATGGCACCATCCTTGGGCCGGGACTTGTCAACTTCAATATGGCAACATACAAGACGTTTGCGGTAAAGGAACGCGTCAACATTCAGTTCCGCGCGGAGTTCTTCAACGTCTTCAATCACACCAACCCCAATGCCCCGAATGCGAGCTACGCGAACGGCAACTTTGGCAAGATCACTGGCGCCGCGCAGTCCCGCGTAGGTGAGATGGCAATGAAAATTAACTTCTAAAATGTTTGCGGGCTCATGATCGATCAGCGGGCCCGCAAATGTAGCGCAACTGGCAGCGATCGGAATCTGCAATCGGGTCAGTGCTGCCGTGAATCAGGAGCCGCATTGAAATCGCCTTGCAGGTTTGCAATTGCTCTCCTCATCCCTTCTTTTTGTTTATCTGCACAACCTCAGTCTTCATCGACTGCAACCAGGGTCTTTCAGATCGGAACTTTCGATGGTGCCTCCGATGATTTTGCGCATGGTGCAGCCGCCGGTCCTGTCAAGTTCGTCGTGGGCCAAAACGATTCGCTTCAGGACTGGCCGGCGACGCAGTTAGCCGCGCCAGCATCGGACACAGTCAGTGTTGCAGCGCAGCCGAGGACGATTGAATTCGCGCTAACGAGTACGGTTGCGTCGGCCTACCGGCTGCACATCGCTTTGCTAATTGAGAGCCGCGGCGTGCCTGCCTTGCGTGTCGGCATCAACGGAAAATATGGAGTCTTCTATCTCAACTCCGGTCTTGAAGGGCATACGGGCAATCTCGACGATACTTTTGAATCGCTCTACGTCCCTGCAGATGTAGACCTCACATTCCCTGGCAGATTTCTGCGGCGGGGAAGCAATATCGTCACACTGCAAGCGATCGACCATGCGGTGAAAGAGATCCCCGACGCAAGCCTAACGTACGATGCGATCGAACTGGACAGCGCTGCTGCAGCCAGCACTTCGCCGGTTATCTCGATTCGCCCTGCCGTCTACTACAAAGGTCAGGAAGGAAATCTGCAAGAGCAACTCGACGTCTTCTTAAGCACACAGGAGCAGGTTTCGCCCGCTGATTGGCTCGAACTGGCGATTGGCAGCCATCGCTATCGCCAAAACCTCGCGAGAGCTGATTTCGGAGAACAAAAGCTCACCTTCTGGGTTCCTCAGTTTCCGCCAGGAACGCATGCCGAAGTCGAGTGGCAAATCGCAGGTAAGACCGCGCGCAGCGAACAAAGCATCGATCCCCAAAAGAAATGGACGTTGCTCATCGTTCCTCACATCCACGTCGATGTCGGATTCTCCGACTACCAACCGAAAGTCGCCGCGATCCAAGGCCGCGTGATGGACGAAGCCATGGACCTGGCGGACAGTCATCCAGGCTTCGTCTTCAGTGTCGACGGTGCATGGGACCTGGATCAGTTTCTGAAAACCCGCACGCCTGACGATCAACAACGCGTCGTCGACGCGATGAAGAATGGCCGACTTTTCGTTCCCGCACAATACGCCGATCTTCTGACCGGATTTCCAACTGTTGAGACTCTGATCCGCTCACTCTATATGAGCGCGCGATTCAGCCAGATTCACAGCACGCCCTTTGATTACGCAAATATCACTGATGTCCCTTCTTATTCCTGGTCGTACGCTTCTGTGCTGGCGGCGGCGGGCTTGCACGAACTCATCGCCGGACCCAATGGCCACGAAACGCGCGCCCCGGTCCTGCTCCAGGGCCACCTCAACGAGCATTCGCCCTTCTGGTGGGTTGGCCCCGACGGCGGGAAAGTGCTCTTCTGGTACAGCCGCCATTACTGGGAAGGGGGTATTCTTTTCGGTGTTCCGCCCGAGGCCGATGCTGGACGTGAGATCGTCCCACTTTTCCTGAACACGTACGAGCGTCCCAGCTATAAAGCCGATGCGGTCATTCTTTACGGAACGCAGGTGGAAAATACCGACCTGTTTCCGGAGCAGGCGGTGTTTGCTGCGGCCTGGAATCGTGAATTCGCCTACCCGCGCCTGCGTTATTCAGGATTCTCCGCAGGGCTGAAAAGCATCGCAGCGCAATTCGGCAGCGACATTCCGACTGTAAGCGGAGACGGCGGCCCCTACTGGGAGGATGGCATTGCCTCGAATGCGCGAACAGCGTCCCTGGAGCGACGTAATGAGTCCAGAGCGCCTTCGGTAGATAAACTTGCGACCCTGGCTTCGCTCGTCAATCCGCGCATTGCTGTGGACAAATCAGACTTGGACCGCATGTGGACCAATATGGTCTTAATGGATGAGCATACTTGGAACTCTCACGACAGCGTCAGCGATCCCAAGAGCGACGAGAGCAGGCGTCAGTCTATGGTCAAAGCATTCTATGCACTGGACGCCCGACAGGCAGCCGATTATGTAGTCCGCAACAGCATGGCCAATCTCGCCGATGCTATCCCCGCCGCCCGTGGCAGCCTAATCGTCTTCAACACGCTCAATTGGAATCGGAGCGCGCTGGTGAGCTTTGATCTTCCCCGAGACCGCGAAATCGCGGATCCCGCAACCGGCGCAACTGTTCCAGTGGAGGTGATCAGCGAAAGCGCTCACTTGCGGCATGTACGCTTCTTAGCGAAAGACGTGCCCGGCATGGGTTACAAGATTTTTACTCTGCGCTTCGCGAAGCAGAAGGCCGAAGTTCCTGCATTCACCGGAGGCACTATTCTGGAAAATTCGCAATATCGAGTGGAACTCGATCCCGCCACGGGCGCCGTGCGCAGCATTTTTGACAAAGAGCTCAATCGCGAGCTGGTCAACCAGCAAAGCCCCTATCGCTTCGGCCAATATCTCTATGTCTCCGGCGGTGACCACCGGCCTAACACATTGCTGCAATATCGGACCATCGAACTTCAACCCCATTTGGAGATCGATCCGGCACATGGCGGCCACCTGCTTGCCTTGGAGCGAACGCCGTACGGTTGGTCGGCTCACATGCAGTCCACCGCGGTAAACACTCCGACAATTGCGACGGAAATCCGGCTTTTTGATTCCGAAAAGAAGATCGAATTCATCGAAACAATCGACAAGACGCCAGTCGCGAGCCGCGAGGCTGTGTATTTCGCCTTTCCATTTGCAATGAACCATCCGCGGTTCACTTATGAGATACAGAATGGCGTCGTGGATCCCGCTCTGAACATGTATCCAGGCGCCGGCCACGAATGGTTTTCAGTGCAACACTGGGTTTCGGTGCAACAAGACCAACTCGCAGCGACAGTCATGCCGCTCGATGCACCGCTTGTGACGCTCGGTGATATCTACCGTGGCTCCTGGCCCAGCCAGTTCGGCGATCGGCGTGGAACCATTTTTTCGTATGCCATGAATAATTATTGGAGCACCAACTACGACGCGGAGCAGGGTGGGCCGGTAACACTGCGCTATGTGATTACGAGCGCCCCAGCAGCGGACGATGTTGCGCTCAGCCGCATGGGCTGGGAAAATGCGACGCCGCTCGAACTGGACGAAGTGACCGCGCAGGATAAAGCAGTGCCGGTTTCTAGTGGCGCACAGGCTACGGCGGACAGCTTTTTAATGGTCAACGATCCGGCAGTGCTCGTCGAAGACTGGAAGCCGTCAGAGGACGGCAAAGGCACTGTTCTTCGCCTGCTTGACCTCGGAGGCCCGGTGCGGCAAGTGAAGGTGCGCACTTCTTCTCGCCTCGCACTAAGCCGTGCCATCATGACTGATGCCGTTGAGCGTGACCAGAAGGAGCTGAAACTCGAGGGATCGCACGCCTTCGAGTTTCCTATGCGGTCACACCAGATCGCGACCGTCCGGCTCATTGCAAAAGATCTCGTCTCATCAACGCATGTCAAATTACACTGAGTTCATTCGATATGGCCGCAAAAACAGAAACGTTAGCATCCCGTCAGCAACTTATCCTGCATCGACTCCAGGAAAGCGGAAAGGTTTCCATCAACGAACTTTGCTCTTCACTGGGAGCATCACTGGCCACCATCCGTCGCGACCTGAATATCCTCGAAGGCCGTTCTCTATTGCGTCGCACCCGTGGTGGTGCCATTCCCATCGGGCCTCTTTTTTATGAGGCTTTTCTGCTTGACGCCTCGTTTCAGGACCGAGTCAATCGCTCCGCCGACGAAAAGCGGAGAATAGCGCGGGCCGCGGCCGCATTGGTTCATCGCGGCGATACGGTTGCGCTTAGCGGGGGTACTACAACCACTGAGGTCGTGCGTAGCCTCAAAGTCCTCAGCGGAATCACTATTGTTACCAACACTGTTAATGTGGCCATGGAACTCAGTGGCTGCAGCGAAATCGAAGTCATAGTCACTGGCGGCC